>Ga0209131_1000561_pt1 | contig 26481 bp, 20 predicted proteins | sample GraSoi_2013_40cm_FD_185826 | JGI IMG/M metagenome (GOLD analysis project Ga0209131, IMG submission 185826) | Grasslands soil microbial communities from the Angelo Coastal Reserve, California, USA - Sample 9_17_2013_40cm (SPAdes) (version 2) | ecosystem: Environmental > Terrestrial > Soil >... | reverse complement strand
ATTCGATGAATTGGCGTAATTAGGGTCATTAAAATACACAGCGTTAATGGATTCGCTTGAGAGCGGAGTGGTGGCGACGGTCGCCTTAAGAATCTGATTGCCGCTTCCGTCGGTTGTAAGGGTGGTGCTCACGTTTCCATTGATCGGGGTGAAAGACCCGGTGATGTTCAGGTTGCCGACAAGTGCAGGAATTGTGTGATTAGAGACGACAGTTACGGTTGCGGTGACCGGGGTTCCGTACTGGATATTATTGGAATCCACCGTGACGTTGACCGTGACCTGGTACTGCGCCGTGATCAGGACAGGGGCGGTCGTCGAAGAAGCGTAATTCGCATCGCCGCTATAAGTAGCGGTGATGCTGTGCTGTCCTACCGTGGAGAGACTGGTTTCATAATAGCCTTGAAAAGAAGGGTTATACCCTGGGTTGTCTCCATACCCAGCCACAGTCAATGTACCAGCCAATGGTGCGCCGCCGTCGTAGAACGTGAATGTACCGGTGGGAGTTTTTCCGCCGGGCACGTTAATGTTTACGGTGGCATTTAGCTGAAAGTTTTGGCCCACGAGAGGCTGAAATGCTCCAAACATAGACGCATTCGTCGGCGCTGGCGTGATAGTGATCGTATCGGTAGCAGAGGTGCTTGCGTTATAGCTGTTGTCCCCGCCGTAATGCGCCGACAATTGGTGCGTCCCACCCGTCAAGAAGGGGTGTAGATCCCGCGTGTATCCCGCGTTGTTCAACGCAAACGTTCCTCCGTCCAAAGGAGTTCCGTTATCGGTTAGAGTTACAGTGCCTGTGGGACAAGTCGTCTGGTTCACGCCCGCGCAGAGCGGCGAAGGTGGGCCTGAAGGATTGGGAGCCGCACCCGAGTTCGTCACGTACATTCGAATGATGTAGCTCGAGCCGTAAACCAGGGAGCTCGCGTTTCCATTGATGGGCATACCAAACGCCGGAACAACGATGAACGTCTGACTTCCCTCTTGGCCGACCGTAACGGAGACCGGAGAGGAATCGCTCGGGGCGTTCGTCCCATCGCCAGCGTAGTGAGCAACCACGTTGTAGGTGCCGCCTGGCAAACTTTGCGTATTCGCGCCGCTAATTGCCCCACCGGTGAGCGTGAAGTGATCAAACCCTTGGGTCGTTCCATCCGGGAACGCCGCGATCAGCGACACGTCGCCAGCAGGCACGCCCGTTCCGGTATTCGCTTTCACTGTGACGCCGACAGTCACGTTTGCGCCGGTACCATGGGTGATTCCGGTGGTCGGCGAAAGGGTCAACGAAGTGGTCGTCGGAATTGTTGAAACACTGCCCCAGTTCGTTACCAGATTATTCACATTGACTGTACCCAACCCTGTGGTCATGTCATAGCCAGTGGTCGCCGTCCATGCCTCCACTTCTGTGTGACTGGGATCAACGAGCACACCCGCGCTGCCGACGGGATTGACGCTGCAGTTTGGTGAACCACCCTGGCAAGGCACGCTGTTTGTTCCGACGCCACGCGCTCCGGTGGGCAAGACGCTATTTCCCTTCGTCACGTCGTTGAAAACGCAGCCCGCAGCTTCTGTTGCGCTGGAGGTGCAGCTCGCACCTGCTTTCTTCGCCAAAGCGTACAGAACGTAATTCGCGTTCCCCTGTCGATTCGCGCCTCCATGGGCGGCCTGGTACTGGTTCACAAGCGCCATGATTCCCGCAAAAGCCGGCGCCGACGCCGAAGTTCCGCCGACAATCCCAAAATCCAGAACTCCAGTGCTTACGTTTATGTCGCAAGTCGCCACGCCGAAAATGTTTTGGTCGCTCTGGCAGTAGACGTATCCCGTTCCATCAAACCCCGGACTTGCAAACAAGGAAACGTCAGGCTGATCCCTGTGGTTGTCATTCGGCACACCCAGCACGCCCATCTGCCACTTGGGTTTTCCATACAGACTGCTCGCTCCGCCACTCCCCGCCACTATGTTCACGGATCCACTCGGCGCGGTAACCCCGCAACCCGTCAACCCAATCTGCGCGCAGTTCTCACTCCAGGGTATCTCGGGGATGTAACTCTTCGCGGACGTCCCAGTAGGATCGTTTGTCGGATTCCAGTACGCCGCCCAATTGTTGACTTGATCGAAATCCGTCCCGCCAACCGAGACGTTGAACGGTGTCGATGCCAATCCGCTGACTGCCAGGCCCTGTGTGGCCGGCTGCGGCGTGTTGAAGTTGTCGCAACCTGCTGATCCGCCGTCTCCAGACGAAATAACCACCGTGATCCCTTGCGCTGCTGCCTGCGTCCACAAGCTGTTGTAAAAGGCGTTTCCCACGCTGCCCAGGTCTCTCTCGCAGGCCCCGTAGCTCTCGCTCATGACCCCGGCCAGGTTGTGCTCCACGATGTACAGAGCCGAAAGATCGATTCCTGCTGAGGCCGGCGTCGAAGCCGATACAACAAACTTTACCGTTGCTCCGCGCGCGACCGCTCCCGACCACTCGACATCCAGATCCGCCTCTCCTTCCTCGCCAATGGAAGTTATGCCTGGGTCTTCTCCGTTCAAAACCACATTCGTGGAATCGAAATTCGCCGGCAGCCCGAACATTTTTCGAAACTGCTGCACGTCCTGGACCTTGAGGTTGGTCTCGCCGACGATAGCGATGGTTTGTCCCGTCCCGTCGTTTCCCGCAGCGATTAATGGCTTGGAGTTATAGATCGTGTCGAAATCCCCCGGACCTAAGCCATAGAAATTCATGCCACTAAATGGATTGGGAAAAGTAAAGAGCGGTTCCAGGCCCGTCTTGCCGGCAGGACGACGGAACTGTCCAAGGAATTTCGCGTGAGACTTCCGGGGAAAGTTGTGCAGCGATACGATGCCCGCGACTACCGGAGCCAGCGCCGCGGGAATCTGGGGATCCGAAGCGTTCGCGGTGTATTCTTTGCCGTCAACCACGAAACGGCGAATTTCCGTGCGAAACGCGTTGCGCACATCGCCGGCTGTGCCGCTGAACTCGATGACTTGGCGACCCGGACCCACCTTGATTCCCGTAAATCCCCACGACGTCAGCCACGCCGTCACCGCCTGAATGTCGGCATCAGCCGCACCGAATTGCTTGCCGAACTCCTCTGGGGTTAGCCATGCGTGATAACTCCGCGAGCTCTTATTCTGCTGATCTTCAAGTAAGTGCGTGAGCGACGCTTCCTGCTCCGTGCTGCGCTGCAGGAGTAACAACATCCGGCTCATCGGGTGCCCATCCGGAAGAACACCCTGGTCGAATTCCGGGCGGGCAAGGGGATGCACGTTTCCGGGCAACGTGACGAGATTCTTCTCATCCAAGGCCTGGGTAATGCGAGCGGGGATGTTTGTGGTCTGTGCCACCGCACGCGAGAAAGGGAATGCCACGATGGAAACAAAGAGCAAAGCGCTGTGACGCAAGCTTGATTTTGGGAGTCTCATGAACCCCCCGCCCAAGCAACTGAATTCAAGAGGAACTTCTGTGGCCCCGGGACACGGGAGAATGTAGTTACCATTGGATAGAAGCGATAGCAAGCAAATACCGCAATACCTACTAGGGTAAAAACCTCAATCCCCGTGCATATCATCACAAGCGGGGAGCAGGCATGGGGGCGTAACGAAATAGGGGCGCAATCAATTGCGCCCCTGCAAAGAAAAAATGAATAGAAATGGTGATGAGGCGGCGATGGATGGCGGGCCGAGCCGTAGGCTCCCGCACAACCCGCTCTACCCGTTAGGAACCGGGAAGCATTTACGATTGATCGATCAGCCGGTGGTGAATGGCGTACAACGCCAATTCGAGGCGGTCGGAGACGCCGAGCTTGTCGAAGATGTTGTGCAAGTGGTTCTTAACGGTTTGCTCGGAGATGAAGAGCTTTTCGCCGATTTCCTTGTTGCGGAAGCCCTGCGCGACGAGTTGCACGATTTCTTTCTCACGGTCGCTGAGCAATGGCTTTTCTCGGCGCGGGCCGGACTCGCTGGACTTGGAAAACGCTTTCATGACTTCGGCGGTCATACGGTTGTCGAGCCAGATTTCGCCGGCATGCACGCGGTGAATACTTTTCACGAGGAGATCAGTGGCGGACTGCTTCAAGACGACACCGCGCGCGCCGAGGCGCATGGCGCGAACAACGTCGCGATCATCTTCGGCGGCGGTCAAAACGACGACGCGCGTGGGCAGCGTATCGAAATTGACTTCCTCCAGAACGGCCAAGCCGTCTTTATCCGGCATGCGCAGATCGAGGAGAAGAATGTCGGGCTTGAGCTTAGCGAGGAGCTTGATGCACTCCGCGCCGTTCTGGGCTTCCCCGACGATGGTGATGTCTTCGTCGGCATCGAGAAGCTTCCTCAGGCCATCGCGAAAGATCGCGTGGTCATCGGCTAGTAGTACCCGTATCTGCTGTTTTGTTGTCTTAGCCATATCAACCGAGCGGAACTTCTATCGTGAGACGCGCTCCATGCCCCGGGTTCGACTCGACAGTCAAAACCCCGCCCACGGTACGCGCGCGCTCCTTAATGGAAATGGGACCCAACCGCAATCGATCTAACTCATCGCCGGTGAACCTACCGGCAAAACTAAACCCCTCGCCATTATCATCCACTACGAGTACTAGACGGCTGTCATCCTGCGACAGTTTTACCACGACATGGGAAGCCTTGGCATGTTTTTTTATGTTGTTGAGTGCTTCTCGGTAAATCTGGAAAATCTCGCGGCAGACACGGTCTGGAGCGCGTAGCTGGGCCGAATCGATCAGCAAATCAAGGGCGACCGTGGATTCGTTGCGGTAGCGTTCGGCGAATCCGCGCATCAAGTCGACCAGATCGGCGCTCTGCACGCGGAGCGGCCGCAGGTCTGTGACGGTCTGGCGGAGCTCTGCACCCTCGTTCTTGACGGTCTGCTGGAGGCTGGCAAGGCCGCTGACGGCCTGGTCAGGGGCGGCGGGAAGCCGGCGCCGCAAGACATCGAGCTGGATTTCAATGCTCAGGAGGGTTTGGAGTATCCCATCGTGGAGGTCGCGAGCAATGCGGCTGCGCTCCGCTTCGATGGCGCGGGCGCGTAAGTGCCTCAAAAGAAAGATGTTCTCCAGAGCGGGAGACACATGAGCGGCGATGCTTTCGAGCCAGGCTAAATCCTGCTTTTCGAATGGCTTACGGCCGTTTAGGAGGAAGATCCGCCCCGTCGCTTGGCCTCCTTGCTCGAAGGCCACGGTGGCAAAAGAGGCGACTTTCAGCTCCTGCTGAGCCGGGCCGGGCAGCCGCGGAAGGTTCTTGATAGTCCGTCCATCGCGCCGGTCCCAGCCAAACCCGGAGCCGGGTCGAGACAGCGAGTTCCAGCAGATGGTGGCATCCATATCATCCAGGAGGAAGCCGTCGGTGCGAGAGAGGGGCATGCTCTCCGGAACCAGGCGCTCACTTTCACCCGCTTTCAAGCGCCAGAGGAATATGCGCTCGAGATCGGTATCGCGGTAGAGCAAGAGAGCCTCTTCCGCGCTAAAGGTGTTCGCCAATTCTTCGAGGAACAGGCGCAGCGATTCGGCCAGCCCTTGATCCACTTGCATCGTCGCGCTGATGCGCGAAAAGAACTCGATTTGCAGCGCGAAATGGCGGTTGCGATCACCCAGAAAAGCGAGGCCTGCGCCACCCGCAAATGTGCCGGTGGTGAGGCCGAGCCAGGAGACGACGCGCATCCAATGAATGTCGCCTTTCACGGCGGTGAGCAAAACAAGAATCAGCGAGAGCGCACCGGCCAGTGGCAGCGTCAATTCCAGTCCCCAGCGAATGCCCGCTGCGTAACAGAGAAACATGTACGGAAACCAAACCGGCACCGTGGAAGGACTGATGTACATGAAGATGCCCAGAGCGAGTAGATCGCAGGCCAAGGGCAAGTGCCAGGAGCGTTTGCGCAGCAGGCGTTCAATCTGCGTAACGAGAAGCGCGGCGATCAGATAAGCAATTAGAAAAGAAGCGGAACGGTGTGCTCCGCGCGACGGCGGTTGCTCAAGCACGGCGAGCAGCGCCAGCAAAATAAAAATCGGGCGCGCATAGACGATCTGCCGCTCGAAATGGTGCCGGTCCGTTTGATGGGAGCTCATGCGCGGAGACGCGTATTCCTAGAGAGCTAGTTTAGCAAGGCAGGGGAAGTGTCGAGACGTGCGTTACGGCTGAAGTATCCAGCTTGCAACGGGCGCGAAGGGTGGTGACCGTTAGTCAAAGCAGGCCACCGGCGAGCGTAACCAGAATAGCTTGAGAGGTTCGGAACCTAACAGTCCGTGGCGGACTACGTTCTTTTGAATGACGGAATTTGAGCCACTTGAGAATGGCGAAGCCAAATTCATCTCGCCGGATCTCCTGGACGACCGGGGAAGAATCCCACTTCCCCAAGGTGCCTCCCGTTCAATGATTTCGCTCGGGCTCCTTCTTTTCGAACACGCACACGATGTAAGGGGGGTACGGTGCAGCAGGTAGTGGCCCAAATTGCCCGACCTTCACATAATTCTCCATAATCCATCGATAAATCGAGTGATTGTAGCTATCGTTCAAGAAACCCCGCACTCCGTATTCAATCAAGTTGCGATTCGCAATCAGAACGTACCGCACTTCATTGGAGGCCACTTCATTGATGAACTCTTGCTCCTGCTCCGGCGCCAGATATCCCGGCACTAGCGAATACCATCGGCTGGGAGCCTCCATCCCAGCGAAAACATACAGGCTCGGCGGTTCCGGCAATATCAGAATGTCTTTTCCGTTCCGCGTATGTGTCTTCATGAAGGAAATGATTTGTGAAAATAGAGTCGCGACGTCGGATCTGGTGTAAAAACTTCCGTTTTCCGCAGCTAACGGCGTTGGAAGCATCTGAGGCTTCGGAAAAAACAGGAGAAACAACAACCCAGCTTCAGCGGCCAACAAGCTCCCCGCCACTAAATCACTACGCCTCGAATCCAACGACCGTGAGCGGCCGACTGACGGCGCGAGTCTGCCTGCTGGACGTGTGATACCCTTCCCCGTAGCGGTGCCGATAACAGCGAGAAAGCGAAGTAAGAGCATGTCTCGTCGAATCGGCCAGAATGGAACAGTCGAAGTGCGAAACGGAGCATATCGCGGCAGATGGTTTGAAGACGTTGCGGGTCAAACGCAACGGGTCAAACGGTCTGTTGTCCTTGGCTTCGTGAAAGAAATGAGGAAGACCGAAGCGCGAAGAAAGCTGCGGAGCATCATCGAAGCCACGGGAGCCAACAGTCCCAGCTACGTGATACGTTCCTCAGACCTCTTCGCCAAGCGCGTCGCGTGGTGGAATGTGAACTACCTCTACCGTCAGAAGCCATCAACCCAACGAACGATGCGGTATCACGTTCGCAAGTACCTGGAGCCGAAGTGGACCAAGTATCCGGTTGACTGCATCACGGCTGAGAGAGTGAACGAGTGGATTGGTGACCTTTCACACCTGTCACCGATGTCACAGAAGCACATTGTTGCCACGCTCTGTCTCATCCTTGGAAGACAGTTTGGTAGGAAGAAAATCACGTACATGTCTGTCAGGGAAGAGCAGGAAGAAGCTGTCTGCTACACGCCAGATGAAATGGGCAGCATCATTGCCCATGCTCAGGGTATGTGGAGAGTTTTGTTTGCCACTGCCGCTGAGACTGGTGCCAGAGCAGGTGAGCTTTACGGGCTTGATGTGGCTGACGTTGATTTTGTCCGAAATATAATCCACGTTCGCCGTTCCGTGTGGGAAGGACAGAGGCAGTCCACCAAGTCACGGAATGCGAATCGGGCAATAGATGTTCAGCCCAGCTTGGTCACGATGCTGAAAGATTATCTCAACGGACGCCAAGAAGGTTTGGTGTTCCCTTCAAAGAACGGAAAACCGCTGCGCAATAACAACGTGCTTCGCAGACACCTGCATCCAACCCTGCAGGCTCTGTCCATCCGTGAGGGTGGTATGCACGGCTTCAGGCACGGCAGGGTTTCGTTCCTAGTTGAGAACAACACGGCTGTTGAAGTAATCAAAGCATGGGTAGGTCATGGGTCAGAGAGAATGGTGCGCCGCTACACACACTTGCGTCCGCAATAGCGCTCGCGTGTGTTGGCCTCAATTCCCTCTTTGGTTGGCAGCAAAGTTGCGTGATTGACCCAGATTGACCCAGCGCTGTAAAATAAGTTGTTGTGAAATCAATGTGGTGGGAGTAGCTCAGCTGGTAGAGCGTCGGTCTGTGGCACCGAATGTCGCGGGTTCAATCCCCGTCTCCCACCCCATACATCCCGTCCTTGGCTAGTTTCCTCTAAAATGAGGCGGTTTCCGCAAAACCTTCGGCCGGTTCCGATTATCATAGAGAGATGATTCCGATACAGTGTCGTGGTCTGCTGTTTGATCTGGATGGCGTGCTGGTGGATTCGACGCCGGCGGTGGCGCGGGCGTGGGCCGGATGGGCGCGCGAGCACGGGTTCGACGAGCCTGACGAAGTCGTAAAAAAAGCACACGGGCGGCCCAGTATCACAACCATCCGCGAACTCCTGCCTCACACGGATCACGCTGCGGAGGATCGCGAGATGGAGCGGCGCGAAATCGCCGACTTGGAAGGAGTCGTCCCCTTGCCAGGGGCGGTGGAATTGCTCCAGGCGCTTCCGCAGCAACGCTGGGCAATCGTGACCTCCTGCACGCGGGCGCTGGCGCACGTACGTATCGGCGCGGCGGGACTGCCGAAGCCGAGGTATCTGGTCACAGCGACCGATGTGAAGCATGGCAAGCCGAACCCCGAGCCTTACCTGAAAGGCGCGCAAATCCTCGGCGTGCCCGCGGCCGACTGCCTTGTAGTCGAGGATGCTCCGGCGGGCGTTCGCGCCGGCAAAGCGGCAGGAGCACGCGTGCTGGGGTTGCGCACTACCGCGAGCGACGCCGAACTCCAGCAAGCCGGCGCGAACTGGATTGTCGATGACTGCGCCGAGCTTTTTCTGAAATCCTCGGCGGCTGACAAAGAGTTTTTGCTTATCGGCCGTCGAACAAAATAGTCCCGGGCTCCGCATGAATCCGTATAAACAGGTAAAATCTCAGCCTTATCGAACCACGAGATACGAGTTTATTCCAAGGAGAGAAACGATGATCCGTGTGAAAAACCTGAGCGTGCTGCTGGCGTTTGCTCTGTCCGCGACCGCGATCACCGCGGGAGCGCGCGCACAGGACAAGGATGCCAAACCTGCCGAGAAGCCCGCCGAAACCGGCGCTGCTGCCCCGCCCAAGGAAGAATCTTCCGTCACAGATCACATCATCAAGCTTGGCGGCCAGACGATTCCCTACAAGGCGACTGCGGCGACGATTCTCTTGAAGAACGAAAAGGACGAACCAACCGCGCTGGTCTATTACACCGCCTACACGCGCAGCGACGCGAAGGATCTGAGCCAGCGCCCCATCGCGTTCGTTTACAACGGCGGGCCGGGCTCTTCCTCGGTGTGGCTGCACATGGGCTCATTTTCGCCGCGCCGGGTGATCACCGTGAATGCCGATGCGACGCCTCCCGCTCCCTACCAGCTTTCCGAGAATCCGCACTGCCTCCTGGACAAAACGGATTTGGTCTTCCTTGACCCCGTGGGAACGGGCTTCAGCCACGCCGTGGGCAAGGCGCAGGACAAGGATTTCTGGGGCGTCGATCAAGACGTCAAATCACTGGCGCAATTCGTCAGCACCTACGTCAGCCGCAACAGCCGCTGGAATTCCCCGAAATTTCTCATTGGCGAAAGCTACGGCACCTTCCGCTCGGCGGCGCTTTCGAATTACTTGCAGTCCCATGATGGCCTGTACTTCAACGGCATCGTGCTGATCTCTTCCGTGCTGAACCTGGGAACCATTTCCTTCAATCCCGGCGAAGACATGCCATACATCTTCTACTTGCCCAGCTACGCAGCCACCGCCTGGTATCACAAAGTGCTGAAGGACCGGCCCGAAAATTTGAATTCCTTTCTCGAGGAAGCGCGGAAATATGCGCAGTCGGATTACGCGGGTGCCTTGATAAAAGGTTCAAAGCTGGGCGAAGCTGAAAAAGCAGCCGTCGCGAAAAAGCTTTCCCGCTTCACCGGACTCGGCGAGGACTACCTGCTCAAAGCCAATCTGCGCGTGAACCTTCCGCAGTTCATGAAGGAACTGCAGCGCAGCCGCGGCTTGACGACCGGGCGCCTCGACGCGCGTTTTTCCGGCTGGAGCTACGATTTGCTGGGCGAATTTGCCGAATACGATCCCCAGGACACCTCGATCACCGGCCCGTTCACCGCGGCATTTAACAACTATGTCCGCGATGAGCTGAAGTTCGGCCATGACAAGGTCTATCACACTGTCTCGGAAGACGCCGGGCAGAATTGGGATTGGAAGCATCGCGGCGGCGAAAACTTCGGATTCCCCGGTTCACCGAATGTGGAAGGTGACCTGATTCAGGCCATGCTCGCCAATCCGCACCTGCAAGTCGAAGTGGAAAATGGGCTCTACGATCTCGCCACACCGTTCATGGCCACCGAATACACCATGGAGCATCTGGGCCTGCCGGACAAACTTCAGAAGAACATCCGCCTGCAGTATTACGACGCGGGACACATGATGTATCTTCGCGACGAAGATCTCGCCAAGCTCAAAGCCAACATCGCCGGCTTTATCGATGGTGCTTCCAAGCCGTGAGTAAGAGAGTGAACCGGCTGGCTCGAGGATAATTTCGTCCTTGACGCGGCCGCCATCCCACTCCGTGGGTGCGGCCGCGTCTTTCTGTCCGGCCCAACCTGTCCCTTCGGACAGTAATCCTCTAGAAATTGCCGATGAACCCTCCACTGGCCGCAGGGATCGCTTCGCTTACAATAAGTGAGTCGCACAGAAAGCCGTTTTGCTGCGCTGCACGCGACTCGGCCTCCGTTTCTTGGGCCTCGCAAGGACACAATTCATGAGTTCACCGACGCAAACCATGCCGCCGCAAACGGCGCCGGCGCAGGTACCGGCCCCATCATCGGCACCCGCCGTGCAAAGGACGATTCATACCGCTCAGCTCGTAGCCGCGATGCTGAAGTCCAATTCGCACGTCAGTGACCTGATTTTTTCGCCCGGCCGCGCTCCTCAAGTCGAAGTGAGCGGCCGGCTGATCGAACTGAAGTACAAGGGCCTCGAGTGCCTGACGCCTCAAGACACCAAGTACATCGCTGGCGAAATCATTGGAAAAAATGACACGGCGGTCTCTAAGCTGGAGCAGGATGGCTCCGCCGACCTTTCCTACGGAATCTCGGGCGTGGGGCGTTTCCGCGTAAATATCTTCAAACAGCGCGGAAGCTGCGCCATTGTGATGCGCGTCGTTCCAGACAAAATCCCCGGATTCGAGGAGCTGAATCTGCCGGCGGCATTGAAGGAAATTGTGGATCTGCGCAATGGCATCGTGCTTGTGACGGGTCCAACCGGTTCCGGGAAATCTTCAACTCTCGCGGCCATCCTCGACAAGATGAATGAGGAGAAGGCCTACCACATCCTAACCATTGAAGACCCCATTGAGTTTCTTCATCGTCACAAGAAAGCGACGATTCATCAGCGGGAACTGCATTCAGACACACCGACATTTGCCATGGCATTGCGCGCAGCGCTCCGACAGGCGCCGAAAGTCATTCTTGTCGGCGAAATGCGAGACCGGGAAACGATTGAGATCGCGCTGGAAGCTTCGGAAACGGGCCACTTGGTCATGTCTACGTTGCATACCATTGATGCATCGAAAACCGTGGAGCGCGTCGTTGGAGTTTTTCCCATGGCCGATCAGCACAGCATCCGCATGCGCCTCTCGAAAGCCTTTCGCTGCATCGTTTCCCAGCGCCTCCTTCCGCGGAAGGACGGAAAGGGCCGCATCGCCGCCGTGGAAATTCTCAAGTCCACGATGCGCACGCGGGAGTACGTTGAAAAAGGTGAAGCCGAAGGCAAGTCGCTTCTCGATGCCATGCGCGATGGCAGCACCGAGGGCATGCAGCACTTCGATGGCGAGATTGACAAGCTCATTCGCGCGGGGATCGTCGATTTCGAAACCGGTTTGACGTATTCGACGAATGCTGGAAATCTGCGCCTGGAAATGGCCGATTTCCTCGACGAGCGTCCTAACCGGCCTGCAGCAAGCAAGCCGGCCGCGCAGGATCCCAACCTTACCACCGAGATCGAAATCGAGCGGTAAGCCAGCTGCTCCGTTCATTCCCGGGAACTGTCCCAGGCATCCGACTTTCTACTTCTCCCGGTGCGTGCCACAATTCCAAGCTGAAAACTTGCACCCTCGATGAGTCACTTCGTTGACATTCTGTTCGCGCGCATGCCTGATGCGCTCCGTGTGATCTTGCGCGTCGCGTTTTACTTCTCTCTTCTTGTCATGTTTCTGCCGCGCATGGCGCCGAGAGTTTTCCACGCCGTGGAGTCCCTTTTTTCCCGCCTGGCGGAGCGCAAGACGCTGGCGGTCGTCGCCCTTTTCTTCATCGTCATCGGTGTCCGGCTTGCTGTTCTGCCGCAGTTGCCGGTGCCTGTTCCCGGAATCCATGATGAATACAGTTATTTCTTGATTGCCGACACGCTGGCTCACGGCCGCCTGGCCAATCCGACGCATCCGATGTGGATGAGCTTCGAATCCTTTCACGTGAATTGGTTTCCAACTTATTCGTCGAAGTATCCGCCGGGGCAAGGGGCCGTCCTGGCGCTTGGTCAATTGCTGGCGCATCCCTGGATCGGGGTGATTCTGAGCGTTGCCGCGATGTGCGCCGCGATTCTCTGGATGTTGCAAGCCTGGCTTCCGGCAAGGTGGGCATTCCTCGGCGCAGTGCTTGTCGCGCTGAAATTCGGAATCTCCAGCTATTGGATCAACAGCTACTGGGGCGGAGCCGTCGCGGCCACCGGTGGGGCGCTGGTGTTGGGCGCAATGCCGCGAATTGTGCGCCGTGCGCGCACGCGCGATGCTTTGCTGCTCGGCGTGGGTATCGCTATCTTGGCAAACACCCGGCCCTATGAGGGTTTGCTCCTCTGTATCCCAGTGGCCGGCTGGTTTCTCTGGTGGCTTGCAGGAAAAACAAAATCGCCTGCGCAGCCGCATACGCGCATCGTCAGGGTTCTCGCGCCATTGGCCGTGGTCCTGACATTGACCGTCGGATTCATTGGCTACTACAACTGGCGGCTGACGGGAAACGCGCTCCTCTTCCCGCACGCTTTGAACTCGCAGACCTATCGAACGATGGGGCTGTTCTTGTGGGACCATCCCAAAGAGCCGCTTGAATATCACAACCGGCAGTTCGAAGATTTCTACAACGGCTGGGAACCGGAGGATTATCAAAACACGTGGCCAGACGTTTGGAAGGTTTCAGCTGAAAAATTGACACGCAGCGGCAGCACCTATTTTTGGTGGGGCGCTCTGCTGCTCTTGCCTGGATTGCCTTTCGTTTTTTTCGACCGCAAGATGCGCGTACCGATTCTGATCTTCCTGCTGGGCACAGCAGCATTTCTAACTTCGATCTGGTCCTTTCCGCACTATGCCGCCCCGCTGACGTGTGTGATTTTTCTGCTGCTCGTCCAGGCCATCCGCCACCTGCGCACCATCCGCCTGGGTGGACGCCCTCTGGGCCTCGCGCTTTCCTGGGCCATCATTTATCTCCTCGCAGCCGATGTTGCTTTCTCCGTGCCGCATCATATCTGCGACCAACTGGATTGGGCCTGCAAGGGAGACCCCAGCCGTGCGGCCATTGCGAAAAAACTTTCGAATACGGCCGGCAAGCACTTGATCATGGTGCGCTACGAAGAAGATCACAATCTGCACGACGAGTGGGTGTACAACGGAGCGGAAATCGACACCGCCAAGGTTCTTTGGGCCCGCGAACTCGATCCCGTGCAAAACGCGAAGCTCTTCGCTTATTTCAAGGATCGCCAGATCTGGCTCGTCGAACCCGATACTGACAATACCGAATTGATTCCCTACCTTGCGCCACTTATGCCGCCTCCTCGGCAGTAGGAGTTGGCTCGTCCTGAGCGAAGCGAAGGAATGCTACCTCCCAAACGCGTCTAATTGAATCGGGATTTACACCAGTCACCCTCGCGCCCAGAGCCTCAACCTCGGTATTCGGAATTATTTCAGGTCGTAGTCGCCGATGAATGTATCGCGGCTGATGCCCAGCATGCTAAGGAAGAAAGCGGCGAAAATCACCTGTAACCCAAGGAAAAGCCACATCGACCAGAAGAGAACGTGGCGGATTTGATGGAGTTCACCGAAGCCGCTGGCAGCCCATTGCCAGGTGACCCACGCGGACCCTGCGAATCCCATGAGGAACAGACCGCCGCCTAAAAGCAAACCAGTCTCCAGGGTGACGCGCTTCAGGACACGCCGCAAGGATACAGAGCGACGGTCAAAGCGCTCGGCATAGCTGAATACTTTTGCGAATGCCCCGATTGACAGGATCTGCACCCCCAGCAGCGTGAAGATAACGCCGAAAATCATGGTGTGAAGGTCGAGCACCACATGGGCAGAAATCTGGCGCGGTCCTGGCAGCAGCCAAAACACGAGAAAGAGTCCAGCCAGCACGAGCGCGGTGCCCGGCAGCAGGAAGAGCCAGTTCGGCGCGTAGAGCAGCATGAACCGCAGGCTGCGCCAGCCGTCGCGAAAACTCCGCAGGTGCGGCGCGCGTCCGCGTTTGTCGGGCCACAAAATGATGGGGATCTCCGCGATGCGCGCCCCGATTTGCGCGGATTTGATGATCATCTCGAGCGCGAATTCCATCCCCGTACTTCGCAGATCCAGCCGGTCGTAGAGTTTGCGTGTGAATCCGCGCATTCCGCAGTATCCGTCTCCGATGTGTGCATGAAATAAAGTATTGAGCAAAGCGGTGAGACCGGGATTGCCGAAGTATTTGTGGAGCGGCGGCATGGCCCCCGGTTTGATTTCGCCCCGGAACCGGTTGCCCATCACGATGTCGTGGCCTTCGCGCAGTTTTTCCACGAATCGCGGCACATCGGTGAAGTCATAGCTGTCGTCCGCATCCCCCATGATGATGAAAGGGCCGCTGGCGCCGGCGATGCCCGCGCGCAACGCGGCCCCGTAGCCGCGCTCCGCCACGCGAATCACGCGCGCCCCGTGCTCTTCCGCAATCCGAATCGAACCGTCCGTCGAGCCATTGTCCGCGACGACTACTTCCCCGCATAGCCTCGCCGCCTGGAACGCCTTCATGGCTTTGTCCACGCAATACGCTAGGGAGTTCGCTTCATTCAGGCATGGGATGACCACGGACACTTCGACTGCTTGCGACATGCCGGTTCGGGCAGACTGCGCCATTTCGGAAGTTAGGACCGTACCCATAGGCGGCACCATCATACCGCGCTCCTTCGAACATTTCACCCGCGTATCTTCCGGCAAGTCTTGCTTCCGGCGATCCACAACACCACCGTGATACGGAAAAGGTCAAAACACTGTTTAACGCGTGAAAAATGCTCCCAAAATAAAAATGCGGAACCTGTCGATCTCGTGGCCCCTCGTTCGACATTTAGGTAGAGCCAAGAAGAAGCGTGGCACAGGAGGCGGACATGATGGGGCAGTATACAGATTCTCGGAACTTCAGACCAATCGTGCGAGTGGCCATCGCCGGGTTCGTGCTTGCCACTGGGTTTTGTAAGCTAGGTGGGGTGGCGGCGCAAGGGTGCAACCTTCTCGACAAGAATGCATGGGTAGCGTTAGAGGTGTTGCGCCCGGTCATCCTGTCGGCGTGGCAATCTGTGCCGGCGTGTCTTTGTGAGGATTCAAGGGTTTTGCAGCATTTTCTGCGAATTGTGGCATCCATCTGGCCGCTGCTTTGCGTCATAGCTGGCTAGGCACGGTAGGGAGACCTGCCTTTGCGGCGCTATGGTTCGCGAACTCTTAACAAATACTTCCAAAAAAGATACCGTACCTGTCGATATCACTTCCCGTCGTTCGACGTCAGAGTAGAGGTCAGGTTCACCCGGTCGAGGCCGTCCGGAAAGGAAACCCAGCTCTCAGCCCGAACTCAAAAGGAGACATAACAATGCGATTCATGGTGATAGTCAAGGCCAACAAGGACTCGGAGGCGGGCGTTTTGCCTAAGCAGAAGCTCCTTACCGAAATGGGGAAGTACAACGAAGAGCTGGTGAAAGCCGGCGTGCTGCTCGCCGGCGAAGGGCTCCACGCGAGCTCGAAGGGCAAGCGCGTCCGGTTCTCAGGAGGGAACCGCACCGTGATCGACGGGCCCTTCGCCGAGACTAAGGAGCTGATCGCTGGCTTCTGGCTGTGGCAGGTAAGGTCGATGGAAGAGGCGATCGAGTGGGTCAAGCGCTGCCCCAGTCCCCATGAAGGGGAAGCCGAGATTGAGATTCGCCAGGTGTTCGAGGCAGAGGACTTCGGTTCCGAGCTTACTCCCGAGCTCAGGACGCAGGAAGAGCGCCTGCGTGCCCAGGCAGCCGCCAAGAAGCCGTAGCCGCGACAGTCCTCCGCCTTGCACCGGCCGAAAAGAAGTTGCTAGGCATGTCGATTTTGCGGGCCCACATTCGACGTTACAGTAGAGCGGGAATTCACCCCCGTTTATCAGCACCAGACAAGGGAGCAGAGAACTCGATAATGCGAATACAAGGAGATCGCGATGAAATTTCTAAGCATCTATAAGAGCGCGGAAAGGGGCGTTCCTCCTTCGCAGGAGGAAATGTCCAGGATGGGCCAGTTGATCGAAAAGGAGATGAAGGCCGGCACACTGCTCGCCACCGAGGGTTGCCTGCCGAGCGCTCTCGGCGCGCGCGTTCGCATCTCTGGCGGGAAGCTGACCGTGACCGATGGGCCGTTCACCGAGGCCAAGGAAGTGATCGGCGGCTTCGCCATCCTCCAGGCAAACTCGAAGGCAGAGGCCATCGAAATGACCAAGAATTTCCTCCAGGTAGCCGGTGATGGTGAGTGTGAGCTTCGACAGGTATACGAAGCCGGCCAAAGCACCTGCGCCGACGCGGCTCCAACACGCTGATCGCCGTGCCCTCGACGCGCGGGCGCTTACATCCGCGAGAGTCTCTTCTGGGCCCTGTCGATTTCGCGGGTCCACGTTCGACGTTCCAGTAGAGCCAGGATTGCAGTCCCGGTCGAAGCCGTACCGGAAATCCAGCTCCGAACCGAAAAACAAAAACACACAGGAGAGGTGTCACGATGCGATTTATGATGCTGGTCAAGTCATCTGAAAAAAACTCGGGCCCTCCGCCCAAGGAACTCATGGACGCCATGACGAAGCTCAGTGAAGAGGCGGTCAAAGCCGGAACGATGATCGCAAGCGGCGGGCTGGCTCCCACGGCGGCGAGCACGCGTGTCCGGCTTTCTGGAGGGCGGGTAGCTGCGATCGATGGGCCCTTCACCGAGGCCAAGGAAGTCGTCGGCGGGTACGCAGTTTTCGATTTGAAGTCGAAAAAAGAGGCGATCGAAGGAGCGTTGCGCTTCATGGAACTTCACAAGAAATACTGGCCCGGCTGGGAGGGTGAGACCGAAATTCGCCAGATCTTCGGGCCGGAAGACTTCCCTCCCAAAGCGTAGGAGTTCTCACGCGTACGAATGGCCACGAACACGTAGTCGCCGCGCGCCCGGGCTTGCGTGAGCGGATTGAAGATGGTGTGATGGGTAGCCGTGACGGCTACCGACACACATCGCGCCATCGACGCGGTCTGGAGGATTGAGTCCGCCAGAATCATCGCCGGTCTCACGCGAATCGTGCGCGATGTCGGCCTTGCCGAGGAACTCGCGCAAGACGCTCTCGTCGCCGCGCTCCAGCAGTGGCCGGAATCGGGCATCCCGGACAATCCGGGCGCCTGGCTAATGGCCGCCGCGAAGCACCGTGCGATCGACATGTTCCGCCGAAACAAACGGCTTGAGCGCAAGCACGAGGAGCTTGGTCGCGAGCTCCAAGCTCAGCAGGAGATGGCTGTGCCGGATTTCAACGCCGCGCTCGACGATAACATCGGCGACGACCTCCTGCGCCTAGTGTTCATCTCCTGTCATCCGGTTCTCTCGACCGAGGCGAGCGCTGCTCTTACGCTGCGCTTGCTCGGAGGCCTGACGACCGACGAGATCGCGCGTGCATTCCTCGTCCCGGAGCCGACCATCGCCCAGCGAATCGTCCGGGCCAAGCGGACTCTGGCCGAGGCACATGTCCCTTTCGAGGTCCCACGCGGCGGTGAGCTCGCCGCCCGGCTGTCCTCGGTGCTCGAGGTCATCTACCTCGTCTTCAACGAAGGATACTCGGCGACCTCCGGCGGCGACTGGATGCGGCCTGCACTCTGCGAGGACGCGCTGCGTCTCGGGCGTATCCTGGCCGAGCTCGCTTCGCGGGAGCCGGAGGTTCACGGCCTGGTCGCGCTCATGGAGATCCAGGCGTCGCGCTCGAGGGCGCGCGTGAGTTCGTCGGGAGAGCCCATCCTGCTGCTCGACCAAAACCGCGCGCACTGGGACCAACTCCTAATCCGTCGTGGTCTCGCCGCGCTCGATCGTGCCGAAAAGCTCGGCGGCATGCGGGGTCCGTATGCACTCCAGGCTGCGATCGCCGCCTGTCACGCGCGAGCGCTTACCGCGGAGGAAACGGACTGGGCACGCATCGTGCTGCTGTACGAGGCGCTTGCCCAGCTCGTACCGTCCCCCGTCGTGGAGCTGAATCGTGCGGTCGCAGTCGCAATGGCTTTCGGTCCAGCGGCGGGCCTCGAACTCGTGGATGCGCTGACCGCGGAGCCATCACTCCGGGGCTACCACCTCTTGCCGAGCGTGCGCGGCGACTTCCTGAAAAAACTCAGTCGCTTCGACGAAGCTCGCGCAGAGTTCGAGCGCGCTGCATCACTCACGCGCAACGCCCGCGAGCGCGAGCTGCTGCTTGATCGCGCCCGAGCGTGCCCAGTCGGCTCAGCGCCGCCGCAGCAACGCTGACGAAAGCCGCTCGTCTCGCGCTTGCGCGCGTTGCAGGCGAGCCGATTGCGGTTGAGTCACTCGGAAACAATCCACGTTTAACGCGTTCTCCTAGCAGCACTCTTGGCCCGCGCCTTAACCAAAGCCTTGACCCCTACCTTGAATTGACCGGCGATCTATGCGAACCTTCGAAGGTTCTTTCTTCCGCTCATCGAAGATGCCCACATCGCGCACAGAAACACCGGGAAACGAAACAAATCTCCAGACGCAAAACGCGCCGCCCCTGGATCCCTGGGAAGCCGCGTACCTGCGATTCGAAACGCCGGAACAGGAAATTCGAAAGTTTATCGGGCGCCTCGCTCGATTGGGCGCTCCTCAATGGCCGCGCGACGCCGAAATTGTCGAGCTTTTTTGCGGGCGCGGAAATGGTTTGATCGCTCTCCAGCGTCTCGGTTTCACCCGGCTCGAAGGCGTGGACCTCTCGCCCCGGCTGCTCGCGCAGTTCAAAGGGTCTGCGAAATGCACGGTCGCCGATTGCCGGAAACTTCCCTTCACCGATCGCAGCAAGGATGTCCTCATCGTCCAGGGCGGCTTGCACCATCTCCCCGCTTTGCCGGACGATCTCGATCAAACTTTTTCGGAAATGCAACGAGTGCTGCGAAGGAACGGCCGCGTCATGTTTGTCGAGCCGTGGCGCACTCCCTTCCTGACCTTCGTGCACCTAATTTCCGAACTCCCTCCGGTCCGCCGCATTTCCAACAAGATGGATGCGTTCGCCACCATGACCGAGTACGAAATCCGCACCTACGAGCAATGGCTGGGTCAGCCCGAACTCATCAAGAAAACTACCCGAACGCATTTTCTACCGGTGCACGAATGTTTCGCCTGGGGCAAGTGGAACTTCGTCGGCACTCCGCGATAGGCGGGGGCGTTTGTTGTTGGATTCCGGATTCGTTCCACTCTCGCTGCCGTCAACAATTCTGTCACTCCACCTTTGCATCTCGAACGAAGCCAACGGCGCCCCACCAGGCAGTTATTTTCGGCTCTTACTGAAGACTGATAACTGATCACTGACAACTTTTTCGCGCGCCACTTCCAGCTTGCATTTTCTCATCCCCCCGATATGATGGCTGCGTTTCGCAGATCCCTCGAGACCTCACATTGTCTGGAACATCGGAAGCTTCTTCCACAGCTACCTCTGCGCCCGCGGTCGGCCGCGGCCGCCTGCTCCAAGTCCTCGGAATGTGGTTTGGCATTGCCGCAGCGATCGGAAACACCATCTCCGCTGGAATCGTTCGAACGCCCGGCGACGTCGCCAAGCTCCTGCCCAATGCGTGGATGTTTCTCGGAGTATGGGTCCTCGGCGGACTCTATGCGTTTTCCGGAGCCTCGTCCATGGCGGAGCTTGGCGCGGCGATTCCCCGCAGCGGCGGCCAGTACAATTTCTCTCGCCGCGCGCTCGGTGATTACGCCGGATTCATCGTTGGCTGGAGCGACTGGCTTTCCACTTGCGGCACCGCCGCCGCCGTCGCATTCGTCATCGCCGAATATAGTGGTGCGCTTTTCCCTGTCCTGAGCGGAAACTTGACGGTCCTCGGCTTCGCCATGCGCGTTCAAATGATTGTTGCCGTCGTTGTGATTGTTGCGTTTTTCGTTCTGCAATGGCGCGGGATTCGCTGGGGCAGCGGCGCGCAATTATCGACCGCCGCGCTCAAGACTGGCGCTTTCGTGATTCTCGTGATTGCCTGTTTCTTGCTGGGCGGGCCGGCTCACCGTGCGGCCTCGCAGTCCACTGCTTCCGCGCTTGACTTGCCCTCCGGATGGCCTCTTCTCGTTGCGATCATGCTCGGGCTTCAGGGAGTCATCTACACTGTCGACGGATGGGACGGCGTCATCTACTTCGGCGAAGAGGTGCGCCATCCGGGCCGCGACATCCCGCGCGCCATTTTCGGCAGCGTTTTCTCCATCATGGGAATTTACCTCTTGCTGAATCTGGTGGCGCTTTACATCCTCCCCATGAACGAAATTTCCGGAAACAATTTTGTACTCGGAACCGTCGCCGATCGCATTTTCGGGAAGCTTGGCGATCCCATTATTCGCTCGATCATGGTCATCTCCATGTTGAGCTGCCTCAACGCCAACCAGCTTTTCTGCTCCCGGACGCTTTACACCATGAGCTGTGACGGATTATTTTTTTGCCGCGTCGCTCGGGTCAACCCGGGTGGCACGCCGGTGCTGGCGCTATTCCTCAGCACAGTTGCCGGCCTGCTGTTCCTGCTGACGGGGACCTTCGAGCGCGTCATCGCCATGCTCTCCTTTTTCTTTGTTGCGAATTACGCTCTGTCGTATGCGTCGTTGTTTGTGTTGCGCAGGAGAGAGCCGGCAATGGCGCGCCCGTACCGCGCCTGGGGTTATCCGTGGACGACAGGAATTGCCCTGGTGGCCTCGGTCTTGTTTTTGGCGGGGTCGATCTTAACGGACCAGAAGAACGCGCCCTGGGCGCTCGCGATACTCGTGCTGAGCTATCCCGTGTTTCGCGTTTTGAAATGGGTCAGTCAGCGCGCCGATGCAAGCGCGGCAAAAAACTGTTAGCTCACTTTTTCCGCGATCGACTTGCCCTGCATGAACAGCAGCAAGTAATCTTTCCCGCCCGCCTTTGAATCCGTTCCCGACATGTTGAACCCGCCGAACGGGTGCGCGCCGACCATCGCGCCGGTGCACTTCCGATTTAGATAAAGATTGCCCACGTGAAACGTCTCTTCGGCCTTTTTGATTTTTTCCGGGTTCTTCGAGTACACCGCGCCGGTCAGGCCAAACTCCGTATTATTCGCAATTTCCAGCGCCTGGTCGTAATTCTTCGCCTTGATCACCGCGAGCACGGGACCGAACACTTCCTCCTGCGCCAGCCGCGCTTTGGGGTCCACATCCCCAATAATCGTCGGCTCGATGAAGTAGCCGTCGCCTGCCGCGCGCTTCCCGCCGGTAAGCAGCTTCCCTTCCTTCTTTCCGACTTCGATGTAATTCAGAATCGTTTTCATCGCCGACTGGCTGATCACCGGCCCCATGTAGTTGCCCGGATCGTCGCTCGGGCCGACCGTGATTTTCTTTGTGCGTTCCACCAGCTTCTGAACGAATGCGTCGTAAATTTTTTCGGAAACAATCGCGCGCGAGCACGCCGAACACTTCTGTCCTTGATACCCGAACGCCGCCTGCACCGTCCCTTCCACGGCCGCGTCGATATCCGCCTCTTCGTCGACCACGATTCCGTCCTTGCCGCCCATTTCCAGCACCGTGCGCTTGATCCACATCTGCCCGGGAACTGTCTTGCCCGCGAGTTCGCTGATGCGCAGCCCCACTTCCTTCGAGCCTGTGAATCCGATGTAACGAGTCTTCGGATGCTGTACCAGCACATCGCCAATCGCGCTGCCCGGGCCGGTGATAAAGTTCACCGCTTCCTTCGGAATGCCCGCCTCAAAAAGAATGTCGATAAATTTTGCCGCGATCGTCGGCGAGTCAGCCGCGGGCTTCAGGACCACCGTATTCCCAGTGACCAGCGATGCCACGGTCATTCCCGCCATGATCGCGCACGGAAAATTCCACGGAGGAATCACCACACCCACGCCCAGCGGAATATACACAAGGTAGTTGCGCTCCCCGCGCATGGGCGTCAGCTTTTGCGGCTCGCCCAGTCGCAGCATCTCGCGGCCGTAGAATTCCAGAAAGTCGATCGTTTCGGCGATGTCCGCGTCCGCCTCCGCCCACGTCTTCCCCACTTCGTAGCACACCAGCGCGTTCAGTTCGAATTTCCGCTCACGCAGAATCTTCGCCGCGCGGAAGAGACACTTCGCGCGCTCCTGCGCGGAGACTTTCTTCCATGTGTCAAAGTATTTGTGGGCGTCTTCGACCGCCTGCCTGGCCATCTCCGGCGTGGCACTCTGGAAAACGCCAATCACTTCCGACGGCCGAGAAGGGTTCGTGGACTTGCGCTTCTCCTTGGTGATCACCTTTTGCCCGTTGAGCCACATCGGATATTCCCGCCCAAATTCCGCCTTCACCTTTTTCAGCGCCGCTTCCATGTGTGAGCGGTTTTCCGCCTTCGTAAAATCAATAAACGCCTCGTTCGCAAACTCCGAAACGTGCACAATCTGCTCTGCAGTGGCCATGGCGGGTTCCCTCCTCGATCTGTAAGCATCCATTCTACTGCGCCTCCAAACTGGCCGACAAGCCGCGAGCAACGGTCTTTACCTTCCGCGTCGACAGTGGTTCACGTGGTTGTAGCCCCTTTGTCCTCGCGTCCACCAATCTTCTGTAGCCAAACAGATACCACTAGAAACATCCAAATCACATTCCTGAAATATCTCCGTGATCTGCTTCGTTTGAGACTTGGCTTATGGCAATGAGCGCTGTGCTGGTGCACGATTGCGGGAATCCCCTCGCCACAACGGAACGCTTCCGGGTGAGCATGGCGCAAACGCTTAAAGACGTGATTGAATGCCAGCGACTGCGCTATCTTGTATTTAATTGCGAGCTTGGGGAAGGGCTCGACAGCTCTGCCAATTCGGGATTGGACCGCGACCGGTACGACTTTATTTGCGATCACTTGATGGTGCAAGATGCGGCCACCGGAAGGCTGGCAGGGACTTACCGCATGCAATGTGGCTACCGCGCGAAGGGAAACCTGGGCTACTACGGGGAGGAATTTTTTGATTTCAGCCCGTTCGAAAAAATGCGCGGCGAAGTGCTGGAGCTCGAGCGGGCCTGCGTCCATGAGGAGTATCGCAACACCAGTGTTCTGCACATGCTGTGGAAGGGGATCGCAAGATATGCGGTGAGTTGCGGAGCGCGCTATTTGATCGGATGCAGCTCCCTCTCGTCGCAGAATGACGATGAGGGAATCGCGCTTTACGAATTGCTGAAGAACAAATATCTTGCCGAGCCGTCGCTGAGGACTAGTCCGGTGGAGAGACGGCGGTGCCAATCGAGTGGTGCGCCTGTAGCGCCTCCGCAGCCGCCGCGGCTGTTCCGCGCGTACCTGGACATTTCCGCCCGCATCTGCGGACCGCCGGCAATTGACCGGGAATTCAAGACTATCGATTTCCTAACGTTAGTGGATTTGTACAGGCTGCCAGATCGCGTCCGAACGCGGTTTTTCTAATTCCAGAACTGCGCTGCCTCATGTTTGCCCTCTAGGAACCCGCGGCGCGTCGCACGCCCTCGCTACACCGCCCAATTCTCCACGCTCATTAAAAGGAATTGGCGGCTAGGGTCATCAAGACTTCGGCATACTTCTCTTCTTCTCCGCGACTTCTGCGTCTCTGTGTCCTCTGTGTTAAATCTTTTTTCACTGTCGATCTTTCCCGAATTCTCTATTCGCCCTGCTAACAACTAACCACTAAGAACTGATTCGCGCTGTTAACCGTTCCTTTTCTTCATCTTAAGTCGCAATTTTCATTCGAAAGTACTATAAAATCCATTCGAAACTAGTACTACATAAATATAGTATTTTACAAGGTAACATTTCCATGTTATCGTGAGTTGTGATTTTCAGCCGCTACCCCGATCGTTTCGCCCAGCGTTCCCCACTTTCCGCCTCCTCACCGGTCATGTTGTTTCTTCTCTTACTTCCCTGCCTCCTTCAATCGATCCACGAGTCACAAGGTACGAAATCTCCCGTCGTCCATCCTCTTTATTTTCAGCTACTTGCAGAATGCTTTTCCTGCAACTCCTTTGTTTTGAAAACGATCCATCTTTCATGGGGGGGGATGCCCAGGGATGCCCCCCCAACGAGGAAATCATGAACTCCACAATCACGAACTCCAGCTCCACCGTAAGCCCCTCGCAAACTTCTAGGATGAGATTTCATTTTGGCATCTTTGCCGATAATCGCTGGAGGGAACTACGAAAGGAAAGTGTTCAAAATTGCACAGACCCCGGCCCCCCTCGCCATTAGCATGGCCCCTGGCCAGGAGCTAGACAACTGCTGTGCAGCCGATTCCACGGATCGCCGGGTAAGCGCAGTCGACTAGCCGAGTTTCTGGTCTGTTGTTTCGCTTCTCAAATCAAAACTTTGGAGGTTAAGAATGAAATTTAAGATCGCAATGACATCTCTTGCATTGTTCGTGTTTGCGAGCAGTGCCGGACTGGCTACGGCGCAGGACACAACAAAAACCACCCATAAGAAAACTCGGACGCTCTCCGGCTGCCTTCAAAAGGGTGAGGACGCGAATGAGTACAATCTTACTACGGCGAAAGGCGGCACTTGGGAGATCAAGAGCGACTCCGTCAGGCTCGGCGATCATGTCGGTCATACGGTTAAGATTACCGGCGTGGTCTCCAATGCCGCAATGCACGGCGTAAAGGAAGATGCTAAGGACACGGCAAGAGAGCACGGCATGGGTAAGAACTCCACCGAGCATGGCCACCTGACGGCGACTAATTTGACGATGGTCAGCGACACTTGTACGAAGTAATGCTGGCTCTGCATTCTCAAATAGGTCCAGTTTACTAGCAATTCGGCGTCCCGCGGACGATTTGCGAGTTCACGCAGATGGTCTTACGAAATCTATGCCTTAAGGAGAGCGCAAAATGTCATTCCTGGCTTGGATTGTGTTGGGTTTGGTAGCGGGCTTCATCGGAAGCAAGATTGTGAACAAGGCGGGAGAAGGAATTCTCCTCGATATCGTCCTGGGAATTGTTGGTGCGGCGGTGGGGGGATGGCTCTTCAACACCTTCGGCGCGGCAGGCGTGACGGGCCTAAATCTATACAGCCTTTTTGTGGCCGTGATTGGGGCAATAGTCCTCCTGGTCGTCTATCATGCGATTCGTCGTGCTGCTGCTTGATCCGAAGGACTGCAACAGCTCAGACGTAACGTCAAGCGGCTTGGCCTGCCCGTCACGAATCGGGGAGGAACCTCCGCGGCTCAAACACCTAGCTTTCTCTTGTTTTCGAAGGCTTTCCCGCTAGGCGGCGTGGGCGCCTTTCGCCGCGGGCACTTGCTGGATTTCCAGTGGGAGGTGCGCATCCATGAGCGAGGCGCCTCCATCCACATCCAGGATTTGTCCCGTGATCCAGCTGGCTTCCGCGGAGCAAAGCAGCGCGACGGCATTTCCGAGGTCGGCCGGAATGCCGAGTTTCCGCATGGGAGTCCATCCGCTCTGGTGCCAGCTCCGAATGGTGTTCTGTACCGCTTCCGGCAGGGTATTCAACACGCTGTCCTCGGTCCAACCCGGGCTGATGGCGTTCACGGTGATCTGCCGCGGAGCCAGCGCCACAGCGAAGTAACGGCACAAGACCTCCAACGCCGCCTTGGCCGCACCCATGGCCACCCACGGCTGCCAACTGCCGAAGCGGCCGCCGGGCGCATAGGTCATGGCGATGATCCGCCCTCCGTCGCGCAGCATCGGAACGGCCTCCTGCACTCCAACCAGGAAAGCTTTAGCTTGCGAATTGATGGCAAAGTCGAACATATTGAGCCGGATGGTCATCGGCCCTTCGTAAAAGGTGGCAACCTCCGGCCTGGCATTCTATTCACGAAGATGTCGAGAGCTCCGAACTCCGATTTGACGCGCGCAATCATCCGGCGAATTTCTTCCGGTTTGCAAACGTCGGCCT
>Ga0209131_1000558_pt1 | contig 26508 bp, 30 predicted proteins | sample GraSoi_2013_40cm_FD_185826 | JGI IMG/M metagenome (GOLD analysis project Ga0209131, IMG submission 185826) | Grasslands soil microbial communities from the Angelo Coastal Reserve, California, USA - Sample 9_17_2013_40cm (SPAdes) (version 2) | ecosystem: Environmental > Terrestrial > Soil >... | reverse complement strand
CCGCGCGATGTAGAGATCGGCGAGCTTAAAGGTCGTTTCCTCGGATTGCGGGTGGCCTGCGAGTTCTCTAAGCAGTGTTGCTTCGGCGGTTGAGCTGTAATCGAATCCGTGGAAGGACAATTGAAAGGCCTGATTGAAAACTGGTTCTTCAAAGCGCGACCGTCGCGCGACTTCCAAAATGTAGAAGGCCTGCAAACGATTGCCGTGATCCAAATAATACTTTGCCAGGGCCATGTGGGGTGCAGGCTCAAGAAAGCGCATAGCAAAGTTCGCGCGCAGTTGATTCAGCGTCAAGTCCTGGGCCTGAGCGGGCGGCGACTGTGATATCAACGCTATCAACAGCGCGACGGGCCATCCTCTTAAGAGCAATGAATTAGCCATCTCAAAGTTTCGCCAACTCGATAAACCGCGCGGCCAGTTTTGGGCCGACGCCCTCGTCTTCATGCTTGAAAAAGACGAAGGCGTCTTTCCATTTCTGGGCCTGCACTCTCTTCATCCATTCAAGCAGATCGTGGTCGTCATAAGTGGTGCGGCGCAGACGCAGGTAGCCCCACTTCGCGGTGCTGATGATTTCAGTAAGCGGCTTCTCGTCAGTGTCGGAAACTACCAGCGCGCAATTCTTCGCGCGCAGCAGTTCGAAGACTTCAGCGTCGAACCAGGTGTCGTGACGGAATTCAAACGCACTGCGTGTGTTGTCCGTGAGCAGATCAAGAAAGGCCCTGAGCCGATCAGTGTCTTTCTTCATGTTCGGAGGAAGCTGAAAGAGCACGACGCCCAGACGCTCTTCCAACAAGGCGGCCGTCTCCAGTAGATATTTTGTTTCGTCAGCGACGTTATTTATTCGCTTGATGTGCGTGATGCGCTGGCTGGCTTTGATCGAAAAGCGGAACGCCTTCGGTACTTGCTCTTTCCAGTTTTCGATCATCGAGGGTTGCGGCAGGCGGTAGAAGGTGTTGTTGATTTCCACGGCGGGCAGCCGCCGCGAGTAATACGCCAGCATTTCCTTCGCGGGCAAGTCTTCCGGATAGAAATTGCCCTTCCATTCTTTATAGCTATAGCCGCTGGTGCCAACGTGAAGTTTCATGACGATGAAGACTTGGCCGAATACATACTTGACTGACCGCGCGATGACTTCAAGTTAAAGAACGCATTGCCCGCGATCCGATCCAGCGAGTATTAGACGTTTCTTGCGTCATGGAGAACTCTTCGCCGAAACGAAGTAATGTCCTGCCTCCCAAACGCAATCCGAGCAAGATCGCGTGATGTCTGCGCCTCCTCCGTAAAAGCCGCGCGTGCAGAATCGATTTGGTCTGGAATAAAAGGGTGAGAGATAGCGAAGATGAAGTCGAATCCCTGCCCTAAGCGCAAGACACGACCGGGAATTGTCTGAAAGCCTCCGAGTATCAAACCATAGCGGAGATATGGATAAACCGTCCGAATACGACGGGCTTTCTCGCTGTAAACAATAGCATCATGGGTGGTCACATTATTAAACTTCACTTCGGCGACGACACGAGGCACGACGGCGACGACTGGCTTGACCGGAAGACCCTCTGCATCGGGAGTCTCATAAATCAGAATGTCTTGCTCGAAGCCTTTGCCGCCACCTCGGACTGGCTCGCCGCTGTCGGATACGCCCATGCGGATAATGCCGTCATCGTCCACGGTGAGATCGTAAAGTAAGGGCTTATGGTGGGCAACTAGACAAGGCTTTAGATGAAGGTCTAGTTCTGCGATAAACTCGGTGATGAACTCGTTTTCGTTCACTACGCAGTTTTCCTGCGGTCATTGGCCGCTTGCCGCCATTCCAGTTTGTTTACCAAGTGTCACAGATCAAGTTGTCTCTTCACGACTGACTCGACGGCCAGTAGATCTGAGTCAGATAACTTGCCGATAATATTGCCGACGCGCAGCTTGCTAACGGTGGTGAGTTGGTCAGCCAGAGCTTTGGCTTTCTTACCTTCGAGCGTCACGAAAACCTGGCTCGGGTAAAGTCGATCTACTTTGCTTGTTAAAGGAACCACCTGGACGCGGTTCAGATACTTGTTCGAGCGGTCATTACTAAGGATGACGGCTGGTCTGGTTTTCTGAATCTCTCCGCCGACTGAGGGATCGAAACGAATCCACCAAACTTCACCTCGGTTCATCAGCTACGTCTCCAATGGTCGCTTCAGACCATTCCAATGCCTCCGCTTCGCCTTCCTCGTCTAAAGCCATCTGTTGATAACCAAGCTCTAAGGCGGACTCGTCCTCGAGCCTATCATCAAGGATGGTAACGAGAGCGCGACGCTTTTCAGCAAGTCGAATGGATTCCAATAGCTTAACGTTACCTTCCTTGTCTATGATCGCTTCAAATGACTGGCTCATAAGGACTCCTTACTTTTATCGCTAAGCAGCTTTAAGAAGGGCTTGCTCAACTTTGCGCGGTAGCTCAATAAACAAAAAATAATCGGCGGGATAGAGGTAGTCTTCACCTTCGTTGTCGACCACTCGAATGTAATTTGATTTCGCAGCGCTGTCATCAGGCAGCACCTGGTAAATCCTGCGCGGAGTTAACAGGTCTGGATCGTCTGAGCTAATGCAGACAGCAAACTTGGGTTCCCGATTATTCTTCCTGGCCATTTTCTTAATCCAGATACCGTTTGATTCGCATTTTCCTCTTGCCTATTCCATGCGCTTCGAACCAGTGCACTTCAGCAAGTCGTATCCTACCATCAGAGAGGCGCACGGTGGCAACTCCTTTCAGCTTTCTCCATCGACCCCTCCCGATTATTCTTCCTGGCCATTTTCTTAATCCAGATACCGTTTGATTCGCATTTTCCTCTTGCCTATTCCATGCGCTTCGAACCAGTGCACTTGCGTCAAGTCGTATCCTACCATCAGAGAGGCGCACGGTGGCAACTCCTTTCAGCTTTCTCCATCGACCCCTGCCGTATCGTTTTCGCAAGAGGCTTAGAATCCTAATGCCGGGTCCGACCGCTATGATTTCGATCTCGGTTATGCTTCCGACAATCTCAAAATGCATCGACGGAGATCCTCACGAAATCGCGCGCGCGATCAGAAACGCGGCACCCGCAGCCACGCTGCCAATCAAAGCAGTTTGCAAAGCGCTGCGCGCCGGACGCGTGCCGGTGTAGCGCCCTTTGATAAACCCGAAGACGAACAGCGCGACCAGCGTAAACCCGACCGAAAATAACAAAGCGTTGACGACCTGCATCGGCTTGACGTAAGCGGCGAAGATATAAGGCGCCAGCGGAATCAAGCCGCCGGCAATATACGCAAACGCGATCGTGAGCGCGCTGATAAAAGCGCGTTTCGGATCCGGTTTTTCCAGGCCCAGCTCAAAGCGCATCATGAAGTCGACCCACTTCTTTGGATGCTTTGCCAACGCTTCAACTATCGGCGTGCTTTCCTTGATAGTCAGCCCATAAGAATGAAAGACTTCTGCAACTTCGCGCATTTCTTCTTCCGGAATTTCCTTCACTTCAAGCTTCTCTCGTTCGCGCTCTCTGGCGTAGTGTTCGGCGTCGCTCTTGGCCGCGAGGTAGCCGCCCAGACCCATGGCGATTGAACCGGCAGCGATTTCCGCCAGACCGGCGGTGACGATGATCGCCACGTGATCGATGGCGCCGGTCAGACCCGCCGCCAGCGCAAACGGGACCGTCAAGCCGTCTGACATGCCAATAACAATGTCACGCACCGTTTCGCCGGCGGTAAAATGTCGTTCGACGTGAGGTGTTTGCGGCATCGAGTTTTCTCCCCATTGGTTTAGTGGCACAGACTTGAAGTCTGTGATTCAGTTCTTGGGCTATATTGGATCACAGACTAAAGTCTGTGCCACTTGTCGCTCCTAAAACTTACCAATTAGAATCAGCACTCCAATTACGATGAATGCGGCGCCGGCGACGCGCTTGATCCATTCAAGCGGCAGATATTGGCTCAACAGGGTTCCGACTATCACGCCGATAGCCGAAACCGCGACCAGGGCCAGCGACGCGCCAATGAAGACTTCCCACGGCCGCTTCTTCTCGGCAGCCATGGTCATTGCCGCGATCTGGGTCTTGTCGCCAATCTCGGCCAGAAAAATTACCCCGAAGGTTGTCAGCATCACGCGCCAGTCCATGTGAACTCCTTAATCCCGGTTACGATTGATTGCGCAATTCATGTAAGGCACAATTGCTCATCTGTCAACACATTCGTGTTGGCTATGGGCCGATAGTCGAGTTTCCCACATGGTTGAACCCGCCAAAGAGTTTAGCGGCACCGACCGTTTCATCCTGCGTCGTCGTCTCGGGGCCGGTGGCATGGGGGTCGTGTATGAAGCGCACGATCTCGAGATGGACAAAATTGTCGCCCTCAAGACTTTGACTCGCGCCGAGGCCGCTCACATCTATCGCTTCAAACGGGAGTTTCGCACGCTCGCTGATGTTTCGCATCCGAATCTGGTCGCGCTCTACGAGCTAATGTCCGACGGGCGCCACTGGTTCTTTACCATGGAACTGGTCAAGGGCGTGACCTTCATTCAATACGTGCGGCCGGAAATAGCGGGTGAGCCTGACAGTTCGACTGACAATACTCTACTGGGACCGCGGACAGTTCCAAGAAAGGCCAGCGACTCGGAAGCTGAAACTGAACTCTTCGACAGTTCTCATATCTCGCTTGACTCAGGCGAAATGGCGCCACTGGATGAACGCCCTCCGTTGATGTCGGCGGATTACCAACTCGACGAATCGCGCTTGCGTTCAGGCTTGCGGCAACTCGCCGAAGGTGTAAACCGTCTCCACGAATTGGGCAAGCTCCATCGCGATATCAAACCTTCGAATGTATTGGTCACCGCTGACGGCCGCGTGGTCCTGCTCGACTTTGGTCTGGTCGAAGACATTGAGTCGGAAATGCACGAGACATTGTTGGCCGGCACACCCGACTATATGTCGCCCGAGCAAGGTGCGCAGATGTCGATTTCAAAAGCCAGCGACTGGTACAGCGTTGGTGTGATTCTCTACCAGTCGTTGACCGGCCGGCTACCGTTCCGCGGCCGTCTCTTTGAAATCATGATGCGCAAGCAGACCCGCGATCCAATCCAGCCCCGCGAGATTAACCGCGAAGTCCCACGCGATCTTAACGACCTTTGCATCAAGCTCTTGCGGCGCGATGCCGAAGCGCGGCCGACCGGGCGCGAGGTTCTGCGCGCGCTGGGCGCTCGCACGACCGGGCCTTTGCCGCCATCGTTCGTCACTACCACTGCCGAAAGTGCTTTCATCGGACGCGAGCGCCTGCTCGCCGAACTGCACGACGCTTTCTCAGCCACCTGCGAAGGAGAAACGGTATCCGTTTATGTGCATGGCAATTCGGGCATGGGTAAGTCTACGCTGGTGCGGACGTTCCTCGATCAGATTAAGGAGCAACGCCAACACCCAATCGTTTTCCAGGGGCGCTGTTATGAACGCGAGTCAGTCCCCTACAAGGCCTTCGACGGAGTAGTCGACAGTTTGAGTAAGCACCTTGCCTCCGTGCGTCACGGCCGCGCCGAAGCTCTCATACCCCGGAATTGCTTCGCGCTGGCGCGGGTGTTTCCGGTGATGCTGCAAGTTGACGCGATCTTCAATGCGCGATCGGCGCGTCCCGAGACAGTTGACTTGTTCACCTTGCGACGCCAGGCATTTGGCGCGCTGCGAGAGTTGCTCGGACGCATCGCGGATCGTCAGCCACTGGTGATCTATATCGACGATCTTCAGTGGGCCGATGCCGACAGTACATTTCTGCTGGAGGAATTGTTACGGCCTCCGGACGCTCCGAAGCTGCTGCTGGTGGGAAGCTTTCGCACCGAAGACATCGAAGAGAAGCCCTTCCTCAAGCAAATCCTGCAGGGGACCGGCACTGACACGTGTCGCGAACTGTTCGTTGGTCCACTACCGGGCGGCGAGGCGCGTGAGTTAACCCGCGCGCTGTTTGCTTCCGTGGGAATTCGGAGCGATCCGTTCATTGATTCGATTGTACAGGAAGCCGCCGGCAGTCCTTTCCTGCTGGAACAACTAACGCATTACGGAATGATGAATGACCGGGAGGCAACCGCGGGAATTACCCTGCTCACGATGCTCAACGAGCGTATCAAACAACTGCCGTCAGGCTCGCGCCAGTTTCTCGACACGCTGGCGGTCGCCCGGCGACCGGTCAATCAGGACGTGGCCATCAGCGCGGCGGGACTGAATGACGATGCTTTGACAGTCTTGAGTGCTTTACGAAGCGCACAGTTTGTACGCAGCGGCGGCACGAGTTATGGCGTCGAAATCTATCACGATCGCATTGGCGAAACGCTGGCGTCGCAACTCGGTAACGACGAGCGGCGCCAGATTCATCGTCGTCTGGCGCAGGCCCTGGAAGCGCGGGGCCTGGACGATCCGGAAGCCCTTTACGAGGACTATCTCGGCGCCGGCGAAGAAGATCGCGCGGCCGTTCATGCCGAGGCTGCGGCCCGCAAGGCGGCGCGCGCGTTGGCCTTTGATCGGGCCGCGTTGTACTACCGCCGCGCGATTGAATTGCGACAAGGCGAAGCCAACCTGGTCGATTTGAAAATTAGTCTCGGTGACGCGCTGGCGAATGCCGGCCGGCCGGCCGAAGCCGCAACAGAATTTCTCGACGCCGCGAAAACAAGTGGAGCGCAGCAGTCACTGGCGCTGCAACAACGCGCGGGCGCGCAGTTATTGACCGGTGGTCACATTGAAGAAGGGCTGGAAGTTTTTCGTGTCGTCCTGGAAACTGCCGGCTTCGGGTTGGCGAATGGACCCAAACGCGCATTGCTGTCACTAATTTTGCGACGCCTATGGATTCGCATGCGCGGACTTGAATTCACTGAACGCAAAGCCAGCGAAATTCCTGAAGCCGATCTGGCCCGCATCGACATTTGTTGGACAGTCGCGGCCGGCCTGGGTGCAGTTGATTTCATTCATAGCGCCGACTTCCAGAGTCGTCACCTGCTTTTGGCGCTGCGCGCCGGAGAGCCTTATCGCGTGTCGCGCGCGATCTCGTTCGAGGCGGCGCAAGCTGCGTCGAACCGAGGCAAGGGCCGAGCCCGCGGGGTCAAGGTTCTAAAGCTTGCGAAAGACCTCGCAAAAAAAGTGGGTCACCCTCATGCCATCGGCATGGCACTCTGGGCAGACGGCCTCAGTGCCTACCTCACGGGTGAGTGGCGAAGGGCTGCTGATTCGTGCGATCGCGCGGTTGAAGTGTTTCGCGATCGCTGTACCGGCGCGACCTGGGAGATTGGAATGGCGCAGCGGTTCATGCTCAGTTCGTTGTTGTATTTGGGGGAACTTGCCGATGTATCACGACGTGTTCCCATTTTGCTGGGCGCCGCTTTGGAACAGGGAGATGTTCTGGCCGCAACTGACTTGCGAACCCGTCTAAACCTGGTCTGGTTAGCGGCCGATGATCCGGATCGTGCCCGCATGGAAGTCATTGAAGCGCTCAAAATATGGCCGCGCGAAGGTTTTCATTTGCAGCACTACAGCTCGATGCTGGCCATGGCCCAGATTGAACTGTATACGGGCGACGCGGAAGTCGCGTGGAAACACGTCCAAGGTCAATACAAGGCATTGAAAGAGTCACTGCTCCTGCGCACGCAGGTGCTGCGGGTGGATTCGTTGTATCTGCAGGCACGCACCGCGCTGGCGGCCGGAATTCAGGCCAATCACAACCGAGAGCGGGAGCGCATGCTGAAAGCTGCGGAACGATTGGCGACCAGTATTGCCAAAGAACGAATGCCGTGGTCAGATTCGCTGGTACCGCTGATCCTCGCTCCCATTGCCACTTACCGTGGTGACGCGGCACGGGCGGCGGTTCTTCTCTCGGAAGCTGTCCAGGGATTTGATCAGACCGACATGCGTCTGCGCGCCATGGCGGCTCGCCGCCGGCTCGGGCAGTTGTTGGGCGGCGACCGCGGTCGCGAGCTGATCGCTGAAGCCGACGAATGGATGCACAATCAAGAAATAAAGAACGCGGCTTTGATGACACGAATGCTGGCGCCGGGCTGGCCTGAATAAGTTCTGGACTCGCGTGGGATTTCAGTCAATCGATTTACCATCCTCCATTCTATGGCTTTTGGACTCGCGGCGATGCTAGCATTGCCCCCGACCAATCCATTCTGACCATGACCTCGAAACATCAGACTCTCGATCGAACTTCCGTGATCCTTCTGGTCTTCCTTCTGCTTACGATCGGTGTTAGTGAAACAGCCGGTCACGTTCACGCTCTGGACAGCGCCCAATCCAACAACGCGAAAATCCTGCTCACCGCGGTTGATAAGGACGGGCATTTCGTAACGACGTTGAGAGCGGAGGATCTCCGCCTGCTCGTGGATGGAACAGCGCAAAAAATCGAGGGCTTTGAAAAGACCGCTGACAGGACTCTTTCAATCGCGATCTTGATTGATACGAGCGCATCGCAGGAGCGCACTCTGCCCGCACAGAAATCTGCGGCTAATTCTTTTTTGGACTCCGTCATGCGGCCGGGCGTTGATCGGGTGGCCATCGCGACGTTCACTGGAACGCTTGCGGTCGAACAAAAGCTGACGAATGATGTGCCGCTGCTGCGCCAGGCAATCTCGCGCGCGCAGTTTGTTCCGCCTCCTGGCTATAGTCGGGGCATCCTGGTCATCGGGCGGCCGCCGCCCATGAAGCGCACACTGGCTACCCTCGCGGCCCAGACGGCTCTCTGGGACGCCATAATCGAAACCTGCAAAGACTCGCTGTCACAGTCAACCCGGGAAGCCCGGCGCGCGATCATCGTATTGACCGATGGACAGGACACTATCAGCCAGAACAAAATGGCCACTGCCGTGGACCGCGCCGTTTCTGATAGCGTGGCGGTCTATGCGATTGGCATTGGAGATAAAGATCCCTACGGCGTCGACAAAGATGCCCTGCGCAAGCTCTCGGAAAGAACGGGCGGACGAGCCTTTTTTCCAAAGAAGCCCGCAGACCTAAGCCCGACCTTTGCTGAAATTGGCCAGCAGCTGCGGAGTCAATACGTGATCTCTTATAGTCCGGCAAGTCGTTCGGGCCCCGGGAAAATAAAAGTTGAGATGGTAAATCCCGACCTGCGCAAGTCGGGGGTGCAGCTTTTTTACCAGCAGGTGATTCCAAAATAGAGCCATGTCACAGCCGTTTCTCGCATCACTGTTTGAAACTACTGAACGCCAGCCGCTGAGCGTGTCTGAATTAACCGCCATGATCCGCGCCGAGTTGGAAAAACGCTTCTCTTCCGTCTGGGTCGAAGGCGAGATCTCCAACTTTCGCGCGCACGGTTCGGGACACTGGTACTTCACTTTGAAAGACGAGTTCGCGCAACTGCGTTGTGCCTGCTACCGCAACAGCAATCAGCGGATTCGTTTTCGCCCCGAAGATGGCCTGCAAATGCGCGCGCGCGGCCGCCTGGGCGTATACGAACAGAAGGGCGAATATCAACTAATCGTCGAAGCACTCGAGCCGGTCGGCGCCGGCGCCTTGCAACTGGCTTTCGCACAGACGAAGACGCGTCTACAGGCTGAGGGCTTATTCGCGCCGGAATCAAAGCGCGCTATCCCGCTGCTGCCGCGCCGCGTCGGAGTAATCACTTCGCCAAGCGGCGCCGCGATTCGCGACATCCTTAACGTAATCTCGCGGCGCACGCGCACGGTGCACGTTCTGTTCGCGGCCGCGCGAGTCCAGGGCGACGGTGCGGCCGGGGAGATCGTCCGCGCAATTAAGTTCCTCAACAACTTTCATGCGCGTGCTTTGCAGGACGGAAATTTTGAAGACGGGATTGATGTGCTGATAGTTGGGCGCGGCGGCGGATCAATCGAAGACCTCTGGGCCTTTAACGAAGAGACAGTAGCCCGCGCGATTCGAGCGTCCGCGATTCCGGTTATTTCAGCCGTAGGCCACGAGACTGATTTCACGATAGCCGATTTTGTCGCCGACCTGCGCGCGCCGACACCCTCGGCGGCAGCCGAGATTGTGGCCGCACACGAGGCTCAGTTATGCTCGCTGCTCGCGACGTTGACAACCAACCTGGCGCGCTCGATGCAATTCAGAATCGCCGGCTCGCGCACGCAAGTGCAGGAGCTGGCCCTGTCGCCAGCCTTCGATGCAGTCGCCGCGCGTTTACGCGTAGCCATGACAGCTACAGGCGATGCCGAGCATCATTTGCAAACCGCCATGACTAGTCTGGTTCAGCGCGCCCAGCGCCGCGTGGGCGCCGCGGCGCACAGCCTTTCGCCCGCGCAGCTTCGCTCTGCGGCGCTGACGGCCTTCACGCGCCTTGAGTCTTTGAGTAAAGCGCGCGACGCCGGGATAGCGACGCGGCTTGAGACAGCGAAGCAACAACTGGCCATGGCCGCCGCAGCGCTGGATGCGATGTCACCGCTAAGAGTACTCGAGCGTGGCTATGCGATTGCGCAGGACGGGCAGGGTCATGTCGTGCGCGAAGCGAGCGCGGTGTCAATCGACGATGCTTTGCGCCTGCGTTTGTGGAAAGGTGTCGTTGATTGCCGAGTCGAAGGAATTGAAGAGAATTAGCCGCCGCTTCTGCGGCAGAAGAAATGTTGGGCCTCTGGATAGTGGGGTAATTCTCTGGATATGGCCCGGAAAATAGTTCTGGACTATGGATTTGCTTACCGGCATAGTTCAAGCGTACAATTCCCGCACAATTTAATAGTTCCGAGTCCGGTGGTGTCATCAGTGTGAAAGTCTCACAGTGCCAAGAGCCATCGACATAACCACAGCCTTTGCGCAGTAGGTAGAGTCACCGGCAGCAAGAGCCGAAAGACGGAAACCGACTTCAAGTATCGGACTCCTATTTTCAAGCGATAGGAGTGTCTATCTACCAATGAGAATTCTCAAAACTCTATTTGGCGGTTATGCTGAACTTATTGTTCACGTTATACGATCTACGGTCGTTTTTATCATCATCTTGGGCTGTATATACGTTGCCCGTTTAGTAGTGCCTAAGCTATTCCCGCCCGGTGACTATACATCTAAGGCATTGCACTTGGTTGATAGTTATGCGACGCTTTTAGGAACCGTGGGCTATGTCGTTTGGCTTAGCCTAGATATGTTTTCACTTATCCGCGAGCGCCTAACGAAGGGAAACCAGCACCACGACGATGAATAATCGTCTAACAGACACCGAAGATAGATCGTTTGGGGCATATATTGCTTGTGGTGCCTTGTTCTTGGGCGCTCCATCCTTCTTTGCGATAGTCCTTCTTCTTTCGTTGCTTGATTGGGGAGTCTCGCCCCAACTAATCGAGAAGAGTATGGTATGGCTATCAGTCCCGTGGTTTGCATTTTGTTACTGGCTATGTAAAGCGGCGCACGGCGTTAAACTCCACGTGGCAGACGGCAAAGAGAAACCTATCAAACCTTCGGCAAAACATTAAATCCGTATATCCCGAGAATTACCCCACTATCGGCCTCTGGTTGATTGGTAAGAATAGACTAAGAGCCGCTATAGTTCCTCTATGCGCTTTTGCATGGGACGAGAAGAAAGCAGCGAGTAATCTTGTTAAGCACGGCATCTCGTTCGAGGAAGCTGAGTCGGTTTTTGGCGATCCACTTTCGGATACTTTTCCTGACCCTGATCATTCCCTGGAAAAACATCGTTTCATCATCACAGGCTCGGCCGACTCGGGTAAGCTTCTCGTGGTGGCGCATACGGATGATGGAGAGTTAGTACAGTATCATCAGCGCCCGCGAAGCAACACATGGAGAAAGAAAGTCTTATGAAGAGAATTGAATCAGAGGACGATCTGCGGCCCGATTATGATTTTTCTCAAATGAAGGGTGGCGTGCGCGGCAAATACGTCGAGCGCTACCGCGAGGGAACAAACTTGGTGCTGCTTGATCCGGACGTTGCAGCTGCATTTCCAGATGCGAAGGCTGTGAATGATGCGCAGCGTTTATTGCTCCGGGAAAAGCACAGTCCGCAGCCGCATTGAATTTGATCGCAGAGGCCCAGCAATTAATTTGGCGCAAGCGGAATCAGATCGTTTCTTGTCGACAACTAACCGCAGCGAAGTCGTCTCCCGCGTCACCTCAGTGCGTGAAGCGAAAACGGTAGCCCCGGCGACGCGCGTTGCTTCTGCGTTTCTGGAAGAGCACGCTTGATTGTCGAGTTGAGAGAACAGAAGAAAATTAGCGTTGCACTACGGCCGTATCAGAGATGTTGGATTCTGTTAACGTTCGACATAAAGCGAGATGAGCAGAGGTAAACTCGACAAAGAAACATCTGCGAGGGTTGAAAGGGAATTACCTAGCGTACTCGATGTGCGAACTGCATCGCCAGGTCTTCAGCCTGATATTATTTCTCTGGGGTTTCCCAATGGAAGTACCATCCCAATAGCTTCAGTTTGTCTACAAGATGCCACCGCAGGCGTGGTCAAAAACTCAAGATGATGCGGGTATAAGCAGACCAAATGAAGTAAACGTTACTCGCAACTTTCTTAAAGCTCTCAAAAAAGCTCGGGGCGAAAAGTAGAGAACATGAAACTCAGACGCAACCGCATCGTGATCGATCTCGACAAAGCCCGTGCTGATCAGCAAGGTCACGTGCGCACGCGGCGTTCAGGTCGCGCCGTCCGGATCTTCGGAACCATCGCGGTCGTGTTGGTTCTGATCATCATCGGCGTGGTGGGGGGCGGCTATCAGTGGTGGCGGCATTACCAGAACAGCCCGGCTTATACCCTGGCGATTCTGGCGGATGCAGTACAAAGAAATGACACCGCGACTATCGACGGGATTCTCGATACCGACAAAGTCTGCGACGATTTCATCACACAGGTTCGACAACACGCGGGCGGCCCTGTCGCTTCCGCGATCAGCTCAGTTTGGCCGACGCAGCCCAATTCGGCTTTGCTGAAATTGTCTCCAAGGCTGAAACAGACCGTGCACGATGAGATGGTGAAAGAACTGCAACGCCTGACTGAGCCCGCAAAAGGGAAACCATTCGTCCTTCTGGCGTTGGTCATGACCCGCTTTGCGGACATCAAAGAGGAGAACAACGTCGCGCAAGTGAAGATGGATATCAAAGATGAGCATCTGCAGCTTACAATGCTGTCGGCGACGCAGCCGGACGGCGCGCGCTGGCGCATCACGGCAGTGCAGGATGATAAGCTGGCGAAACAGATCGCCGACGACATGACCCAAAATTTGCCGGCTGCGGCCGGCACTCAGATACAGGATGAGTTTCACAAGCAAATGGATAGAATAAAGAAGCCGGCGCGATAGCGGCACTCTTCAGTCTTATTAGGAAGCGTGCGGCTTTGTTCCCTCCCCTATCAGAGGGGTTACGGAGGGGCGCGAAGCGTGACGCCGACAAGCCCTCTCGCCAACCCTCTCCGAGGTGAGAGGGTGAAAAGAAAAAAGTATTTTGTTACCAATGAGCAACACCAAACCAAAGAATTTCGAAACGTCGCTCGAAGAGCTCGAGCGCATCGTGCGCGAGTTAGAGCAGGGCGAGCTCACGCTCGAAAAGAGTCTCGAGTTGTTTGAGCAGGGCGTGAAACTTTCGCGTGAGTGCCAGGAACGTCTGACTCAGGCCGAACGCCGGATCGAGATCCTGATGCGCGACAATCAGGGACGAGCTACGGTGCGCCCATTCGATCCTGAAGGTGAGTTGAGCGACGACGACTCTCAATGAGCCCGGAGTTTGCGATTTGTCCTTAGAGAGGTAGCATTCGGCCAAATGTCCGCGAATCTCATTAGAACTTCTTCACGTGTAGATTATGTAATATCTAGCTTCGCCAGAAGCTCAGATATTCCTATCTTCTCATGACTATGTAGCTTAAGTATCCTCGCAAGGATGTCACAAAACTTGTCGTCTTCTTGAGAGATTGAAACGGCAGTGTCTCCACCTAAAATCCAAATGCCATATCTATTATCCCCAACGATCATCGGACCTGAAAAAGGCAAGCTAATGGTACTGAAGCGAAACCTGTGATGACTCTGGGCTTCAATTTCAGCCACAAATGCAACTCTATCTTTCAATGCTTGTACATATTCGGGATTGCTAAGTAAATTTTCATTTTCCAGTTCTTGTCTAATAGCTTTTACAGAGAAGAGGAGTAAGAATTCCTTATTAGGATTTTGACAGTTATTTTTCACCCAGTGAAGTAAGGAATCAAGAAGCGCTTTTTCGTAAGGACGCTTGTTTTCATCATCAGCCAGATAATCCCTTGCCCCAAGAAATAAAGACGGGGTTTGTTGAAGGATATACAAACGCTTCTGCGTGTTTTGAATAATTGACGCGCCTAACTCATACATCTCCTCGCGAGATAGCGTATAGACTGGCTCTCTATAAAATTTTACAAGTTCGTTGGTTACACTCTCACGAATAGCTTCCCCAAGTTCTGAAAGGCGCCGGTAATTCTTGAATACTGTCCTTCTGACAACGCTAGTACCAACAGTAATTGCTCCTACCATATCCTGTAGGAACCCTTTGAGATTATCATCACGTTCCTCATTCTCAATCAATGACTTCACGAATACCAAGACAGGCTTATTGTTTTTAATTGCTTCCGCATACTCTTGAGCTACTGCTGGCCGAAAGGATTTCCATAACAATAGAATAAAGATGTCACAACCCCTCACCTCGTCTAGATATGCGGATGTTGGTGATTGACTTAGCGCTGGAAATAACTCAAAGAGGACAGGGCTAACGTTAAGCCGCTCAAGGGCCTGTTGAGCTATTTCCCGCTCATACTCAAGCTCATGCAAGGCTGAACTTATAAATACGCTTATCCTCTTCCTCATAAGAAGAACTCCTACGACAGGCCTTCCCCCATTTTAGTACTCCGAATACGTTAGGAAACTCCTCGTTTTGACGCTCTCACCTTTTCAGTACCAGCTAAAGTGGAAAATTCCGGGATTCTAAACTTTTCGCTTCGGGGGGAAACGTCACAACTGCAATCTATATACGTTGTCCAGATAGGTTGTATCTAGGAAGATTCGGTAATCTGAAGCGTTCGGTCTATTGAGAAGTAATTCTAAGGAGCTGCTCCAAACCTTATATTTAACAGCACTTATTCTAAAATGTACGATTTATCATGAGGTCTGCCCATCCATATAACAGCCGCTTGTATTTTGAATCTTCGATGACTTCCAAGAAAGGAATGGCTTTCTCGATGTACATTCTCGCCAAGTCTTGCGTCCTTCGGACTCCGCCTAATTCTTGCAGCAAAGATGTTACTTCCCCGACCCGCTTATTTGAGGCGTTTCTTCGGCCCAACACCGACAGAATTTCCTTCTTTTGAGAACTATTGGCATTTTTTAATGCCTCATAAACTATGACTGTCTTCTTGCCTTCCCGAATATCCGATCCGACGGGCTTGCCGGTCTCCTTTTGATCACCTAGGATGCCAATAATATCATCCTGAAGTTGAAAGGCGGTGCCGCAAAGAGCAGTGAAGTTCTTGAACGCTTTAACATGGGTATCGTTAAAATCTGTGGTGTTTTTCCCAATCATAGCTCCAGCTAGTCCGGCAAATTCATACAAGATTCCTGTTTTTAGCCATAGCATTTCCACAATCGTGTCTTCACTTATGTTCGGCCAATCAATTCCTGAAGCCATCCCATATTGAACGTCTAAAACTTCACCATAAATAAGATTAGCCAACACGTATGACTGTAGATGCTGAAGAATTACCATGACAACTGCTAGATCTACATTTTTCTTAAGCGCGCAATCCATGAAGAGGGTTGTTGCCCAGCCATGCTGCATGTCCCCTGTGAGAATAGCGATGCTGCGACCATATTCTTTTGATTTAATCTCATCAAACCCGAGTGACTTGGTCGATTCTATAGCAGCTGCTTCGTGGACCGTTGGAAAGCCTCGGCGCAACACATCATTATCTATCAGATCATCATGAACTAGAGTCCATGTATGGAAAATTTCAACACCTGCTGCTGCCGGAATAGCAACATCCTCGTTGCCCCCCACGCCACCGCAGGCCATAAGTAATACTGCCGGGCGCAAGCGTTTAGCAGGCCGGCGAATGTAGCTCCATACACTATTACGAATATCATAAGGTTGGAAATACTGAGCGGCATCACTCGTTTCTAAGTAGCTAAGAATATTCTCTTCCGCACCTTTGAGGAATGAGAGCAATTCCTTGTCGTTCATTCGTATGTTTTTCCCCTACTCGATAAATCCAAAAAAGTTTCATCAAATATACGTACTCACTTCGGTCATTTAGCGTGTTGAGCTGCTCTTGAACGCGCATTGTAAGGGTCGCGAAGAAATTAACGCTTAAGCTACCCTGATTATGAATGATGGTCAACTCTTGACACCTCGGTGGGCACCTTCAACGAATTGACACGGTGCTGGTCAATATCTTTAACGGCGAGAAACCGAACTAGTCCGATGATGCCCGATGCTGGCCCGAGAAAGATGTCGCCGCTAAGTTACTTCGCGACACACATTCGACCATTCGTGGGTTGAGGCGAGATGGTCGATCAGCTTCTCGAACACTTCGCCTGGTTCGCGCTCGGTGATTCCAATCTGATCCAGATAGCCGCTGTAGCGCAGTCGCCCGATCAAATCCATTAGCGTCAGCCGACCTATTCCTTAAATTCTTTGTGCCCTTTGTGGCTTGGTGGTGAAGAGTATTCAGCCGATCGGGACCAGGGCTGGTTCGGTGTCGGTGTGGCCCAGCGCCAGATCGAGTTCGGCTGCCACGTCGCCGCTGCCGGCAGTAAGTTTCTTGAAATTGAACAGCTCGTGATCAAGCAAATGCGAGGGGATTACTTTGCCCAATGCGTTAAGCATCGACGCGCGCACGTTGGGAATCTCCTGCTCGAGGTCGGCAATCAAACTCCTGATCCGCGCGCGCTTTAGATTTGTCTGCGCACCGCACAGGTCGCAGGGAATGATTGGAAACTTCATCTGAGCAGCAAACTCGGTGATGTCGGTTTCCCGGCAGTAGGCCAGCGGACGAATGACGGTATTGCGGCCGTCGTCCGAACGAAGCACCGGCGGCATTGCTTTCAGCGAACCGACATAAAACAGATTTAGCAGGAATGTGGCAATGATGTCATCGGCATGATGGCCTAGGGCGATCCTGGTGCATCCTTCTTCAACCGCAATGTTGTAAAGAATGCCGCGCCGCAGACGCGAGCACACGGCACAGTAGGTCTTGCCCTCAGGCACTAGACGTTTCACTACTGAGTACGTGTCACGCTCGACGATGCGAAACGGCACGCCGCGATCGCTCAGGTATCCGGGCAGCACCTCGGCCGGAAAACCTGGCTGCTTTTGATCAAGATTAACTGCCAGCAGATCGAATCGAACCGGCGCTCTTTGCTGCACGTCGAGGAGTAGCTCCAGCAAAGTGTAACTGTCTTTTCCGCCGGACAGACAGACCATGATTCGATCACCGTCCTCGATCATGCGAAAGTCTGAGATCGCCTCGCCCATCCGGCGGAGTAGTTTAGTTTTCGTCTTTTCAGGGATCATCGGCTGCTTGGAAGGATGACACGCGAACCCGAACCTGACAACCGCGAATGGTGGTTTTCTACTTTGATTAGAGGTGTTCAGAGTACCGACTTCAGTCGGGCTCTTGCGCAGCAAAAAGATGCCAACTAAAGTCGGTACTCTATACGCGCGCTGAAATTAGGAAGCTATCACCGCATATAGAAAGCTTGACTGGCTGACCCTCCCAGCCAATAATGCCCGGCATCAGACGCGTTCCCGGACTCTCCGAGTCCTCGCGATTCCCAATTCAATGAGGTTTCCAGTCGATGAAGCAAATAAATCTTAAACTCATCGTCATCTCTCTTTCGCTCGCGTTTCTGGCACTGCCGTTGGTCGTGGCCCACAGCGCGGGAGGGCGAATCGAAGGAAAGGTCACCAACCCAAACGGCGCTGTGGTAGTGGGCGCGATCGTTACGGTCGCCGGGCCGGCCGGTGATCAAACTCTCACTGCGGTCACCGACGGCGATGGCCGTTACAAGATCGAAGGGCTGAAAGCTGGGACTTACACGGTGACGATTTCCGCCAGGGGCTTTAGCAATGCGCGGCGCGAAGACGTGAAGGTTGAAGAAGGCGCGGTGGCGACGTTTGATGCCAGGTTGGAAATTGCTCCCATCGAATCGACAGTCAATGTTTCCTCGCCAGCCGCGAAAGCTAATGCAGATCCCGTCTATCAACAGCTCAGACAATCGGGAAGAAACGAAGCGGATTTTGGCGGCCCTTTCGCGGCTGTCAGCAATCTGGTACTGACGCGCGACGCGGCGACGTTTACGCTTCGGTATGGCGAGCTTTACTTTTCATCGCCGATCGAGGGACGCGTCACAAGCGCGGTATTCATTGGGGACGGCGAGCTGACGCTCGAACCGCCGACCCCGATCGAAAAACATACTCTGTCTCTTTTTATTGACAGCGAGAAGCTCACCGAACAATTCACTCATCTCGTGATTCGTTTCACTGACAAAACTCTCGACGAGATTAAGGCTTCGCCACACGCGAAGATGGGAAACGCAGGTTCTCAAGCCGCCAGGGCACGTGATCTCTATCGTAGCAACCAGCAACTCTTGCGCAGGGAACTCCATGACAACGGCGAACTTCGCGCGCTCGGAGATCTTTACGCGCCGCAGCGGCCGGGCTACTTCGATGTGTTTATCGGCGGCGGCAAGCACAGCAAGCTGATCTTCGTCCTTGATCCGCTCGGCCTGCCCGCGGTGTCACCGGAAGAAGTCGCACTTTTGAGCTATGGCGAGACTGATGGTGGAGTATGGTCCGCATTTCATCTGGCCGATGAATACCGTAAGGGCACGGCTTCCAGCTCAGAAGACCATCGGTTGATCGATATCACCTTTCACGAGATCGTCGGCACCATCAAGGGCACGCATATTAACGCGAGCGATCAGATCACCTTTCGTAGTTTGGCCAGCGGGACCCGAGTCATCCCTCTCGATTTGTATCGTTCGTTGCGCGTCAGCCGGGTCCAGGATGAACAAGGCGCTGACCTGAGCTTCATTCAGGAGAGCAAGGACGAAGATGCCGATTTCGGAGTCATTCTGCCGCAGCCATTGGAAGCCGGGAAAACCTACAAGATCAAGGTAGCTTACGAGGGCGACGGCGCCCTGCGCGATTCAGGCAACGGCAATTTCATTCTCATACCGCGTTCGACCTGGTATCCGAACAACGCCGGCACTCAGTTTGGCGATCGCGCGATCTTTGACATGACCTTTAGTTATCCAAAGGGTCACATGTTCGTCGGCACCGGCGCCCCTGTGGGTCCCGAGTCGCGTGACGGGGATCTGCTGGTGGCTAAATGGTCCAGCGGGCAAACCGAACTGGCGGTCGCGGGATTCAACTATGGCCGTTTCAAGAAGAAGGAAGTGCTCGATAAAGAAAGCGGCTATAACATCGAGGTGTATTACAACACGGAACTACCGAACGAACTGAGACAGATCCAGCGACAAATAGAACAAATCGAAAGTCCGGGTAGCGGAGGGCAACCTGGCGTGACCGGGACGACGCTGGGCTCGATCTCGATGAGCGGTATGGCGAACTCGGCGATCACCGACGCCGAAAACTCCATGCGCATCTACAATACCTTTTTCGGCAAGTTGCCATACACGCGCATCGCGATGACCCAACAGCCCGCCGGCTTTTTTGGCCAGGCTTGGCCCACTCTGGTTTTTATGCCCTACATCGCTTTCATCGATACAACGCAGCGCGCTCAACTATTGGGTACCCGCGGCGGCACCGATAATTTCTGGCGCTACGTAGCGCCGCACGAAGTCTCTCACCAATGGTGGGGTCATGTCGTCGGCTGGGACAGTTACCACGATCAATGGATGAGTGAAGGCTTTGCGGAATTTTCAGCTTCGCTTTACGTGCAGCTCACCCGTGGAAATGACAAGTTTCTGGACTTTTGGGAAGACCATCGCAGGCAGATCATCCAATCCTCACCCGCCACCAAGGGTCTGAAGCCGTTCACGATTGGACCCGTGACCCAGGGCTATCGCCTCAGCAACGCCAAAACCGGCGCCGCGTATCAGTTCCTGGTCTATCCCAAGGGCGCGTTCATCCTGCACATGCTGCGCATGATGATGTTCAATCAGGGCAGCAAAGGCGATGCGCTCTTTCAAGTCATGATGAAAGACCTGGTGCAGTCGAACTTTAACCGGGACATCTCGACCGAAGATTTCAAGAAAGTGGTCGAGAAGCATTTGCGCGGCAAGATGGATTGGTTCTTTGACGAATGGGTCTATGGGACCGAAATGCCGAGTTATCGCTTTGATTATCAACTGACCGATGGCGGCACAACTCTTTCCGGGAAGATTACGCAATCAGGCGTGTCGGATAAATTCAAAATGCTGGTCCCCGTTTACGCGGATTTTGGCAAAGGTTGGGTAAAGATGGGCTCGGTTTTCATGACCGGCAATACCTCGACGGATCTGAAGGCGGTCAAGCTGCCTCAGGCCGCGACCCGCGCCGCTGTCTGCGCTCTCGACGACATCCTGGCGTTGAGCATTCAGAATTCAAAGTAGGCCCTGCCTTAGCAGATGGAATGCTTCTTTGACAGCTCAGGTAATCCGAGGTGAACCATGAAAATCTTCTGTCTCTCAATTCTTCTCATTTACACGTTCGTAGGGTCGGGCCAAACTTCGAAACGGACTAAGACACCTGCTGACATTTTGTATGGCCCCGCGCCTGATCCTCGCACTTGGGATGGAAAACCTCATGGACCGGTTCATGTCGGAATCTTCAATCCCAAGATTTCGAATCTGGGGGAATTCGTACAGGCAATAGGGAATATTCCATTAAAGCCAAGGGACAAAAACATCAGCGGTCGCGTGGAAATTCAATTGCTCGTCAACGAAGATGGCGAAGTTATATTTACAAACCCGTTGTCTGGGCCTGAAGCCTTGTGGCCCGACTGCGTTAAAGCAGCTGTGGTCGCTCGGTTTCAACCCTCGAGATTGGAAGGGAAACCCATTCAGCTGGAGGGTCGCATCATCTTCGACTTTAAGAAGGGCGTCCTCTCGTTCCCTTTGAGGGACTTTTTCTAAGGACGCATTCCTACAAATCGTTGGATCGGTGCGCGGTACCTCCAATTCAGACGATCGACGCAAAAAACAAAGAACCGGGCTACGACTCGTAACCCTTTGTCGCTCCGTGTGAAATGTCTTGAACAGCTGGCCAGCGTGTGATAACGTGCGCGAATTCAAGGCGTATAGTTTTTCTCGAAGGCTCGTCCCGCAGGTTTTCAAAGCAGATTCTTCCACAAAAAAATTTGGATCCAACGCTGAGATTGCGCAATCCTGGTGGAGAATGACAATGGCCCCTGCAACGGCGGCTCTTAAACTTGAGCCCACACATGAGACTGAGTCGGCGGCTGAAAACGTAAGTCGCAACGCTCCGGCTATACCAAACCAAATGCCCCCACGCCTGCCGAATGCGCTGGCGGGTACTGAACAGCCCAGGCCGCTGCCGATTTCGAACCTGCCGCCCGTGCGGACGGCGCGTCCACGTCGTGACACTGGCGCCAATTTTCAGGCGCGCGTTCCCATCATTACGGGTGAGGCCGTTTTTCGCGGCTGGATGAAAGTCGATGGAATTATTTCCGGACAACTGGGCGCCGGCGGCAGCGCCCTCAGCATCAGACAGCGCCCGCGCGGCGGTCCCTCCGAACCTCAGCCAGAACTCAGCGGTGAGATTTCCTTTAAAGACATGCTTCGGGTCAATGGTCACATCAGCGGCAAGGTGAACTCGGCGAAAGGAACGCTGATCGTCGACGCATCGGCGCTGGTAGACGGCGACATCGACGTGGGCGTGGCTGTGATCAGCGGTACTGTCAAAGGAGATGTCATTGGTCATGAGCGAGTCGAGCTGGGCCCAGCCTGCGTCATCAATGGCAACATCTTAACTCGGATACTCACGATTAAACCCGGGGCGGTCTTTCAAGGTGATTGCCGAATGCTCAAGAATGAAAATGGCGACCAGTAGCTCGTAAGAAAAAACGAACAAGGGTGGTGCCATGCCTGAGCCCCTGGGACAAGAATCTCATCTTAAAACCGACGCTTCTCGTCTAAGCCGGGCTTCCGCCTCGGGTGAATTCGCCGACTCTCTTCCTGACACTTCTTCATACTTTGAAGCCTGGCTCAAAGATCTCAATCAGCCGGAGTTGCTGCACAAAGATCCTGAGTCCCAGGAGCCAGCGGTTGACACCGAACACGCGGCCGGAGAATTCAGATTCGAAGGCATCTTGCAAGTCGACGGTTATGCGAAGGGGCGGATCCATTCGCTGACCGGGACTCTGATTCTGGGTGAAGCCGCTGAGCTCCAGTCAAATATCGTCGTAGCGACCGCTATCATTAATGGACGCGTTTTCGGTGATATCCACGCCACGGAGCGGGTCGAACTCCTCAGTCACGCCAGAGTAATAGGCAACATCGAATCGCCGGCCCTCGCCATCCAGCCCGGCGCTATTTTCGAAGGCGAATGTCGTTACCTTCCGCCACCCGTCAAATTGGATTCCGCCAATTCAGATGGCGAAGAGAGGCGCAAGGAACCTGTTTGATTAGCGCCCGGTTTTAGCCACCTGTTGGACAAACCTTCCGCCAAGATTGAACCCGTTTAAATGTTTCTCGTTCTCCCTCGCTGTTGCGATCACCGGGCTGAAGCCACGTGCCACTCAAAGTTGTTTGAAATATGCCGCTGCGTCACTCGTTATCGACGCGCGATTCTGTGGTAGAGTCTTCTCGATTTCTCAATTCAAGGTTGAATCTTTAACCCGCTTGTTATCGCAAGCGGTTCTGTAATCATGATTGATCTACGCAGTGACACGGTAACGAAGCCGACGCCGCAGATGCGTCGCGCGATGGCCGAAGCCGAAGTCGGTGACGACGTCTACGGCGAAGATCCGACAGTCAATCGCTTGCAGGAGCGGGCGGCTGAGATATTCGAAAAGGAAGCAGCGATCTTTGTGCCGACGGGCTCGATGGGAAATCAGACCGCGGTCAAGCTGCACACCCGTCCGGGCCAGGAAGTGATCATTGAAGACCGCGGACACATCTACAACTTTGAAATGGCGACGATGTCGGCGTTCTCCGGCGTGCTGGCGCGCCCCGTAAAGAGCAACGACGGCAGCGGCATCCTGAACTGGGACGAGATCGCGCCCGCGATTCATACTCAGTCTGCCTACTATGTCGCGCCGACGGGCCTGATCGCGCTGGAGAATTCGCACAATCTGGCGGGCGGTTCGGTGCTGACGCGCGATCGCACCGCAGATATCTGCGCGCGCGCTCATGAAAAGAATTTGCCGGTGCACCTCGACGGCGCGCGCATCTTTAACGCGGCCGCCGCGCTCGGCGAATCCGTCGCTGATCTGGCGCGTCCCGCAGATTCAGTGATGTTTTGTCTCTCGAAAGGTTTGGGCGCGCCGGTCGGATCGATACTGCTGGGCACGCGCGCACTTATCGACGAAGCGCGCGTCGTGCGCAAGATGCTCGGCGGCGGCATGCGCCAGGCCGGCGTACTGGCCGCTGCCGGTTTGATTGCCCTGGAAGAATCACCGAAGGGGCTGCCCGAAGATCATGCTAACGCTAGACTGCTGGCCGACGGCCTCGCCGAATTACCAGGGATCAAGATCGATCCCGAGAAGGTCGTTACCAACATCGTTATCTTCGAAGTCAGTGACACCGGCATGACGGCCGATAGCATTTGCGCGCAACTGCGAGAACGAGGCGTGCTGGCGTCGGGCTTCGGTTCGTCGATCCGCATGGTCACGCACTATGACGTTGCGCGTGCTGATATTGAGACGGCGTTACGCGAAATGCGCAGCGTTCTCAGCTAAATCGCATCCGCGCGGGTAATGAGGTCAGTACCGCGAGCGGTAGCGACCGGGGTCGCTTTCTCGATCTCGGGGAATTTTTTTGGAGTTGAGACCCGGTCGCTACCGCTCGCGGTACTGACCTCATTCCGTCATGGACTTATCTGCTGCCCAAAAACCCTATCTTAAAACTGAAGCCATCGCCGGGGTGACGACCTTCTTCACGATGGCTTACATCGTGATCGTCAATCCGCAGATTCTTTCCGCCGGCGGCAAGACCGGCATGGCCTTCAATGGCGTGCTGACGGCCACGGTCCTCATCTGCTTTACGATGACCATGCTGATGGGTCTCTATGCAAAGCTGCCGTTTGCGGTGGCGCCCGGCATGGGCATCAACGCCTTCTTCACTTATACGATCATCCTGGGAAAGGGAGTGCCCTGGCCGACGGCGCTGGGCATAATTTTCTGGGCCGGTGTTTTCTTTCTGCTGGTTTCCTTGACTCCCGTGCGCGAGTCAATCGCGAAAGCGATCCCGGCAGAGTTGCGCATCGCCGCGGCCGCGGGCATCGGCATCTTTCTCACCTTCATCGGTTTGAAGAACGCCGGGTTCATCGTGGCCGATCCGGTGACCTTCGTGAAGTTGGGCGCACTGGGCAAGCCCGCGCTGCTGACCATTCTCGGTCTAGGCATCTCAGTCTTTCTGATGTCGAGAAAGAACGCGTTCGCGTTTCTTTTGGCGATCTCGGTCGTAACGATCATTGCCTGGGCGCTGGGTCTGGTAAGTACACCGGCGCAACTCCTGAGTCTGCCGGATTTCAAGAGCGTGTTTTTCAAGCTGGACATTTTCGGCGCTTTCAAGCTGGCGTTGCTGCCTTCGATCATTTCGATCCTGTTTACGGACCTGTTTGATTCCATCTCTACATTTATCGGGGTCGCTCATGCGGCCGATCTCCTGGACGAGCACGGCCATCCGCGCAATCTGCGAGAGGGTTTGATTGTTGATTCATTGGCGACGATGGGAGCGGGTCTGGCGGGCACCTCGTCGGGCACTGCCTATATCGAAAGCATCGCCGGAATCAGCACGGGTGGGCGAACGGGACGGACTTCGGTGTTCACGGCGCTCTGTTTTCTGCCCTGCTTTTTTATCGCGCCGGTCGCCGGCATGGTGCCGCCGTACGCAACTGCAGCAGTTTTGATTCTGGTGGGCGCTGCTATGTTCAAGAGCGTCGGCAAGATCAACTTTTCGAAGATCGAAGAAGGCGTGCCGGCGTTTCTGACTTTGATTCTGATTCCGCTGACGTTTTCGATCACCCAGGGAATCCTCTGGGGATTCATTTCTCATGTCGGGCTGTATCTGATGGTTGGCCGCCGGCGAGAGATTCATCCGGTGATGTACGCTCTCGCCCTAATCTCGATCGGGCTGCTGATACTCGAGCGCGTGAAGTTTGGATAAATCGCCGCTTGACTAGTCCTTTGCCGGTAATTACATTGTAGCTATGCGGGCACGAATCGTAAAAATTGGAAACTCTCAAGGCATCAGGATCCCGAAGATTGTTCTCGAACAGACCAGGCTCAAGGATGAAGTCGAGCTGAAGGTCCAGGATCATGAGATCGTAATTACCGCGACGCAGAAACCGCGCGCGGGTTGGGAGGAATCCTTCCGCGAAATGGCGAAACGCGGAGACGATCGGTTGCTCGATCCGCCTTTGCTCACGCGTTGGGATGAGGAGGAGTGGGAGTGGTAGTCAAGCGTTTTGAGGTTTACCTTGTCAAGCTTGATCCTACAGTCGGCAGTGAAATTCATAAGACGAGGCCGTGCCTTGTGATTTCACCTGACGAAATTAATCGGTTCATTAATACGATTATCGTTGCTCCGATGACTACGAAGGGGAGGCTGTACCCCACGAGAGTGCCACTTAAATTCAAGAGCAAACGCGGTCACGTTGTGCTCGATCAAATTAGAACCGTCGACAAAACTCGGCTGGTGAAAAAGTTGGGTCAAGTTGACAGTCAAACACAACGAGCAGTGTTGTCTTTATTGAATGAGATGTTTTCGCCCTAATTGCTCAAGTACATGTTGGCGTCGCATACTCGAAAGGCCATGAACAAGATCCCGCTGGTGTTTCTGCAAGCGTGTCTGGCCATCTGGCTGACCGGATCTTTCAGTTTCACGGCGCAGGCATCGGGCCGTGCAGAGCCGAAGGCCATTACATTCTTTGACGTTTCAGATCTCCCGGCTCGAATCGATGCACCAAGAGTAAGTCAGAGCGACAAAGACTTCATTCTGGACTGCACGGTTGCCAATCGATCGAATGAAGACTTGCTGGGTCTGCGCCTGATACTTCTGATCATTGACACGTCGGGAAAGTTGCGCGGCCGCGTAACCTGGACCGAACGCACTGAGTTGGCCATGTACTCGATCAAAACTTTTGCCTTTCATCCGGAGATTACCGAAGTCTTACGAAACACGGATCAAATCTTCCTGGGGATCGAGGAAGTGTTTGGACGCGAAACAATCTGGCACGCGGCCGCAGCGGAAAAAGCTCTGCGGGCCTACTCTCGTGGGCAACACGACGTGCTGCCTACGGTGCGAAAGTTTGCCAACAAGTTCGATCCCCGCACCAATGCACTAATTCCAATTATCCGAAGGTAGGGCCGGAGCAAAGTGAAACGAAGCACACGTGGATGCGGAT
>Ga0209131_1000557_pt1 | contig 26568 bp, 23 predicted proteins | sample GraSoi_2013_40cm_FD_185826 | JGI IMG/M metagenome (GOLD analysis project Ga0209131, IMG submission 185826) | Grasslands soil microbial communities from the Angelo Coastal Reserve, California, USA - Sample 9_17_2013_40cm (SPAdes) (version 2) | ecosystem: Environmental > Terrestrial > Soil >... | reverse complement strand
TTGATAAATATTTGTTTTTCTCTTTTCAAAGCCTACCCGCAAATACAATCGATTGGCCGCCTCGCGCGCAGGATTAGATGTCAGCGAGATATTCCGCGCCCCCCTTTCTCGCGCCTGATCAATTGCATACCGCATCAATGCTTCGCCAATTCCCTGTCCGCGCAAAGATTCGTCCACAACAACATCTTCGATAACAGATCGAATTCCGGTTGGCATACGATATACAACCAAGGTCAACGCGCCAACGATCTCGCCGAGTTCATTGCGCGCTACGATTGGCGTTGAAGCTGCGTCTTGAACGAGAGCGGCTAAATCGTCCAGGGAAGGAGGCGGATTATTATTCGTTAATTGAGGGACAAGGCGTTGAAAAGCATTATAGAGTTCTATATCCGCCTTTTTTGCGATCTCAATCCGCATTCACTTTATTCTTTGGGATCAGGCTCAACACAATGTAATACGCAACATAAACGAATGAAACCCACACAACCCATTTCGGCGAATTAGGATATTGAAGCAATCCCCAAATCCCGATGGCACCATAAAGATAAGTCAAGGCCAACGTAAGCTGTCGCAAATAGCTATTGCGGCTCGGATAGATATATTTTACTGGGATAAACACCATGACGTTGAACAACATTAAAAGGCCAAAGTTAATCCATTGAGGCAGACCCATCAACAACATATAAAGTACAGCCACATTCCAATAAGACGGAAAACCCTTGAAATGATTATCTTCTGTTTTCGCATCCGTTTGGGTAAATTGGTACGCCGAGGTTAACAAAATCGAACAGGCCCCGATCAAACGCGTTCCATATGGCAAGACATCCGCCTCCACCAGAAAGAGCGCCGGCACAATCACATAGTTTAGATAATCAAGAATATTATCCAGCAATGCGCCATCGATGCCTTTTGCATATGTTTTGACATCCGCCCAGCGCGCCAACATGCCATCGAAACTATCTACCAGCATGGCGATGATCATCCAGATGATCATCGCGCGCCAATCATGTTCAAAGATAGCCAGCAAGGCAAGGAATCCCCAGACTGCGCCACTTGCAGTAAAAAGATGCACTCCCCATGCTGCAGCCACGCGCAATGGATTTGGAGATGGTTCCGAAATTGCCGAAGTTGTCATAATTTCATCCTCATTTTTGTTTTCTATATCAACACCCAACAGCAAGGAGTGTTTCTGGAATTATACAGGGAAATAAAAAATTGGCGACCAGGGCGAGTCGCCAATTTTATTAGGCCCTGATCACCCATCAGGCTTTCTTCAGGCCTACTTTGACCTTCTCGCCCTCAAATTCATCTTCAGCTTGGGACATTTTCTCCAGCGAATTGCCAAAGGATAACTTTGATGTAAGCGTTTCAGCCTTGATGTAAGCCTTATGCGCCTCGATCGCGGACTTCAAACCTGCTGAGGCCTCGACAAACAGTTCTATGCGATCAGCCACATCCAGGTCGGCAGCCTTCCGCAAATCTTGCACACGTCTCACAAATTCACGGGCCAGACCCTCTTGTACAAGTTCAGGAGTCAATTCTGTGACCAGCGCGGCAACATATGGACCTTCCTCTGCGACCGCGAAGCCTTCCCTGGCCTGCGCTTTCACTTCCACTTCATCAGATAAAACGCTATATGTCTCACCATCAACTTTCACAGTAAGCGGATCGCCATGATGTAGAACCCTGGCAACTTCTTCAGGATTCATGGCTAGGATCGCCTTCTGAATCACAGGAAATTTATTACCATATTTCTGCCCTAACTGCTTGGGCAGCGGCTTAACCGTATGCGAGACTGCTTCTGTTGCCACATCTAAGAGGCGTACATGTTTGACGTTCAACTCGTCAGCGATCACGTCCACATTATTGATCACGACCTTGCGTTCAGACGCGTTTCCAACCGAGAATGCAGCTTCCGCCAGCGGTTGGCGTACTCTGCGATTTGCCTTCTGGCGCGCTGAGTGGCCTAACGAAACAAGACGGATAACCAGTTCCATCTCTCGATTGAGAGATTCGTCGATAAACTCGTCGATTACCTTTGGCCAATCTGCAAGATGAATCGATTCCGGCGCAGTTTCATCTATTGAACAAACCAGATTCTGATATATCTCATCCGCAAGAAAAGGCATGGCCGGCGCGATCAATTTGGCAACCGTCACCAAAGCCGTATACAGCGTAGAATAGGCCGCCTGCTTGTCGGCACCTGAATCGTTTTTCCAAAAACGACGACGCGAGCGACGCACGTACCAGGTCGATAGTCTTTCCACGAAAGCTTCCACTGGACGCGTAGCATTCGTTGTGTCGTAGTTTTCATATGCTTTTGTCACATCCCGGACAAGTACATTCAACTCTGAAAGAAGCCATCGATCAAGATCGTTGGTCGCTGCAGTAACCGTAAGCGCCCTCGGCTTATCAAGGTTGGCGTATGTCACAAAGAACGAATATATATTCCACAGCGTGAGGGTAAAACTGCGGATGACATCGCCAACCAAATCACTAGAGAAGCGTCGTTCTTGTCCTGGCGGTGTAGCAGTATAAAGATACCAACGGAAAGCATCCGCGCCATGCACGTTCAACACATCCCATGGGTTGACGATATTGCCCTTGGACTTGGACATTTTCTGACCCTCGGCATCGAGGATCAAGCCAAGACAGATCACATTTTTGAATGCGATATTGTCGTTAAGCAATGTGCTGATCGCATGTAACGAATAGAACCAGCCGCGCGTTTGATCAACTGCTTCACAGATATAATCCGCGGGGAATTGAGTTTTGAACTTATCCTGATTCTCGAACGGATAGTGCCATTGTGCAACAGGCATGGAGCCAGAGTCGAACCAGACGTCGATCAAATCCTTGACGCGCGTCATCTTGCCTCCACAGTCTGAGCATTTCAAATGGATCTCATCCACATAAGGGCGATGTAGGTCCAATTCGCCCAAGTCCTTTCCTGCCCTTTCAGAAAGTTCCTTGACAGACCCTATACATTCGCGGTGTTTGCATTCCTCACATTCCCAAACTGGGAGCGGCGTGCCCCAATATCGTTCGCGGCTCAACGACCAGTCAATATTGTTTTCCAGCCAATTGCCGAAGCGTCCGCTTTTGACATGCTCAGGGACCCAATTGATGGTGTTATTTAATTCCACAAGCCGGTCACGATATGCACTGGTGCGGACATACCAGGAATCGCGCGCGTAATACAAAAGTGGAGTTCCGCACCGCCAGCAAAACGGATACGTGTGGGTCAGCGTACCCGCGCGAAATAATAGACCACGCGCATCCAGATCCTGGATGATCTGCGGGTCAGCATCTTTGACAAAGACCCCCCTCCACGGCGTAACCTCTGGGATGAACGTGCCGTTCGGCAGGACTGTCATCAGCACAGGCAGGTCGTATTTCTTTGCCATTTCCATGTCTTCCGTACCGAACGCGGGGGCCTGATGTACGAGACCGGAGCCGTCTTCCGTTGTGACAAATTCGCCCAGGACAACAAAGTGGGCCGGCTTATCCGGTGGCAGGAAGCTAAAAAGAGGTTTGTATTTCAAGCCCTTTAATTTCTTGCCTTTGAAAGTATCCACTACTTTTACTTCTTCATCCTTGAAAACTTTCTCAAGTAAGGCTTTGGCAAGAATGAGCTTCTCTTTTGTGCCATTATTATCGCGCTCCACAGTCACATAATCGACATCAGGGTGCGCAGCCACTGCTACATTGGCAGGCAACGTCCAGGGAGTCGTCGTCCACACAAGCAAAGAAGTGTCGGATTTATCAACAAGTGGCATGCGGACGAAAACTGAGGGATCGGTCGCTTCATCGTAGCCAAGCGCAACTTCATGATCAGAAAGAGGCGTCCCGCATCGTGGGCAATACGGCACGACCTTATATCCCTTATATAACAAATCCTTTTCCCAAAAATTTTTCAGGATCCACCAAACAGACTCGATGTAGTCGTTGGTATAGGTTACATAGGCATTATCAAGATCGACCCAAAAGGCGATCCGGTCAGTGAGTTTCTCCCAGTCCTGAATATAGGTAAAGACCGATTTTCTGCATAGCTCGTTGAATTTATCTATGCCATATTCTTCGATCTGCTGTTTGTTGTTGAAGCCAAGTTGCTTCTCCACTTCGATCTCAACCGGCAGGCCATGTGTATCCCAGCCGCCGCGGCGCGAGACGTTATATCCGCGCATGATCTTATAACGCGGGAACATATCCTTGAAGACGCGCGCCAGTACATGATGCACGCCAGGCCGGCCATTGGCAGTCGGCGGCCCTTCATAAAATACGTATTCAGGTTTGCCCTGACGCAGTTCAACGGTCTTTTTGAAGATATCCTGCTTCTTCCACATCTTGAGGACGTTCTCTTCCATTGAAGGCACGTCGAGCTTGGCGTTTACAGTTCTAAACATTGACACCTCCAGAAATAAAAACTCCCGTCTCATTACAGAGACGAGAGCAATGCTCGCGCGGTACCACTCTGATTCCCCCATTGGGGACTCTCATTGGACACCATCATGTCCACGCCTTGATAACGGCAGGTTTCCGTCTCCCTTACTATGAGCGCGCTCATTTCAGTTTGAAGCTAAAGGATGATTTTCAATCGTCTATTCGTATCCGCTTCACACCTGACCTCGGACTCGCTGACCGTTTCGACAGATTTACTCGTTCCCATCTATGCTTTTGATGGGCGCATTATACACACGTCTCGCTCAATCGGCAAGCCCGACACGGGCTATTTTGACATGTGAGCAATTTCACGTTGACGGTTTTATCTCAGACAGGTATAATCATTTTTCGGCATTATTTCAACAAATAGCAGGAGTAAACTTATGGCAACACCCAGTAGCGCGCCGGCCGTAGCGCTTGAACCAAAAACAAAACTTAGCGGCAAAATCTTAAAAACAACACTTGCAGGAGCGCTCGTAGACATTGGTCAAAGCATTCCCGGCGTTATTCATATCTCACAACTCAAAAAAGACGCGGTTAACAAAGTCGAAGATGTTGTGAAGGAAGGCCAAACCGTGGATGTTTGGGTTCGTCGCGTAAAGAAGGATCGAGTCGAGCTTACTATGATTGAGCCTCTGGGGTTCGAATGGAAAGATATCCAGCCCGAAATGATCGTCAAGGGCAAGGTCGTTCGGCTTGAAACCTATGGCGCTTTTGTGGATTTTGGCGCAGAACGTCCCGGCCTGATTCATGTGAGTGAGTTGACCCGCGGCTACGTCAAAACCGCAAGTGAAGTGTTAAAAGAGGGCGAAGAGATCGAAGCCAAGGTATTGGATGTAGATCGCCGCAAGCGACAAATCCGCCTGAGCATGAAGGCGCTTCAGCCTGAAATAGTTAAGGAAGAAAAACCCGAGCGCGAAGATCGTAAAGCTGGGAACAGTAACAAACGCAAAGGCAAGAGACAGGAAGAAGATTTCCAAATGGAACCAGAGGCTCCCACCGAGCCACAATTCACAGCGATGCAGATCGCCTGGCAGGAAGCACTTGAAAAATCCAAGGGCCGCGGCAAAGTTCGCCCCAAGTCTTACAAAGAAGCATCTGAAGAGCAGGAAAAGCTCTTCAATCGTACACTGGAAAAACGCGTTCCAACTGGTGGATAGTTTACAAAAATAATAGCCACTTTGAAAGTGGCTATTATTTTTGATTCGCTCAAGTATTTTCTTACTACACTTTACTGGGCGCACTCTTCAAATAAGCTTCCATAAAGCCATCCAGGTCGCCATCCAATACAGCCTGAGTATTGCCCACCTCATAGTCAGTACGATGGTCCTTAACCAACTGGTATGGATGTAAGACATAGGAACGAATCTGGCTTCCCCACTCTGCCTTTGTATATTCGCCGCGCAAAATGGCGCGTTCTTCTTCCCTTTCTGCCTGTCTTAATTCAAGCAAACGCGCACGCAAGATTTTCATTGCGAACTCACGGTTTTGTGTTTGTGAGCGTTCATTCTGACAAGTAACTACAATTCCAGTTGGGAGATGTGTAATGCGTACGGCTGTGGCATTTTTTTGAACATTTTGTCCGCCTGCACCGGAAGACCGAAACACATCTATTTTTAAATCACCCGGGTTAATCTCGATATCCGCTTCATCCATGGATACCTGCGGCAAAACTTCGATCAAAGCAAACGACGTGTGCCTGCGATGTGCAGAGTCGAATGGAGAAAGACGAACAAGGCGATGCACACCCTTTTCAGAGCGCAAATAACCGAAGGCGTGACGACCACCTACCGCTATCGTTACACTCTTTATGCCCGCCTCTTCACCAGGGGTCGTATCCAAAATTTCAGTCGTAAAGCCTCGATCTTCAGCCCAGCGTAAGTACATGCGTTGAAGCATTTCTGCCCAATCCTGTGAGTCTGTTCCACCGGCGCCGGCATGAATCGCAAGAATGGCATCATCATGGTCATAGGGCCCGGAGAGCATTGCTGTGAAGGCGCGTCTTTGAAGGTCTGATTCGAGTTTCGTGACCTCGATCTCTAGCTCATCCTGTAACGTTCTGTCATCAAGTCGGACGAGTTCAATCAAATCGTGCAAATGTTGTTGATGCGTACGCCAGGATTCGATTTCGTCACGTAGACCGGCGAGGTTTTTCATCACACGTTGTGCGTTAGCAGAGTCATTCCAAAAATCCGGATGTTCGCTTTCTTTTTCAAGCCGGGAAAGTTGAGACTCTTTGCTCGCCAAGTCAAAGACGCTCCAAAAGTTGTTGTGTCAGGTCATTCGCGGCCTGCAAGCGTTCAAGCAAATCCTGCATCATGCCTCCTAATTATTCGACAAAATTCCGTCAACAAATGCGTTTGGATCAAAAGGTTGAAGGTCTTCTAGTCTTTCACCCAGGCCTGCAAATAAAATGGGTAAACCTAGTTCGCGTTGAACTGCAAAAACCATTCCACCACGTGCAGACGAATCGAGTTTGGACAAAATCACTCCGGTCACGTTCACCGCTTCCTTAAATGAACGTGCTTGTTGCAGGGCATTCTGTCCCGTTGTTGCATCCAATACCAGCCAAACTTCGTGCGGCGCACCCGGGCAGGATTTTCCAACTACTCGATAAACCTTTTTCAATTCTTCCATCAAGTTGAAACGTGTATGCAGGCGCCCTGCGGTATCGATCAGGATAATATCCACGCCGCGAGCTGTACCCGTCTGAACCGCATTGAATGCCACAGCAGCGGGATCGCTCTCAGGAGCACCTGTGATCACATCGACCTCAAGTCTATCTCCCCAAACTTGCAGCTGATCCACAGCCGCGGCGCGAAAGGTATCAGCGGCGCCAAGCAAAATCTTCTTCCCATCAGAGCGAAATCGTGAGGCGAGTTTTGCAATCGTGGTCGTTTTTCCTGATCCGTTCACGCCTACAATTAAAATAACCGATGGATGATGATTAAAGTCTAGAAAAGGAGGTACATCAAGACGTGCGCGAAGTTCCTGTCTCAGGGCCAGGTAAAGTTCATTTGCATGTATTAAGCCATCAGTCCGCGCCACGCGCTTGAGAGAATCTAAAATAGAAGATGTGGTTTCCAGCCCAAGATCGGCCTGGACCAGAAGTGCTTCAAGATCACTCCAGGTTTCATCATTAATTTCAGACGTGCCAAGCAAGCTTGCGATCTGTCCGAATGCGATTCTGCTTGTACGCGACAGGCCATTTTTCCATTGCGACAGCAAATTTGCCATGAACGGCGATTATATCATGTGGAATTTCTATGTTATACTTTTTTGACCTTAACCGTGAAATTAATTAACGAAGAGCTAAATGAAGGAAAGGACTAAAAAATAATCATGACATCAGAACCCATCCATATCACAGATGAGGCCTTCGAGAAAGTAGTAATGCAATCAGAAGTGCCTGTGATCGTGGACTTCTGGGCGCCGTGGTGCAGCCCATGTAAAATGATCGCGCCAACGCTTGAAAAGCTCGCAAAAGAACAGGAAGGCAAACTCGTAGTAGCAAAAGTCAATACGGATGAAAACCCTGAATGGATGAACAAGTTTAGCGTGCAGGGAATTCCAACTCTTTTATTTGTATCTGGAGGCAAAGTGGTCCATCGTCAGGTGGGCGCGTTGCCAGAACGAATGTTACGTGAGGTTGTTACACAATTCATGGACGTGGTCAGTCAAAACTAGACTCTCAAGCATAGGAGTTGGGCCATGAAAAAAATATTGCTCACGATTGCAATTTCAGGCTTGCTATTAAATTCCTGCCTGCCTGCATTTTTTCAGCCCAATGTATCCAACTCAACTCCTGTTTCCGAAACAGATCTTCAAGCAACTGCAGCGGTCTTATCTCAACAGACGCTACAAGCCTTACCGACCGCGACGATTGCCCCAAGCAATACACCTGTAGTGGCAAACCCTACAAATACAGCTACACTGTCTACATCCGCTACGCTAACCTTAACTGGAACTTTAACTACACCTACCCCAAGCGCATCGGGCACAGCGACTACGTCCACTGTGGCACCTAGTGGTACTCTGCCAGTTACAATCACAAAAAGTGTTACGCCTAATTTTGCCATTAGTGTCACAGCCACGGAAACACTTCACCCACAGCACTATGGTACAATGCCGCCTTATTTGCCTTTCGGGCAGGTTATTCTGGTCAATAAATCAAAAGCTGAAGTTTACGTTTCGCTTCAATGCACCACCAAAGATGGATATAAGACGATCATCGAATCCCCGATTACCGGTACAACAAAGTTAAAGGCGCCGGCAGGAAAATATATTATTGTTGCCTGGGTGGGAGGCAAAAAGATGATTGGCAATTTTTCCCTGGGCCAGAGTAAAGACTTAAAAATAAAAATATTCAAAGACCATCTTGAAATTGGATCGTAGACTAAAAAAATGGAGAAAAAAATGTTCAAACGTACATATCCTGTCCTCTTGGGACTTGCACTCTTATTGGCAGCTTGCGGTCCTCAGGGCACACCTACCATGGCGGCTGTAGACGTACAAAACACAGCCGTGGCCGCGGCATGGACCATGGTTGCAGCTACTCAACAGGCTATCCCAACTGCCACCCCACTTCCGCCAACAGAGACTCCCAGCCCGACTCCGCTGCCCACCTTTACCCCCTTGGCTCTTTCTACTCAACCGCAATTCATTCCAACAGCTACTCAGTCCTCTGGCACTAGGGATTGTTTAAAGCCGTTAAATGTTGCAGAAGCAGGTCCCCTCGCAAATATCCGAATCGAGAACGCAACCACTGGTTCAATGAATCTTTCTTTGAATCTGGCAACTAATCTTTTCGGACAATGCGGTGCATTATCCTATGTAATTGCTAAAGGTGAAAAGAGAATAGTGCATATACCCAGAGGCGTATGGTTCGCTTATGCATGGATAACTTTGAAGGGTGGTTCAAGCAGCACATCTTCGTGCACTTTTGAATTGCGAGTTGGTTCCGGCAAAGATTTGGGAAGGTTAGTAATCGGCAATGATTCTTGTCGTGGCCTGGATATTTAGCCCTCCCATCATAAGAATTACCAACGATATTCTTGATAGTTAATAAAAACAATGGCCGCTAATTATAGCGGCCATTGTTTTTATTATTCGGATTCACGTGTAATTTTTGCGCCCAACATTCGTAATTTATCGTCCACCTTCTCATAACCACGTTCAATTTGAACAACGTTACGAATCTTTGAAGTGCCTTTAGCGGCCAAGGCCGCAAGAAGCAATGCCATTCCGGCGCGAATGTCCGGGCTTTCTAGCTTCTCAGCAAATAACGGAGTAGGGCCCTGCACCAAACAACGATATGGATCGCAAAGTATTATACGGGCTCCCATACCAACGAGTTTATCTGTGAAATACATACGGCCGGAGAACATCCAATCATGAAAAAGTACTGATCCAGAAGCCTGGGTCGCCACTGTAATTGCGATACTTGTCAAGTCTGTTGGGAAAGCTGGCCAGACATTTGTTTTTATTTCGGGCAGAGCCCCGTCAAGATCTGATACGATCTTCAACGGTTGATCTGATGTAACGATCAAGTCATCTTCTTCAGTTTGCCAATAAACCCCCAAACGGTTGAAAACCTGTTCGATCATTTGAAGATAGCGGACACCCGCGTTACGAATACGGACGTTTCCTCGAGTAACGACCGCTGCACCTATATAACTTACCACTTCTAGCACATCGGATCCGATGGTAAATTCCCCACCATTTAACCGGGAGACACCTGTAATGTGCAAAGTATTGGAGCCAATCCCCTGGATTTGCGCGCCTAACAAATTGAGAAATTGACATAATTCCTGAACATGTGGCTCTGAAGCGGCGTTACGAATCTGTGTTTCGCCTTTTGCAAGAACTGCAGTCATAACCGCACTTTCTGTTGCTGTTACGCTAGCCTCGTCCAGCAAAATATTTGCACCTCGCAACTCTTTTGCATATATATCAATCTCGCGGTTATAAGTCACATCAGCACCCAATGCCCGTAAGACAAGAATATGTGTATCAAGACGACGCCTGCCAATTACATCTCCTCCGGGTGGCGGCAGACGCAAACCACCTGCACGCGCCACCACGGGACCAGCAATCAGGATAGACGCACGGATCTTACGACACAAATCAGGATCAAGATGCGAAGCGACCAATTCTTTTGTGGTTATTCGCCAAGTCTTCTCATCCAACTCTTCCACTTGCGAGCCAAGGCTTTCTATTAATCTGCGCATGGCTTGCACATCGCGAATCTGAGGAATATTATGAAGAGTAACTGATTCTTCAGTCAACAAACATGCCGCAAGTAAAGGCAGCGCGGCGTTTTTGTTCCCCGAAGGAATTACCTCCCCATCGAGTGGAACTCCACCTTCTATTACAAACTCTTCCATTCATTGCTCCTTTAATTACTTTCAGGATTGTAAGGTAATTTTGTCCATCGTCTACCAAAAAAATACAATTGGATTTACACCAAATGGTGTCTTTGGAATTATAATAATTTTATGTCAATTTACTTAATCATACCCGTTTTTGCCGGCTGGCTTACAGGGTTAATCATCAACTACCTCGCGGATGTACTGCCAAAAACAAGAACCTTCAGTCAACCAACTTGTCATCAATGCGATCAGGGATTAAGTACGTCAGATTATTTACTTTTCCATCGCTGCAAAAATGGACATTACAGAAGTCTACGCACGTGGGCGGTTCAACTCCTAGCGATAGCCGCAAGTATCTATATTTGGATCGTGCCGCCAGCAAGACTTGGATACGCATTGGGGCTGATTCTAACAATGTATTTTGGTCTCGTATTTGTGATCGACCTGGAGCATCGTCTTATATTGCATCCAACTAGTTTATTTGGTTCCATTCTTGCACTACTAGTTGGGGTTATCAAGCACGGTTTTCTGCCTACCATCATCGGGGGATTAGGCGGCCTGGCAATCATGCTGACATTTTATTTTCTTGGAGTACTATTTGCGCGTTTTCGTGCCAGACGCATGCGTGCTTTGGGACAAGAACCAGACGATGAAGAAGCCCTTGGCGCCGGTGATGTAATTCTGGTCACAATTTTAGGATTCGTCCTGGGATGGCCCTTGATCTGGTTCGGATTACTGTCTGGCATCCTGCTCGGCGGGGCCGTAAGTTTGTTCATTGTATTATGGCTCGTATTGTCGAGAAAATATAAAGAAAATGCCTTGATGTTTTTTATTCCTTACGGACCCTACTTTATCACAACTGCATACTTAATCATCTTTTTCCCTGCATGGCTGGCCAAGCTGATACCCAATTAATACAAAATACGCAGAATGAAATCCTCTCGTTTCCCTCAAAGAAGACTGCAGGCGCAAGCTATTGTAGAGTTCGCGCTCGTACTGCCATTTCTGCTTTTGCTGATCTATGGCACAATCGAAGTTGCGCGCCTTGCGTTCATTTTTTCTTCGGCATCAAACGCCTCGCGCGCAGCAGCTCGTTATGGAGCGGCCTCCGGCGAAAACGGCAAAGGGGTTCCGTATTACAAGGATTGTGATGGAATCCGTAATGTTGTTAACAAATCTGCCTATATTGCTAAATTTGACGACATTAATATCACTTATGACCGCGGTGTCGATTCTGATGGAACACAAATCCCCATTACCGGAATTGATCCAAGCCCTAGTAGCAATAGCTGTCCTATCGGTGATATTAATGTGCGAAATGGAGACAGGATCATCGTTCAAGTCTCGACCTTTTACGAGCCGATCATTTCAGTCATTCCGATTAAGCCGCTTCAGATTGTCTCTTCGAGTGCGCGCACCTTTCTTATCTCCATCCCGATCGTGGGCTCTGCAGTTCCCACAGGGTTTTTGGCTGAAACCAGCACACCGTCGAGAATACCCACCGAAAGCCTTAACACGAGCACTCCGATATTTACAACTGTCCCAACATTAACCAGGCTGCCAACCATAAGCTTTACCACTGTTGCTGGAGTCGCCACAAATACCCATCCCCCCACATCCACCTTTACCGCATCCGTCACTCCTTCCCCAACTTATGCGCCGACCGTTACACCTACATTCATCAGCTGCTCAGGTTTTAAAAATGTTGGGCATGGAGTTATATCGATCAAGGACAACATTATGGAAATGGCGATACACAACCGCACGGATCATGTCCTTTCTACCACTCAAATTTACGTGGAGTGGAATCATGATACCGGCCACAAGCAGGGCCCTGATCATTCACTCCATCTTAGACAGGTTACACTTGACAATCAGGCTTGGAACGGTGACGTCTCCGCACCATCCGAATATATTCAAGATTTCTTTCCTCCCATCCCGGCAGGCGAATCAATAATCAAATTTGTTTTTCATCAAAGCTATGACCAGATGGATGGAACTGAGAGAATAGTTATTTCGCTCGGAACCCCTGGGTGCGGGAACTATCCGATAGATTCCAGCCATTAGAAATATTATGACGACTATGCCATTGAGAAATTTAATATACAAATCTCCAAAACATGGGCGCGGACAAAGTCTCGTGGAATTAGCGATCAGTTTTCCGGTGATGCTTCTGCTCTTATTAGGCACGATTGACTTCGGAATGGCACTTTATTCCTACGTGATCGTCAGGGATGCCGCGCAGGAAGGCGCGTTATACGGATCTTTCAACCCGAACAATAAGATAGAGATTGAAAGCCGCGCCCGCAATATCGCGCCGAACGACTCCAAAGGGTTGTTCTTTTTTCCAGTCGACTTAAGAAATCAGGAAGTCGTGCATATTGAAATAAAAACTTCCGGAAAAAACTGCCAGGGAACCACTGGCAGCAAGATCAACTCAATTGTCGTAAGCGTATCGTACAAGTATTCAATGCTGATGCCTTTTGCTGAGCAAATAATCGGCTCAAAAGGTATTCCTCTGACTGCCACTGCCACCGATGTGATTCTTCAGCCGGCCTGCCAATGAAAACAGACATGACTACACTCAATAAAGGTAAGATCCTGGAGCGAGGTCAAGCTCTCATCCTGATCGTATTCTCGATCATCGGATTGATAGGTATGTCTGCGCTGGCGATTGATGGGGGGAATGCGTATCTCGAGCGTCGAAAAACACAGAACGCGGCGGATACGGCGGCACTTTCCGGAGCAATCGCGAGAATCGAAGGCAGTAATTGGCGTCAAGTTGCCCTGACAAGTGCAAAATCCAATGGCTACGACAACAATGGCATCACGAACACTGTTGAGTTGAACACCCCGCCAATTAGTGGGCAGTATGCAAATAACCCTGAATATATTCAGGTGATCGTAACTTCCTATTTGCACACCTTTTTTGGGCCCGTGATTGGCATTCCTCAAATCATCGTTTCCACTCAGGCAATATCACAAACCAAACCTGCCCAATACGGTCAGATGTTCGATGGCTACGCGCTTGTCGGCCTTGCCCCGCATAGCAAATGTGACGTCAAACAATCGTTCTGGATTCATTCGGAAGCAACGCTGGCATTGCAAGGCGGTGGCTTGTTCGTAAATTCTGATAATCCGAATTGCGCCTTTATCGAACAGGGAAGCAGCAGTGTCCGTGTTCTGGATGACAGCCCGCTGTCAATCGTAGGCGGCCTCTCCATACAAAAACCCAAATTGATTACCCCCTATCCGCCAGACACTGGTGCCATTCCGATGAATTACCCCCCTCCCTTTCAAATGCCCAACGCAGGTTGCGGAAGTAAAATCGCAGAAGTGATCGGCGAGGATGGCAGTTCGATGACTTCAGGCAATTGGGATGGTGATTTCCCACCCCTGGGAGTGATCAATCTTGAGCCTGGGACTTATTGTATTGGCGGCGACGTAATTGTTTATGACACCAAGCTTTCAGGCGGCGACGTAACCCTGGTGATTGAACATGGCAGCCTGCACTTTGGTGGTCAAGCGGAGATTAACCTCAATGCACCTAAAAGCGGACCCTTAGACGGGCTACTTATTTATGTGCCTTTAGACAACCACAAAGTCATCGCTCTAAACGGGAATTTTAACTCCGAATTCACAGGGACTATTCTGGCTCCCTCTGCAGAAATTCACATAAATGGCATAGAAGCCCCAAGGGGTTACCACAGCCAGATTGTCGGATATTACATTGAAGTGGATGGGATAGACATTATTAACATTAACTACAAGGACGACCAAAATTACGATGCCTTACGTATGCCCGAAATACTGCTAACCCAATAGCCTGATTTTCCGTCAAAATCCCCAAAAAACTTGCATTTTTATTAGCCTTACAGGTGATTAACAAGGTGGGCAATTATTGCTATCATGTTTTATAATTGTAGCAGCCGCATGCCATCAAAACAGGTGGATATTCTGAGCGCCTGTTCGAGCAATCGTAATTCATATTATTACCAGCCTTTATAAAATGGATGCGCCCTTAAGGATGCACTTATGAAAAAGACAACCAATGGCAACAAGAATGCGAAACCGTTCCTGCGCGGGAATGCACAGGGTATCGTAGAGTTCGCATTAGTATTACCTGTTCTGCTTATGGTTCTATATGGCGTGCTCGAGACCGGCCGTTTATTGTTCATTTATGGATCGACAGTAACGGCAGCGCGGCAGGCGGTTCGTTATGGATCGGCCACCGGAGTCGGCCCGAATGGGGAATATTATGACGATTGCACCGGGATTCGCGCCGCGGCGCAAAAGGTCGGCTTTATCAATACGTTCAATACGATCGACATTTCATACGATGGCGGAGTCGATGCCGGCGGCACTCCTCAATCCATTAATGGCGCATTTCCCACTTGCCCCGTGGGCGCGGGCAACCTCACTAATGGTGATCGAATTGTTGTGCAAGTTACGACCCAGTGGGTCCCGATTGTGCCAATCGTGCCGCTCAAGCCCTTTACAATCAGATCCAAGAGCGAACGCACTATTCTTGTGTCAGTTGACCTTCTACAAGATCCAGATCCATCTATCTTTGCTGGAACAGCGTCGGCTTGCGCAAAGTTACTTTCAATTAGCGCATCTCCTGAACCTTATTCCGGCTATGCTAGTGGCTCGGTAACTTTGACATATCACCTGCATAAATATGGAGAAGTGGATCTTGTTCCCAACGTGATTGATCCAAATGTGGGAGGAATATCCTGCTCCCCCAACCCTGTGACTGGGGATACTGATTTCACCTGCACAGGAGCACATACGGTCACACAACAAGACATCGACAACGGGTCTTTCGCAAATACTGCGTATCCAACAAGTTATTGCCCCACAAAGGCAATGAACACAATAACAAAAACCACCACGATTACTCAAAACCCAGCGCTCGATCTGACAAAAACCCCGTCGATTGATGCAACCTCCTCGATTGGTACGGTCATCACATACACCTACAGAATGACCAACTCAGGAAACGTCACGCTCAGCCCGCCGTTCAGCGTGACCGACGACAGAATCGCGACGGTTACTTGCCCGCAGCCGGCCACGCTGTCAGTCGGTGCCTATATAGATTGCACCAGTCTCCATACATTAACTGCTTCAGATATCAGTGACAGACAGATCGTGAATGTCGCGCAAGCACATGCGGTTTTTAATAGCACTGCCGTGGATTCGAACAGCGCGAGTGCAACAGTTTATACGCCGCCGATCTATTTGGTGGTGGTGCCCTCAGCGCTGAAGGCAATTGCACCGAACCAGGTGATCACCTACACTTATAATATCAAGAACATCACTGATTTTCCGATCTACTCACCGTCCGTAACCGACGATACATTATCGGTGAATTGTTCTGCCGCCAGTAATCCAATTCCGGTTAGCGCAACTACCCAATGCACCGCCACCTACACGGTAACTCAGGCCGCCATGGATGCCGGGACTGTATTCACACACAAGGCAACAGCCTACGGCATTCGAGATTCAGTGACCGTTTCATCGAATACATATACAACTAATACGCCATTCACGCAGACTACAGGTATCTCTGCCGCCCTGAACGCAACGCCCAATTCATCCCCGGTGGTTGCAGGCAGTACGATCACCTATGTATATACCTTAACGAACTCCGGGAATGTATCACTCACCACGCCCATCACGGTAATTGATAACAAGACGCCTATTATTTGCGCAGATCAATCCGCTGTTGCACCGGGGACCACGAGAAGCTGCAGCGGCACGTACACGGTCACCGCCGCGGACATGGCAGCCGGATCGGTTACAAACACGGGCTCTGCCTCCGCGACATTCGGCGCAAGCGTCACGTCCAGTCCCGTAAGCGCAACAGTCATCACGTTTACCGGCGCGCGGTTTAGCCTTGCAGTCAGTCCGGATAAAACGGTCACGACTTATAATGGCGAACAAATCACCTATACTTATACGTTTACAAACACTGGTGCAGCCACCCTTTCGCTCCCCTTCGCAGTCACCTCCAGTCTGGGCAGCGTTTCTCCGGCCAGCACGTTGGACTGCAGTCTGGCGGCAAGCTCGATCGTGCCAGGCACGTCCACAACATGCAAGAGCACTTATACAGTGTCTTCAGCTGTGGTGACCTCAGCCGGGACAATTACGAATACGGTGACCGATGCCACGGCGATGAACGGCGCCATTTCAGTACATGCCTCCAATGTTCCGGTCGCTGCTACGAGTACGACAGCTTACTACTGTACTTCCACAAACCTGAAATATACTGTTAATCCTACCTCAGGTGGCAGTGGCAATAAAATAGTAACCTGGACCGTCAGCAATACAGTAGGTACCCCGCTGCCCATTTCAGCTGTGATCATTTCGTGGGCGGGCAGTGGTAATGGGAACAGCGATTTCCATTTGAACGGAGTCGCCGTAACCAATTCGACACTGACTTTGGGTCCGCTTCCAGAAAATTTCAGTTCTTACATTTCCGGTACTGGCACACTCAATACCGGGAGCAGCAATCTCACGATGACCTTCTCGAAGAACAACCCAACCGGCATCAGTGTGCAGATAGTCTTCGCCTCTCCATACGGCACCTGCCACCTTCCATAAATCAGGAACATTATGAAGATCATGAAGGAAAATCTTATTCAGAAGACGGAAAAACACGAGCGCGCCCAGAGTCTCGTGGAGATGGCCATCAGCCTGATCGTCATTCTGTATTTGCTGATGGGCGCGGTGGAATTCAGCATGGCACTCTTTCAGTACGTCACCATCAGCGATGCCGCGCAGGAGGCCGCCGTTTATGCCTCCATACATCCGTCCGATACCAACGATATTAAGCAGCGGGCGATAGCCACAGCATCAGACCTCGTGGTATTGGATCCGACCTGGATCACCGTGCAACTCGCCGGCAATAGTGATGCATTTTGTGAAGGTCTTTCCGCCGTTGATAACAAGCCGAACTCTATCGAAGTCCTGATCACATTTGATCATCAGATCTTTCTGCCCCTTGTGACACCGATGATCGGCACCAACAAAATTCATCTTAAAGCGGACGTTACCAATACCATTCTGTATCAGTGTCCATAAGAATCGAGGAAATCATGAAAAAATTAATCAAAAATTCCGAACGCGGCCAGGCGATCATCCTGATCGTCTTCGCGATCGTCGGGCTGATTGGCATGACCGCCCTTACAGTGGATGGCGGCATGGCATATTCAGATCATCGCCATGCTCAGAACGCAGCAGATACGGCCGCATTCGCAGCCGCACGCTCGAAAATACGCGATGAAGATTGGAAGGCCGCTGCGTTGAACCTGGCATCACTCAATAGTTATACGGATACGGATGCCACTTCTGCGAGTAGTTCAACCAAGGTCAACGTGGAGGTTTATTCCTGTACTGATACCGCTTCCAGTTGCGGTACCTATGCGGGCAACGATCAGTATGTGCAGGTATTGATCACCTCAACCATCAATACCTTCTTCGGAAAAGTCATTGGCGTATCGCAAGTGACCAACCGTGTGAACTCCGTTGCGCAAGCGAAGCCCGGCGCACCAGACCCAACCAGCTTCGGCAATGCCATGGAATCATTGATGCCCGGCTGTAGCGGTGCCGGCTGGAACAAAGACCCGTACAAAATTACCGGCAACGGGACCACCACTGTTACAGGTTCCGGGGTCAAAGTGAATTCCAATTGCGATCATTATGCGCTTACCCAGGGTGGCGGAGGAGCGCTGTTTGACACGGATGGAAGCTGCGTTGTCGGCACTGTGGATCCATCAGCAGCCGGTAATATCAGCCCCGCGCCGACTCATGACTGTACGCCCTCACCGGAACGGCAGTGGCCCAACATCTCCTGTGATATTAATGGAAATGGCGTCGAGGATGCCAGTGAGATGGGACATATCACTATGCTCGCCGGGTTATTGTATGGTTCCACGCCCGGCTACTACGATGGCGATTTTCCAACTGGCGCTTCCGGACAACTCCTCATGCAACAGGGAACATATTGCATTGGAGGGGACTTCACGGTAAACAGCACATTGAATGTTTCAACGGACTATAATCAAAATAATGCCTTCGATTATGCAACCGAAGGAGTGCTTATATACGTCAAAAATGGACGTGTTACATTAAACGGTTCTTCGGAACTCCATCTCCATGCAATTTCCGATCCGACCGCACCGATAGCATCCCAAAACTTATTGTTTTATCTGCCTCCCGGAAATCAGAATACTGTGACTATCACTGGAAATACGAATTCAGATTTTACAGGTTCGATCTGGGCACCCTCGGCTCTCATTACCTTGCAGGGTAATGGCGGCACTACGGTGAATAGTCAGGTGGTTGGCTACAGTATCGAGGTTGCAGGTGGTGCCGGCCTGACCGTAAATTACAACGAAAATCAAAACGCTGTTAGCATGTCCCCTGCCAATATCCAACTGAGTCAATAATTCGCGTTTATGAAGAAGACAGCGGCAAGGCCGTTGATCCCAGATGTCCTTAAACAAAATCAGGCTGGAGCTCCGGCCTGATTTTGTTTAAGCGGTTATAATCATGATTGCATATTTCAAAAACGGAGGTGCTCGGAACAATACATCATGGGAAAGTCAGCGCATGGACTTTGATCGATTCTTAGATCGAAGTTGACGAGGATGAAGGTTCTCCATTTCGACATGGAGCTAACTTATTTGATGATCGAGATCGCCAAATAAGGAAAATCGACAGATCAGCGGAAGCCTTCCGGGTGCGCCACACCCGCACATCTTTCCCTCCAGAGATAACTTTGCCAACAATGCAGCGTGAGCGATCGCGCGGCCAAAGAGCAAAGAATGGCAATATTGAAAAGCGATGCCGAATCGCTCAAATAATATTTAATAGAAAATTGGAGGATCCCAACCATGTGTGGAATCGTCGGATATGTCGGCCCGCGTGACGCGACGCCGATCGTCCTCAATGGCCTGAAAAGGCTCGAATACCGCGGCTATGACTCAGCCGGGGTGGCCGTTATTAGCGGCGGCCAGATCGAGGTCCGCAGAGACGCGGGCAAGTTATCCCAATTAATTGACTTGGTAAGCAAGTCTCCGCTCAAAGGAGCGCCGGGCATCGGTCATACGCGCTGGGCAACGCATGGCGCTCCTTCTGCGCGCAATGCACACCCACATCTCGGAAATTCCGGGCGGATAGTCGTCGTGCATAATGGCATTGTTGAGAACTTCCTTGAACTCAAGGATGAACTCACTGCAGAAGGCGCCATATTCAATTCCGAAACCGATACCGAAACGATTGTTCATCTTGCCGAAAATCATAAAGCATCTGGCATCCCTTTTATAGATGCGGCGCGGCGCACATTTAAACAAATGGCAGGCGCAAATGTAGTGGTTTTGATGTGTGCGGATGAGCCGGATAAGATCATAACTGCCCGTATCGGGAATGCCGGTGGCGTGGTCATCGGCCTTGGTGAAGGTGAAAACTTTATCGCTTCCGATATTCCGGCCATCCTGGAACACACCCGCAAAGTGATCTTTTTGGAATCACGCCAGATGGCAATCGTGACGCGGGATAGTGTGCGCGTGGAAACGCTGGATGGCAGGGAGTTGAAGCCAGAAATACATACTGTTGCCTGGGACGTGGTCTCTGCGGAAAAAGGGGAATACCGCCACTTCATGCAAAAGGAAATTCACGAACAGGTGCGCGCCTTGACCGATACACTCGCAGGCCGCGTAGATTTCAAAGAGGGCCGCGTACGACTGCCCGAATTGAACGTAACCCCGGAGATCGCAAAACGCATTCAGCGAATTTACATTACCGCCTGCGGTACCGCAGCCTACGCAGGCATGGTGGGCAAATACCTGATCGAAAAGATTGCGCGCATTCCCGTTGAAGTCGTCATCGGGTCTGAATTCCGCTATAGCGACCCAATTGTCGACAGTAATACAGTTGTACTTGCCATTTCTCAATCCGGCGAAACAGCCGATACATTGGCCGCGATGGAAGAAGGACGCCGCAAGGGTGCGATCATATGGAGCATCGTGAACGCAGTGGGCTCTCAAGCCATGCGCGTCTCTGACGGATATATCTCGATGCAAACCGGACCCGAGATCGGTGTGGCATCTACAAAGGCATTCACTGCCCCATTGGTAGATCAATATATGCTGGCCATTTTGCTTGCAGATTTGCGTCGTGCGATAGATGAAAAAACGCGCAAGCAACTTGTCGCTGATCTGAGACTTGTCCCGGATCTGGCCGGTCGCATCTTAGATACCGAACCCGCAATCGAAAAGGTCGCCCATATCCTGAAAGATATTCACGGATGTTTATATCTCGGGCGCGGCATTAACATGCCCATCGCATACGAAGGCGCGCTCAAGCTTAAGGAGATTTCCTATGTTCATGCGGAAGGATATCCAGCTGGCGAAATGAAACATGGCCCGATTGCACTGATCGATAAAGAGATGCCGGTGTTGTGTATCGCACCCAAAGATCCCTGGCATGAAAAGATGATCTCCCAGATACAGCAGGCCAAAGCACGCGGTGGAATAGTCATTGCAGTTGCAACTGAAGGAGACCATTTGATCAAGGATATGGTAGATCATATTCTTTGGATTCCCGAGGCGCCATGGATGCTCTCACCTATTTTGACGGTCCTGCCATTGCAATTGCTGGCATATCACATTGCCGCGATTCGTGGCCTGGACGTTGATCAGCCAAGAAATCTTGCAAAAAGTGTAACTGTCGAGTAAAACAAATGACAGTCTCCATCTGGTGACTGTCATTTTCTAATATGGAGAGATCACATGCGCCCGGACTGGGACTCCTATTTCTTGAAAATCGCCTATGCCGTATCTGAACGAAGCACATGTGACCGTGCCTTCGTAGGTTGTGTTCTGGTGCGCGATAAACGTATTCTTACTACCGGCTTCAATGGCTCGCCTGCCGGGCAGGGACACTGTGATGAGATCGGTCATCTGATCGTGGATGGGCATTGTGTACGCACGATCCATGCAGAAACCAACGCGATCATTCAGGCTGCGTTGCACGGTGTCTCCACCAAAGGATCCACCTGTTATGTAACACACCTTCCCTGCATCAATTGCACGAAGGCGCTGATCAACGCCGGCATCTCCCGTATTGTGTACTGCGTGGCTTATCGCGCGGATGAAAATGCCTTGAACTTTCTGCAATCAGCCGATATAGAGGTTGCGCAAAAGGATTTTACGCCCAATTAATCTTCTTCGAATTCGCAACTCATCGTCAACTGACCGCAAATACGAAAGGGCACGATCCACGTGCCTTGATTTCATTTTTCGACGAGGGCACGACTGGCTTTGCCAGCGTATTTGCCAGTATGGCGGCGTCCATCTTGCACAACTCAGGGTGTCCATCGATTATTTTTGCATATGGGCAGCGCCCGAAGATCAGGCGAGGACCCGCAGCGCCTGCCTCCCAGCGCGCTTGATAATTCATACCATTTAATTTTTCAATAAGCAGTGAAAGACGCTTCGTAGTTGGCAGGCCCGCAAATTGACTCGAATCCAAGACGCGGCCCGCCAGGGCGTCAACATTTAACTTTTTACCTGCCTCAGTCAAAAGGGCATTCGCCAAAACAGATAGATTATCCCCCAGAGCAGCCTGGGATAGAGAGTACAGCTTTTCAGGCCTGCCTCGGCCTCCCTTCAAATTCATCGAAGTTATCTCCGCCCGGCCATCGGAACACAAAATCGCGAGATGGTGCCGAACATTCGGCGTGGACATTTTCAAGACACGCGCGATCTCACGCGCAGAGACCGCGCGTGCTTTCTTCAAATGAGCAAGGACTCTTTGACGAGCAGTGGCCATATGACCCTCGAAACAGAATCAACCATCGGCTAGGCGTAAATCGAGCAAACCTGATTATACTCAATATCCATTTTTGTAAATATATATTTACAAAATCAAATTGACACGAAGTCCCTGCGTGCTATAATCGTCCCATGGAATTCAAAAATTTTATCGCTGGCAAATGGGTTTCATCCTCCAAAAAGTCGACTTTCAATACAATCAACCCGGCCAACGAAGATGTGCTTGCGGAAATCCACGCTGCAGATATTGCTGACGTACATGCTGCCGTAGAGGCAGCGACAAAGGCCTTTCAACCCTGGCGGTTAACCCCTGCGCCGCTGCGCGGGGAACTTCTTTTTAAAGTCGCGGATATTCTGAAGCAGAAGAAAGAAGAGCTCGCACAATTACTCACGCAGGATATGGGCAAGGTCATCACTGAGGCGCGCGGCGATATTCAGGAAGCCATCGACATGGCGTATTTCATGGGCGGCGAGGGACGGCGTTTGCTAGGCTATACTGCTCCCGTAGAAATGCAAAATAAATTTGGCATGGCAGTACGTGATCCATCGGGCGTCGTTGGCATTATCACGCCGTGGAATTTTCCTGTTGCTGTGCCATCGTGGAAAATTTTCCCTGCGTTGATCGCAGGCAATACCATTATCTGGAAACCCTCACCGGAAACTCCAGCCATCTCCGCCGCGTTTGTAAAAATATTCGAGGAAGCAGGTCTGCCGACTGGCGTGTTCAATTTGGTCATGGCTCCTGGAGCCGACGTTGGCAAGGCTCTCGTTGAACATCCGGGGGTGCGCGTACTTTCATTCACCGGCTCGACGCAAACAGGCCGGGCAATTGCAGAAGCCGCGGGCAGGTTCAACAAAAAAGTCTCGCTCGAAATGGGTGGCAAGAACGCGATCATTGTTCTGGACGACGCCAATTTGGAATTGGTCACCGATGCAACGCTTTGGGCCGCGTTCGGCACGACTGGCCAACGCTGCACCGCCGCCAGCAGACTCATCGTGCAAAAAGGGATCGCTTCCAAATTAAAAGAGGCGCTTCTCGCGCGGACCAGGAAACTAACGCTCGGAGATGGGCTTGATCCAAAAGTGGAGATTGGTCCCGTGATCAACAAGGCCGCCTTAGAGCGCATCCACAATTATGTACGGATCGGACAAAAAGAAGGCGCGCGTGCATTGGTCGGCGCAGAGATCGCAAATGTGAATGGAAAAGGCTTTTTCTACTCCCCCACTTTATTGGAGGGAGTACAACCTGGTTCAACCCTGGAGCGTGAAGAGGTCTTCGGCCCCGTGCTTTCGATTATCGAAGTTGCTTCGTTTGAAGAGGCAGTTGAGGTTAATAATCGCTCGCAATATGGCTTATCCACTTCCATTTTCACACAGGATGTGAACCGCGCTTTCACCGCCATGCGCGACATCTTCACCGGCTTGGTTTACATCAACCACGGAACAACCGGTGCAGAGATCCAGTTCCCATTCGGCGGGGTGCGCGGCACAGGCAATGGCCACCGCGAAGCCGGCCAGGCCGCGCTAGAGTTATTCACTGAGTGGAAATCCATTTACGTGGATTATTCCGGCAAACTCCAGCGCGCTCAGATTGATAACCGCGAGGAATGATGAAGAAGAATATCTACATTTTCCTGACTGCATTTGGACTCACATTTCCGTATTATTTTATTTTCAAATTCTTTGCCGCGAACCAAGGAACTCCAATACCCGCCATCTTGCAGCTCTTTGAGACCAACATGAGCGCGGCATTCAATGCTGACCTGTTGGTTTCCATCCTTGTCTTCTGGGTATTCGTTTACATGGAATCAAAACGCATCAACTTGAAGAATTGGTGGCTCTTTTTACCCGCTACATTGATTGGCTTATCCTTTGCCTTTCCGCTTTTTCTTTATTTCCGTGAAAGTCATCTTGAAAACAGCAAATGAGCCTGAACTGGGAAGCCACCTATGCCATCGCCATGGAATTACGACGACAGTACAAAGATGTAAACATCGAAGAAGTAACACTGCAACAGATTTACAAATGGACAGTTGAACTATCTGATTTCGAAGATGATCCCGCGCTGGCGAACGACGATATCCTGCATGCCATCTATCAAGATTGGTTCGAGGAGAACATGGAACATGACAAAAGAAACGGTTAATTCACCGGGATACGAAATCCCGCCCGAGCTTGAACATGCCATCGCAGTCACAACCATAGATAGACTCTATAATTGGGGACGTCGCTCCTCAGTATGGCCGCTGATGTTCGGTCTGGCGTGCTGCGCCATCGAAATGATCGCCGCGCAGACTGCGCGCTACGATATGTCCCGCTTCGGCATGGAAGTCATGCGTCCCACCCCGCGACAGGCAGATATGCTGCTTGTTTCAGGTACGGTCACAAAGAAAATGCTTCCATCGATTGTACGTTTATATAATCAAATGCCTGAACCGAAATATGTAGTGGCGATGGGCGCTTGCGCATCAAGCGGTGGACCCTTCAAAGAGGGATACAACGTAGTCGCGGGCATCGATAAATTTTTGCCAGTCGATGTTTATATTCCCGGTTGTCCTCCGACTCCACAAGCATTGATTGCCGGCCTCATCAAATTACAGGAAAAGATCGACACGCAAACGATCAAGACTGCGCCCTGGTATTCTAAAAAGAAAGAAGATCCAAATTACGTTCCCATGCCGATCCTGGGACCGGACCTGATCGACGTTCGACGTAATACTGAAATTCGGGATGCAGCCAAGAAGGAAGAGGCAGCTTCATGACCACCCCGCCTCTCACCCAGACCGTTGACCTGGTCGCGCGTTTTCCAGATTTTGTGACAGTTGAGACGCGGCCCGGCTTTAGCGGCTTTCTCGTGAACAAAGAGAATCTCGTGGAAGTGGCAACCGCCGTTCGCGATGAATTTGGCTTTGACTTGCTCACTTCAGTCTCTGCAGTGGACTACTTTCCTGAAGAAAAAATGGAAGTGGTTTATCATGCCTATAAAATTACCGGCGGGCCAGGCTTAACCTTCAAAGTACAAATCCCACGCGTGGATCCAATCGAAGTCCCTTCGCTAATTAATATTTGGGCCGGCGTGGATTTTCAAGAGCGCGAAGCCTGGGACTTGTTCGGAATTAAATTTACCGGCCATCCAGACCTGCGCCGCATCCTGATGTGGGAAGGCTTCGAGGGCCATCCAATGCGAAAAGATTGGAAAGAGGGTTTTTATGAGGAAGATACAAAACCCTTCAAAAGCCGCTGGCCCGATGGGCAGTTCTACATGGCCGAAGATAAGAATCCATTCAAGGATAATCTTACATTCCCGCAGAACTTCGACCCGGAAAAATTCATTCCGGAAAGCGATCAATTGCTATACGGTTCCCTTGAGCGCAACAGTACCACAAACAGCGAAGGACTCAAAACGGACCATATCGTGGTGAACATGGGGCCTCATCATCCATCCACGCATGGCGTACTGCGCGTTGCACTCACGCTCGACGGCGAGACCATCGTTGGACTCAAACCGGTCATGGGTTATCTGCATCGCAATCACGACAAGATCGGAGAGCGCAATACCTATCTGCAGAACATTCCATATACCGACCGCCTCGACTATTTCAACTCGATGAGCAATAATTTTGGTTACGCTATTACCGTCGAAAAGCTGATGAAAATCCCGGTCGCCGAACGCGCCGAATATATCCGCGTGATCATGGCCGAGCTCACCCGCATCCAAAACCACCTTGTCTTCGCGGGGACTATTCTCAACGACCTCGGCGCGATGTACACTCCCTCGATCTATGCATTCGAGGAACGCGAATTGATCCTGGACATTTTTGAGGCCGTTTCTGGCGCGCGGATGATGTGCAACTACTTCCGCTTTGGCGGTGTGGTACGCGATATCCCCGACGATGTAATGCAGAAGATCAAAG
>Ga0209131_1000554_pt1 | contig 26609 bp, 24 predicted proteins | sample GraSoi_2013_40cm_FD_185826 | JGI IMG/M metagenome (GOLD analysis project Ga0209131, IMG submission 185826) | Grasslands soil microbial communities from the Angelo Coastal Reserve, California, USA - Sample 9_17_2013_40cm (SPAdes) (version 2) | ecosystem: Environmental > Terrestrial > Soil >... | reverse complement strand
CTGGAAACGCGCGATCGCCTCGCAAATGACGCCCGCCAAGTTCGACACGGTCGCCGTCGATTTCACCGTCGGCGGTCCGGGCAACGTATTTCGCGCTACCGGCCAGACGATGATGTTTCCCGGGTTCTTCGCGGTGTACCACGAGGATCAGGACGATGCGGTGGAAGAGGAGGATAAGCGGCTGCCGTCCTTCGAGGCCGGCGACGCGGTGAAGATCCAGAAGCTTTATGGCGAGCAGCATTTCACCCAGCCGCCGCCGCGCTATTCGGAAGCGAGCCTCGTCAAGGCGTTAGAGCAATACGGGATCGGCCGGCCGTCGACCTACGCGTCCATCATTTCGACGCTGATCAATCGCGAATACGTGACGCTCGACAAGAAGCGCTTCATGCCGACCGACGTGGGGCGCATCGTCAACAAGTTCCTGACCGAGCATTTCGCGCACTGGGTCGACTACGAATTCACCGCGAAAATGGAAGACGAACTCGACGACATCTCGAATGGCAAACAGGAGTGGATTCCGGTGCTCGAGCGCTTCTGGAAGGATTTCTCCGCGCAGGTGGGCGAGAAGGAATCCGTGTCGCGCAAGGACGTCACCCAGGAAGCGCTCGAGGAAATGTGTCCCAAGTGCGGCAAGCATCACCTCACGATCCGCCTCGGCAGGCGTGGACGCTTCATCGGCTGCACCGGCTATCCCGAATGCGACTACACGCGCAATCTCGACGGACCCGACGGCGCCGAGGCCGCGCCGCAGAAGCGCGAGATCGGCATCGATCCCAAGACCCACAAGCTGATCCAGCTCCTGCAGGGTCCGTACGGACCCTACATTCAGCTGGGCGAGCCCGAGGGCGAAAAGAAGCCGAAGCGCGTTTCGGTCCCGAAGACCATCGCGCCCGATTCGGTCACGCTGGATACGGCGCTCGAACTGCTTGCGTTGCCGCGCGACCTTGGCGCGCACCCGGAGTCCGGAAAAAAGGTGCACGCCGCGATCGGAAGGTTCGGTCCGTATGTGAGCCACGATGGGCACTTCAAGTCGATCCCGAAGGACGAGAGCGTCTTCAACATCACACTGGATCGCGCCGTCGCGCTGCTGAAGGAGCCAAAGGTATTCAGCGGGCGCGGCGCGCTGAAAGTCCTCGGCAAGCATCCCGCGGACGGCCAGCCGGTGGCGCTCTATTCCGGAAAGTACGGCCCGTACGTGAAGCACGGAAAGGTAAACGCGACGCTGCCCGATAAGGATGCGATCAACACGGTAACGCTCGAGGAAGCGGTGGAGCTCCTTGCCGCCAAGTCGAAGAAAGGCAAGCCGGGTGGGCGCGCACGCGCGCGCAAGGCCGCCTGAGGCAGCGCGCGCTCAGACGTCGAGGTTCGATACCCCCAGCGCGTTGTTCTCGATGAACTGGCGGCGCGGCTCGACTTCGTCGCCCATGAGCGTCGAGAAGATCTCGTCGGCGCCGATCGCGTCGTCGATCTGCACCTTTAGCAGGATGCGCTTGCTCGGATCCATCGTCGTTTCCCAAAGCTGCTCGGGGTTCATCTCGCCGAGGCCTTTGTAGCGCTGGATGCCGATGCCGCCGCGCGCTTCCCCGAGTAGCCAGTCGAGTCCCTCCTTGAAGCCGCGGATGCTGCGCGCCGTCTCCCCGCGCTTCGCTTCCGCGCCCTCGCGAATGAGGCCAGCGAGCGTCTGCGAGGTGTTGAGGATCTGCGCGTAGTCGCCGCTTTCCAGGAACGCATGATCGATCACGGTTTCGACCTTGTTGCCGTGCACGATCTTCTCCAGCCGCAGCCGCCAGCCGTCGGACGTCGGATCGCGCTCGATATGCGCCTTGGGCGGGTGCGGTACGAGCGCGGCGTGCAGCGCCCTTGCCGCCTGCGTCGCGCCCTCCTTGTCTGCAAGCGAGATCTTCGGCACGTCGAGGAGCGCCCGCAGCACGGCGGAGTCCATCGCCATCGATAGGCGCTCGACCACCGCTTCGGTGGTCAGGTATTCCGAAGCGATCTTTTCGAGGGCCTCGCCGGCCAGCGGCGCCGCGCCGACCGCAGGCTGGAGCGAGGCGCCGTGCAGCGCCTTTCGCAGCTGGTATTGCTTGAGTTCATGCTCGTCCTTGAGGTAGCGTTCCTCCTTGCCGTGCTTCACCTTGTACAGGGGCGGTTGCGCAATGTAGATGTGGCCGTTCTCGACCAGCGCCGGCATCTGCCGATAGAAAAACGTGAGCAGCAGCGTGCGGATGTGCGCGCCGTCCACGTCCGCGTCGGTCATGATGATGATGCGGTGGTAGCGCAGCTTCTCGAGGTTGAATTCGTCCTTGCCGATTCCGGTGCCGAGCGCGGTGATGAGCGTGGCGATTTCGGTCGATGAAAGCATCTTGTCGAAGCGCGCCTTTTCGACGTTGAGGATCTTGCCCTTGAGCGGCAGGATCGCCTGGTTCTTGCGATCTCGCCCCTGCTTCGCCGAGCCTCCGGCAGAATCGCCCTCGACCAGATACAGCTCGCACAGCGCCGGATCGCGTTCCTGGCAATCGGCGAGCTTCCCCGGCAGCCCGCTGCCGTCGAGGACGCCCTTGCGCCGCGTAAGGTCGCGCGCCTTACGCGCCGCTTCGCGCGCGCGCGCCGCTTCGACGATCTTCGTGCAGATGATCTTCGCATCCATGGGCTTCTCGAGGAGAAACTCGGCGAGTTTCTGTCCCACGACTTCCTGGACGATGGGAAGCACTTCCGAGGACACGAGCTTGTCCTTGGTCTGCGAGGAGAACTTGGGTTCGGGCACCTTTACCGACAACACGCAGGTGAGTCCCTCGCGCATGTCGTCTCCGGAAGTCTCGACCTTCGCCTTCTTCGCGATCTCTTCCTTCTCGATGTAGTTGTTGATCGTGCGCGTCATTGCGGTGCGCAGCCCCGTCAGGTGCGTGCCGCCGTCGCGCTGCGGGATGTTGTTGGTGAAGCACTGCACCGACTCGACGTATGAGTCGTTCCACTGCATCGCGACTTCCACCGTGACGCCTTCCTTCTCGCCCATCGAATGGAAGATATTGTTGTGCAGGACAACCTTCGAGCGGTTCATGTACTCGACGAATCCGTTCACTCCGCCGGTATAGGCGAAGTTCTCACTTTTGCCGGTGCGCTGGTCGATGAGCTCGATTTTCGTCCCGTTGTTCAGGAACGAGAGCTCGCGCAGGCGTTTGGCCAGGATCTCGTAGTGGTACTCCGTCTGCGTGAAGGTCTCGCGCGATGCGAGAAAATGCACCTCCGTGCCGCGCCGATCGGTATCGCCTGCGATCTTGAGCGCCTCGACCGGCACGCCGTGCCGGAACTCCATGACGTACGTCTGGCCGCTGCGCCAGATGCGCAGCTTGAGCCACTCCGAGAGCGCGTTGACGACCGACACGCCGACGCCGTGCAGGCCACCGGAGACCTTGTACGAGTTCTGGTCGAACTTGCCGCCGGCGTGAAGCTCCGTCATCACGATCTCGGCAGCGGAGCGCTTCTGCTCGTCGTCGTCCTTGATGTCGGTCGGAATGCCGCGGCCGTTGTCCACGACCGAGATGGAGTTGTCGGTGTGGATCACCACCTTGATGTCGTCGCAATGACCGGCGAGCGCCTCGTCGATCGCGTTATCTACCACTTCGAAGACCATGTGGTGAAGGCCGGTGCCGTCCGACGTATCGCCGATGTACATCCCGGGGCGTTTGCGGACCGCGTCGAGACCTTTCAGGATCTTGATGCTGTTCGAGTCGTAATCGCCTTCCATACGACCATTGCCCTGCGTCTGGGGCGTCTGGGGAACAGTTGCCATTGAATTCCTGGTTGCTTGCGGCTTCGCCTTAGATACGCATCGGCATCACGACGTACTTGAAATCGTCGCGCCCGGGCATCTGTACGAGCGCGCTCGAGTTCGAGTCGCCCATCGAGAAGGAGACGGTGGAGGTATCGACATGGTTCAGCACGTCGAGGAGATACGAAATGTTGAAGCCGATGTCGAGTGGATCTCCGTCGTACTCAACGGCAAGGCTTTCCTCAGCCTCTTCCTGTTCGTTGTTGGTGCAGATAATCGCCAGCGCATCCTTGGTGAACACGAGGCGAACCCCGCGAATTTTCTCGTTCGAAAGGATCGCCGCGCGATTGAGCGATTGCGCGAGGGCCACGCGGTCGAGCTCGATGCGGTTCTTGTGGGTCGTCGGGATCACCTTCTGGTAGTCGGGAAACTTGCCCTCGACGATCTTCGAGACAATCTCCAGGCCCCCGAATGAGAAGCGCACCTGGTTCGAACCGATCGCGAGCGATACCGGATCGTCCGTGTCTCCGAGGAGCTTGATGAGCTCCAGGACAGTCTTGCGTGGCAGGATCGCTTCCACGCTGCCGTGATCGCTCCCGAGCGCCTGGCTCGCGAAGGACAGACGATGACCGTCGGTTGCCACCACCCGCAGCGTGGCGCTGTCGACCGAAAGCAGCACGCCGTTCAGGTAGTAGCGAATATCCTGGACGGCCATTGCGAACTGCACGAGGCCGAGCGCGTGCTTGAGCGCCTTTTGCGGAAGAGTAAGGGTCTTCGAGGCGTCCTTGGCCTCGACCATGCGCGGGAAGTCCGCCGCGGCGAGCGTCTGCAGGTTGAAGCGGCTCTTTCCCGCGCGCACCGTCATGCGGCTTTCCTTCGCCTCGAGGCTCACCTCGGCATCCTCGGGAAGCGATCGCAGGATGTCGTAGAGCTTTCGGGCCGCGGCCGTGACCGACCCTTCCGCGCCGTTGCCCAGCGCCGCGCGCGACGTGATCTGCACCTCGAGATCGGTGGCGAGGAAGTCGACGTTGCCATCGGCTGCCGAGATGAGAACGTTCGAGAGGATGGGCAGGGTATGCCGGCGCTCCACGATTCCCGTGACCTGCTGCAACGGGCCGAGAAGCTTGTCGTTGGTCGTTTTGATTTTCAGCATGATCTATTTATAAGAAAAGATTAGTTAATAGCTAATAGGAGGGGCCTGGGAGCGGGATAAGTCCAGAATGCCGTGATCGATCAATGCGTTGACAAGCTTTTAAATGGGGGTGATATGGGCGAGTTCCAGCCGGAACCTGTGGATAAGAACGAGGTCCGGCGCAGGTCGGGAAAGCGCCCACAGGTTGTACAGGCGTTCAAGGCATTCACGGCATTCACCCCAGGAGGATCTGCTGGAGCTGCGCATAATCGCGCGCGAACTCCTGGTCGATTTCGCGCAGCTCCTGGGTCTTTCTGCATGCGTGCAGGACCGTGGTATGGTCGCGGCCGCCGAAAGCCTCGCCGATCTCGGGCAGGCTCTGTTGGGTGAGTTCCTTCGAGAGGGCCATCGCAACCTGGCGCGGGCGCGCCACGGAGCGGAAGCGCTTCTTCGAATACATGTCGGAGACCTTGATCTTGAAATAGTCGGCCACGGTCTTCTGGATGTTCTCGATGGACACCTGGCGGTTCAGAACGGCGAGCAGGTCCTTGAGGGCTTCGCGAGCGGTCGAAACCGTGACCATCGCATTGTTGAATCGCGCGTAGGCGAGGACGCGCTTGAGCGCACCTTCGAGCTCGCGAACATTCGAGCGAATATGCTTGGCGATGAAGAACGCCACGTTCTCATCGAGGTGCACGCCATCGTTCTCCGCCTTCTTGAGGAGGATCGCCACGCGCATTTCCAGCTCGGGTGGCTCGACCGCGACCGTGAGTCCCCAGCCGAAGCGCGAGATCAGGCGCTCTTCGATGCCGGTCATTTCCTTCGGGAAGCAGTCGCTGGTGATCGCTACCTGCTTGTGCGCCTCGAAAAGCGCGTTGAACGTGTAGAAGAACTCCTCCTGCGACCGCGATTTTCCGACGAAGAATTGCACGTCGTCGATCAGGAAGAGGTCGAGCGAACGGTAATAGCGCTTTAGCGAGTCGAAGCTCTTGTGCTGGTAGGCGCGCACCACGTCGGCGACGAATTGCTCGGCATGGATGTAGCGAACCTTGGCCTTGGGGTTGCGCTTGAGGACCTCGATGCCGATCGCCTGCAGCAGGTGCGTCTTGCCGAGTCCGGTTCCGCCGTAAATGAAAAGCGGGTTATAGGCGGTGCCGGGATTCTCGGCCACCTGGATCGCGGCGGCACGCGCGATCTGGTTCGCCTTCCCGTTTACGAAATTGGTGAACGTGAAGGAGGAATTCAGGCGATGCTCTTCGCGGTTTCCACGCTCCGGCACCGCGACCGGCATGACTTCCGGCAGCACGATTTCCACTTCGGCGGGCCGCTCCTCCAGCACGAGATTGACGATAAGCGGCGCGCCCGCGACACGTTCGGCGCGAGACTCGATGCGCGCGAGCAAGTTGGACCGAACCCATCGCAGGACGTGATGGTTGGGAGCCAGGAGGACCAACTGGTCGCCGTTTCGCTCGGCCTTGAGGGGCTTGATCCAGGTATCGAATTGCTGGGCCGGCAGCTCTTTTTTCAGTTCGGCGGCTAACGACGGCCAGAGGGAATCCATGAGCGATAGATCGAAGGCTAGCGAGGGGAACGGGAGGGGTGAAAACGAATCGAAATTTTACTTGGAATGGCGCCACTTATCCACAGCCGAATTCGGCCTGAATAAGCCCCTGATAACGTGGGCCATAACGTGAGAGTAATGGCACGGGGCGCCTCGATCCGCTATAATTTCGCGCTTTTCGCCCCACCGAATCACAAGAGGTTTTTCCAATGAAACGCACTTTCCAGCCGTCGACCGCCCACCGCAAGAAAACGCACGGCTTCCGCGTTCGCATGAAGACGGCCAGCGGGCGGGCGGTGATCAGCGCGCGTCGCGCCAAGGGTCGCAAGCGCGTCGCAGTCTAGGCCGATGCGGGAAGCCCGCGCCGAGGGCCTATCCCGCCGCCACCGATTCACGGTGCAAGGATCCTTCGGCGCCGTCCTGCGCAACTCACGCAAGCTTCGAACCCCGCACGCTGTGCTCCACGTCACTCCCGGCAAACCCGGAACGTCGCGATTTGGCATTGCGCTAACGCGCCGGCTCGTGCCCTCCTCCGTGCATCGCAATCGCGTGAAGCGTGCCTTGCGCGAGGCATTTCGCCGCCACCCAGTGAAGCGCTCGGGCCTGGAGATCGTGGTATCGCTGCGCGTGCGGTTCGATCCGCACGATCAGGTTGCGATAGTCGAGGAAGTCAATGCGATGCTTGATCAAGCGATTGGCAGCCGCTGAATGAAAGAGGCCGTCGTCACACTGATTCGCGCCTATCGCTTTGCGCTCAGCCCCTGGTGGGGCCGCCAATGTCGGTTCACGCCGACGTGTTCCGAGTACGCGCTCGAAGCTGTGGAGCGGCACGGCGTTTTCAAAGGTAGCCGCCTTGCTTTTCGCCGTGTTGCCTGCTGCCACCCCTGGCACGCCGGCGGGTTCGATCCGGTTCCATGACGCCCATGATGGATACCCAGCGACTCATCGCGCTCATCGTCTTTTCGTTTTCAGCGCTCCTGCTGTGGGATGCGTGGCACAAACATAACGCTCCGAAACTGCAGCCGGCTCCGGCGACGGCGTCCGCGCCAACGGGCATACCGACGCCGAGCGCATCGCTCTCAGCCCCAACGCCGGCGACGCCCTCCGCAACCGCCCCCCTGGCCACGGCTGCGGCGCCCGCGGCGACGGGCGAGCCGGTCATCGTCAGGACCGATCTTTTCGAAATCGAGCTGAACACCGCCGGCGGCGACATCCGCCGCGTGACGATGCTTCAACAGCATTCCGCGCTCGATCGCACCCAGCGTCTGACGCTGCTCGAGCCGAACCCGAAGCATTACTTCGTCACGCAATCGGGATTGCTCGGCGAGGGGCTCGCGAACCACAAGACCCAATACCGGGCCGAGAGCCGCGCGTTCGCGCTCGCGCCCGGACGCGATGAACTCGACGTGCGGCTGAAGGCGATCGAGTCAGGCGGCGCGGAAGTGGTAAAGCGCTTCCAGTTCCGGCGCGGCACCTACGAAATCATCGTGAGCTACGAAATCACGAACCGAAGCGACAAGGCGATCGCCCCTCACGCCTACTTTCAATTCCTGCGTGATGGCAATCCGCCCAGCGAGGAAGCAGCGCAGACCAGCGCCTTCGCCGGCGTCACGACTTTCACCGGGCCCGCCGTCTATAACGAAGAGTCGAAATTCGTGAAGGTGGATTTCAAGGACATCGACAAGGGCAAGCAATCGCATCCGAAGAAGGCGAAGGACGGTTGGATCGCGATGGTCCAGCACTACTTCGTTTCCGCGTGGCTGCCGAAACCGGGCATGGAGCGCGAGTACTTCACCAACCGCGTCGCGGAAAACATGTATACGGCGGGTGTCGTCGTCCCCGTCGGGGAGATTGCCCCCGGGGCAACGGCGAGCGTGACGGTTCCCGTCTACATCGGACCCCAGGAAACCGACACGCTCGAGAAAATCGCGCCGGGTCTGAACCTCGTCGTCGATTACGGCTGGCTCGTTATCATCGCGGCGCCGCTGTTCTGGATTCTCAAATGGATTCACGAACTCGTCGGCAACTGGGGCTGGGCCATCATTCTCCTCACTATCCTCATCAAGCTCGTCTTCTATCCGCTGAACGCGAAGGCCGGCCGCTCCATGGCGCAGATGAAAGTGCTGGCGCCTAAAATGGAAAAGCTCAAGCAGCTCTACGGCGACGATCGCCAGAAGCTTAACCAGGCGATGATGGAGCTGTATCGCACGGAGAAGATCAATCCGCTCGGCGGCTGCTTGCCGATCCTCGTGCAGATCCCGGTATTCATCGCCCTCTACTGGGTCTTGCTGGCATCGATCGAGTTGCGCCACGCGCCTTGGCTCGGCTGGATCCAGGATCTCTCGGCGCCCGATCCCTACTTCATCCTGCCGGTGATCTACGCGGTGTCGATGTTCGTGCAGACAAAGCTCAATCCGCAGCCGGCGGATCCCGTGCAGGCGAAGGTGATGCTGATGATGCCGATCATGTTCAGCGTCTTCTTCCTGTTCTTCCCGTCCGGCCTGGTGCTTTACTGGGTCGTCCAAAACCTGCTGTCGATCGTGCAGCAGTGGCACATCAACAGAACCCTCGAAGCGGAAGCGAAAGCCAAGGCGCGCCGCTGAGCGCGCCGGCGCAGACCATCGCCGCGATCGCGACGCCGCCGGGCCGCGGCGGCATTGGAGTCGTGCGCGTGTCGGGCCCTGCCGCCGCCGCGATCGCTCGCGCGATGATCGGCGAGCTCCCGCAGCCGCGTCACGCAGCGCTCGCCGAGTTTCGCGCCGCCGGGGGTCACACGATCGACCAGGGCATCGCGCTCTATTTCCCCGCGCCCCATTCGTACACGGGCGAGGACGTGCTCGAGCTGCAGGGGCACGGCGGACCGATGGTCATGGCGCAGCTCCTGCGGCGCTGCGTGGAGCTTGGCGCGCGGCTCGCAGAGCCCGGTGAGTTCACCCGACGCGCGTTCTTGAACGACCGCCTCGATCTCGCTCAGGCCGAGAGCGTCGCCGACCTCATCGATGCGTCGAGCGCGGAGGCGGCGCGCAGCGCCGCGCGCTCGCTTACCGGGGAGTTCTCGCGGTGCGTCCACGCCCTCGTCCAGGCGCTCATCGAGCTTCGCATGCATGTCGAGGCCTGCATTGATTTCCCCGAGGAAGAAATCGAGTCGGCGGATCGGAGCACGCAGCAGGAAAAGCTCGGCGCGATCGTCGCGACACTCGAGTCGCTGCGCGAGGAAGCGCGGCAAGGAGCCGTCCTGCGAGAAGGTCTTGTGGTGGTGCTCATCGGGCGGCCCAATGTGGGCAAATCGAGTCTCCTCAATCGACTCGCTGGCGAGGATGTCGCGATTGTCACGCCGACACCCGGAACCACGCGAGATTACGTGCGGGCGACATTGAGTCTCGAGGGGGTTCCGATCCACCTCATCGACACAGCGGGGTTACGCGTGGCGCAAGACGAGGCGGAGCGTATCGGCGTGGAGCGCACGTGGCGCGCGATCCAGGAAGCCGGGGCCGCCTTGTTCGTGACTGAAGGCGAAGGTAGCGCACGCGACGAGGAAGCCGCCCATCTGGAGAGGCTTCCTGAGGACCTGCCGGTAGCGCACATCGTCAACAAGATTGATCTCACCGGCCAGGCCCCAGGACTCGGCGGTGAGGAATCAGGTGGGCCGATCCTGCGCGTCTCTGCCAAAACCGGGGACGGTATCGAATTGCTGCGAGGCTGGCTGCTGCAGACGGCGGGGTGGAAACCGCATGGGGAGGGCCTCTTCATGGCGCGGGAGCGGCATTTGCGCGCGCTCGACGACGCGCGCGGCCACCTTGGCAATGCCCGGGCTTTGGGGCAAGCCTTTGAATTATTTGCGGAAGAGCTTCGCTTGGCGCAACGAGCCCTGAGCGGGATTACGGGGGAGTTCGGCTCGGACGAGTTGCTCGGCGAGATCTTCAGCCGCTTCTGCATCGGCAAGTAGTGCGTTCCACGTGAAACCTCGCCAAGACCCAAGCCGCCTCGACGCCGCTCGTTCCACGTGGAACATGCCAGTGGGCCGCCACCGGCATTTCCCGTAGAATTTCGACTCAGGCGGCCGTCGGCCGCCCTTTTTCATCCGCCATGCACTTTCCCGACCGTTTCGACGTGATCGTCGTCGGCGGCGGCCACGCCGGCACCGAAGCCGCGCTGGCTGCCGCCCGCGCCGGAGCGCGCACGCTCCTGTTGACGCACGCGCTGGAAACGCTCGGCCAGATGTCGTGCAACCCATCAATCGGCGGCATCGGCAAAGGCCACCTAGTGAGGGAGATCGACGCGCTGGGCGGTGCCATGGCGATCGCGACGGATGAGGCCGGGATCCAATTCCGCACGCTGAACGCAAGCAAGGGTCCCGCCGTGCGTGCCACCCGCGCCCAGGCGGACCGGGTGCTCTATCGAGCCGCCATTCGCCGCCGACTGGAAAGGCAGCCCAACCTGTGGCTTTTCCAGCAGGCGGTCGACGATTTGATCGTGGAGGGCGACCGCGTGCGCGGCGCGGTGACGGGTATCGGACTGCGATTCGAGGCCGAGGCGATCGTGCTCACGGCGGGGACGTTCCTCGGCGGGCTCATCCACGTCGGCATGAAGAACTACCAGGCCGGGCGCGCAGGTGATCCCCCGTCGCTTTCCCTCGCCGCACGCCTTCGCGAGTTGAAGCTCCCCGTGGGCCGGCTGAAGACCGGCACCCCCCCGCGCGTCGACGGTCGCAGCATCGACTTTTCGAGGCTGGTCGAGCAGCCGGGCGATCGTCCCGAGCCCACGTTCTCGTTCATCGGCGAGCGCGCGAGTCACCCACGCCAAGTCAGCTGCTGGATCACTCACACCACCGCGCGAACGCACGAGATCATCCAGTCAGGGCTCGACCGCTCACCGATGTTCACCGGCGTCATCGAAGGCGTCGGGCCGCGTTACTGTCCGTCGATCGAGGACAAGATCCATCGCTTCGCCGGGAAGTCGAGCCACCAGATCTTCCTCGAGCCCGAGGGCCTGGCGACGACCGAGTTCTACCCCAACGGGATTTCGACGAGCCTGCCGTTCGACGTTCAGCGCGAGCTCGTTCGGTCGATTCCCGGCCTCGAGAACGCGCACATCGTTCGTCCCGGGTACGCGATCGAATACGACTACTTCGATCCGCGCGGCCTGAAGGTGACGCTCGAAACCAAGTCAATCGCCGGGCTTTTCTTCGCGGGTCAGATCAACGGCACCACCGGCTACGAAGAGGCCGCCGCCCAAGGGCTGCTCGCGGGCCTCAACGCGGCGCTATTCGTCCGTGGCGAGCCGGGTTGGTGCCCGCGCCGCGACCAAGCCTACCTTGGCGTCCTGGTCGACGATCTCGTCACCCGTGGCGTTTCCGAGCCGTATCGCATGTTCACCAGCCGTGCCGAGTATCGCTTGCAGCTGCGCGAAGACAACGCCGACCTGCGCCTCACGGAAGCTGGCCGCAAGCTCGGTCTCGTCGGCGACCCGCGTTGGTCAGCTTTCGAGCGCAAGCGCGAGGCGATCGAGCTGGAAACGGCTCGCCTGAAGGCGGCATGGCTGCGGCCCGACAGCCTCTCGGCGGAGGATTCCGCCCGGGTTCTCGGCCGGCCACTCGAACGTGAGCGCTCGCTATTCGACCTTTTGCGGCGACCTGACGTCAGTTATCGCTCACTCACATCGCTTCCCGGGACTGGTCCCGTCATCGACGATTCCGTGGTGACCGAACAAGTGGAAATCGCCGCGAAGTATTCGGGCTATATCGAGCGCCAAGGCGAGGAGGTCGCCCAACAGCTCGCGCAGGAGAGCGCCCCGCTGCCAAGCGACCTCGACTACACGACGCTTCGAGGCTTGTCTAAGGAAGTCCAGCAAAAGCTCAACGACGCGCGCCCGCAAACCATCGGGCAGGCTTCGCGCATTCAGGGAGTGACGCCGGCCGCAATCTCCTTGCTGCTGGTCCACATCAAGCGGCACGCGCTGGCCAACGGCGGGCAGAAGAAGAGGGCATGAGGCTGGCGGCGCAGATCGGCGAGGGTGTTGCCGCGATGGGCATCGCGCTCTCGCCCGAAGCGATTGGACGCTGCGCCGGGTATCTTCGGCTTATCGAGAAGTGGAATCGCGTGCACAACTTGACGGCGGTTCGCGAGACCGAGCAAATGGTGGTCCTGCATCTGCTCGATAGCCTTTCCGTGCTTCCGCATTTGGCCGGCGCACGCCACCTTCTCGACGTCGGTACGGGGCCGGGGCTGCCCGGAATCCCGATCGCCATCGCCGAGCCCGCGATGCAAATCACGCTGCTCGATTCGAGCCACAAGAAGGTGGCGTTTCTCGAGCAGGCGAAGGTCGAGCTCTCGCTCGACAATGTCACCGTGGTATGCGATCGCGTGGAGCAGTGGCGGCCGGGGCGCGCGTTCGATGTCGTCGTTTCGCGCGCCTTCGCCGACCTCGGTGAATTCGTCGCGCAAGCCCAGCACTTGGTCGCACCCGGCGGACGCCTTCTCGCCATGAAGGGCGTGTATCCGTTCGAGGAGATCGCGAAGATGCCCGCGTCTCACCGTGTTTCCCAGGTAAAGGAGCTGCGCGTGCCGACGCTCGATGCGAAACGCCACTTGGTGTTCGTCGAGAAAGCCGCGTGATGGCGCGCATTTTCGTGATCGCCAACCAGAAGGGCGGGGTCGGCAAGACTTCGGTGGCGGTCAACCTCGCCGCGAGCCTTGCGCACTACGAGCGTCGCGTGCTGCTGGTGGACCTCGATCCGCAGGGCAACGCGACCACCGGAAGCGGCGTGGACAAGAGCGCGTGCGACAAGACGATTTATGGCGTGCTGCTGGGCGAGTACGCGCTCCGCGAAACGGTGATTGCCGCTGAGGGCCGCTTCGACGTGGTGCCGTCGAATCGCGAGCTCGCAGGCGCCGAAGTGGAGCTCATCGCGATCGAGCGGCGCGAGTTCAGGCTGCGCGATGCGCTCACGGAGGCGGCGAAAGCCTACGACTTCGTGGTCATCGACTGCCCACCCGCCCTCAACATGCTCACGGTCAACGGGTTTACCGCCGCCGACGCGGTGATCATTCCGATGCAATGCGAGTATTACGCGCTCGAAGGACTATCGGACCTCGTCGGTACGCTGCGCAAGGTGAAGCAGAACCTGAACCCCGCGATCGAGATCGAGGCCTTGGTGCGAACGATGTACGACGCGCGAAGCACGCTAACGGTGCAGGTTTCCGAGGAGCTCAAGCGCCACTACGGCGCGAAGGTCTTCGATACGGTCATTCCGCGAAACGTCCGCATCGCCGAGGCACCGTCCTTCGGAAAACCCGTCCTGCTGCACGATCCCTCCTCGAAGGGGGCCATCGCGCACCTGCAATTCGCGCGCGAGCTCCTCGAGCGCAGCGGCTACTCCGTCGCCGAGGCGGCATGACGGCGCGCCACAAGGGGTTGGGACGCGGCCTCGACGCGCTTCTTGGCGGCACCGCGAAGGGCAAGGGCGAGGACGAGCTCGCGCAATTGCCGGTGGGCTCGCTTCGACCAGGCAAATACCAGCCGCGCACGCGGATGGATGAAGCGTCTCTCGCGGAGCTTGCGGACTCGATTCGCGCGCGCGGCGTGATCCAACCGATCGTGGTGCGCCCGGTCGACGGCGGAAAGTACGAGATCCTCGCGGGCGAGAGGCGCTGGCGCGCAGCGCGCATGGCCGGGCAGGAGCGGGTGCCGGCGCTCATTCGCGAGGTGCCCGACGAGGTCGCGCTCGGCATCGGCCTCATCGAGAACATCCAGCGCGAAGACCTCAATCCGATCGAGGAGGGTAACGGGCTCAGGCGACTGATCGAGGAGTTCAAGCTCACCCACGAAGAGGTCGCGCGCGCGGTCGGACGCTCGCGTGCCGCGGTCACGAACCTGCTGCGGCTCCTCGACCTCGCGCCGAGCGTGCAGGACATGCTGCAGGACGGCAAGATCGACATGGGCCACGCCCGGGCCCTGCTTTCGCTTTCCAAGGCACGCCAGGTCGAGACGGCCGAGCAAGTCGCGGCCAAGGGCCTGTCCGTGCGCGAAACCGAGCGCCTCGTGCAGCTGGCGACAAGCGCGCCCCGCACCAACGCGGGACGTATTCGCCTCGATGCCGACGGCCGGCGCATCGAAGAGGAGCTGTCCGAATCGCTCGGAGCAACGGTGAAGCTCAAGCCGCGGCGCGGCGGCCGCGGCGCTCTCGTGATCGACTATTCGAGCCTCGATGAACTTCAGGGCCTGATCGCGCGCTTGAAGCGTTCCTAAGGGCCGGCCGAAGACCTTGTTGCGCCGCCCAACTTTTTTGACGCTCTTCCGGTCACGTCGCTATAATTCAGCGGTTTCGTTTCGCAGGCTTTCGGCGATATTTTTGCCGTGAGGCCCATTCGCATCGTTCTGGGGTGGCAGGTCATCGCCACTGCGGCCCTCACGCTGGTCTTCGGGCTAGTGTGGGGATTGCACGGCGCGTTGTCGGCGGCTTTGGGAGGCGCTGTCAACGTCGTTGCCGGGAGTGCTTTTGCGTTCATGGCCTCGCGAAGCAGGGTGGGCTCGGCCGGGGAGGCGCTCCGGATGATTTTCAGGGCGGAAGCGCTCAAGGTCATCCTGATACTCGTCCTGCTGCCGGTGGTGCTGTCGACTTACGGGGACATCGTGCACGTCGCTTTCTTCACGAGCTTTGTGATCACGGTGGCTATATTCGCGGCGGCCATCGCCGTACGCGATTCGGAAGAAAACAAGGCACCCCGGACCACCGGGGATCGGTAACGAAAGACTCTCGATGGCCGCCCAGTACCAAACCCCCTCGGACTATATCGGTCACCACCTGACCTTTTTCTCCAAGCCGGTCGGCGAAGGCGGGTTCATGACGCTCAACCTCGACTCGATCATCGTCGGGGTGATCGTCGGATTCATCGGCGTCGGCTTCTTCTGGTGGGTAGCAAGGGGGGCGAGCTCGGGCGTGCCCACGAAGCGGCAGGCATTCGTGGAGCTTTGCTTCGACTTCATCAGCGACCAGGTGAAGGGCGTATTCCACGGCGATCCGCACAAGTTCGTCGCGCCGCTCGCGCTCACCGTGTTCGTCTGGGTGCTCCTCATGAACTCCATGGACTTCCTGCCCGTGGACATCATGGCGTGGTTCATCGGGCTTTTCAGCGAGCATGCCGCGCACGGTTTCCGCATCGTGCCGACGGCCGATGTCAATACGACTTTCGCCCTGGCGCTCTCGGTCTGGGTGCTCATGATCTTCTTCGCGATCAAGGTCAAGGGAATCGGCGGATTCATCCATGAGCTGTTCTGCTCGCCGTTCGGCGCCAATCCGCTGCTGTGGCCGGCCAACTTCCTCTTCAATCTTGTCGAATACATATCGAAGCCGCTCTCGCACTCGCTGCGGCTCTTCGGAAACATGTACGCGGGCGAGATCATCTTCCTGCTCCTGTGGCTCATGGCCGCGGTCGGCCTCGTAGGGTCGTTCTTCGCGATCATCCTCGGCCTCGGCTGGGCGATCTTCCACATCCTGATCGTCGCGCTGCAGGCCTACATCTTCATGATGCTCACCATCGTGTACATCTCGATGGCCCACGAAAGCCACTGACTATCTTCGTTTCTTCACCGCAGTCACTTCTTTACCGAAAGGACCCGAACAAATGGAAAAAATGCAAATGCTCGCCATGATCCAGGCGTACACCGGCATCGGCATCGGCCTCATGATCGGCCTCGGTGCGCTCGGCGCCTGCGTCGGCGTCGGCATCATGTGCAGCCGGTTTCTGGAAGGCGCCGCGCGCCAGCCGGAGCTCATGCCGCAGCTGCAGGCCAAGGTCTTCCTGCTGCTTGGCCTGATCGACGCGTCGTTCATCATCGGGGTCGGCCTCGCGATGTTCTTCGCGTTCGCCAACCCGCTCGCGACCCGCTTCCTCTGACGCCCACGCTTTCTCCCGAAAGGGACGTTCCATGAATCTCACCCTGACGATCGTTGCTCAGGCCATCGCGTTCGCGCTCTTCATCTGGTTCACGGTGACGTTCGTGTGGCCGCCCCTGCTGCGCGCCATCGAGAACCGGCAGAAGCAGATCGCCGACGGCCTCGCCGAAGCCGAGCGCGGGCGCTCGTCGCTCGCCGATGCGCAAAAGCAGACCGAGGTCCTGCTCAAGGAGGCGCGCGACCGCGCCCACGAGCTGATGGCGCAAGCCGAGAAAAGCGCCAACCAGCGCATCGAGGATTCGAAGGCCCAGGCCAAAACCGAGGGCGATCGGATCATCGTGGCCGCCCATGCGCAGATCGAGCAGGAAGTGCAGGCCGCCAAGCAGCAGCTGCGCGAGCAGGTGGCGGCGCTCGCCGTCGCGGGCGCCGAGCGCATCCTCAAGCGCGAGGTCGACGCCAAGGCCCACGGCGAAATGCTCGACCGGCTCAAGGCGCAGCTCTGAGATGGCCGAGCTCGCAACCGTCGCACGTCCCTACGCCGAAGCGACGTTCAAATCGGCGCTGGAGAAGAACCGGTTGGGGCCGGTGGCCGCGGGCCTCAACTTTCTCGCCGCCGTCGCGGCGGACGAGCAGATGCGCTCCGTCGTCGGCAATCCCCGGGTGAACCCCGCGCAGAAGAAGGAGCTGTTCGCGGCCGTCGGGGGGAATCGTCTCGACGACACGCTCACGAATCTCGTCGCGATGCTGATCGACAACCATCGCGAGGTGCTCATCGGCTCCATCGCGGAGCAGTTCGAGGACCTCAAGCACGAACATGAGAATGTGCTGCGCGCGCGGATCACCAGCGCGCAACCCCTGACCGACGAGCAGCGCGCGCAGATCGTCGCGGCGCTCGAGAGCCGCTACGGCAAGAAGATCGAAGCCGAGCTGGACGTGGACCCCGAGCTTCTCGGCGGCGCGCGCGTGCAGATCGGCGACCAAGTCATCCACGCTTCCGTGAGAGACGCCCTGGCCCAGATGGCCGCGGCGCTCGCGCGATAGGCGTTCGAGGAGCGAATCAAATGCAGATCAACCCTTCCGAAATCAGCGAACTGATCAAATCGAAGATCGATAACCTCCAGGTGGCCGCCGAGAAGCGCACCGAAGGGACAGTGATCTCGGTGACTGACGGCATCTGCCGGATCCATGGCCTCGCCGACGTGATGCAAGGCGAGATGCTGGAGTTTCCCGGCAACACCTTTGGCCTGGCGCTGAACCTCGAGCGCGATTCAGTCGGCTCCGTCGTCCTCGGGGCCTACGAGCACATCTCGGAAGGCGACTCGGTGAAGGCGACGGGGCGCATCCTCGAAGTGCCTGTCGGCACGGAGCTCATCGGGCGCGTGGTCAACTCCCTCGGCGCGCCGATCGACGGCAAGGGTCCGGTCAACGCAAAGATGACCGAGCCGATCGAGAAGGTCGCTCCGGGCGTGATCTGGAGGAAGTCCGTGACGCAGCCGGTCCAGACCGGGTTGAAGTCGATCGATGCGATGGTGCCGGTCGGGCGCGGGCAGCGCGAGCTGATCATCGGCGACCGCCAGACGGGGAAGACGGCGGTGGCCGTCGACACCATCATCAACCAGAAGGGCAAGGACCTCATCTGCGTCTACGTCGCGGTTGGCCAGAAGGCGTCCACGATCGTGAACGTCGTGCGCAAGCTGGAGGAATTCGGCGCCATGGCCTACACCATCGTGGTCGCGGCTTCGGCCTCCGACCCCGCGGCCATGCAGTACATCGCCCCCTACTCGGGATGCACGATGGGCGAATACTTCCGCGATCGCGGGCAGGACGCGCTCATCATCTACGACGACTTGACGAAGCAGGCCTGGGCCTACCGCCAGATCTCCCTGCTGCTGCGCCGTCCGCCGGGCCGCGAAGCCTATCCGGGCGACGTGTTCTATCTGCATTCGCGCCTGCTCGAGCGCGCCGCGCGCGTGAACGAGGAGTACGTCGAGAAGTTCACGCAGGGCAAGGTCAAGGGCAAGACAGGCTCGCTTACGGCGCTGCCCGTGATCGAGACGCAGGCCGGTGACGTTTCGGCGTTCGTGCCGACCAACGTGATTTCGATCACCGACGGCCAGATCTTCCTGGAAACAGACCTCTTCAACGCGGGTATCCGCCCGGCCATCAACGCCGGCATCTCCGTATCTCGAGTCGGCGGGAACGCGCAGACCAAAGTCATCAAGAAGCTCGGAGGCGGCGTGCGCCTCGCGCTCGCGCAGTACCGCGAGCTCGCGGCCTTTGCCCAGTTCGCTTCCGACCTGGACGAGGCGACCCGCAAACAGCTCGAGCGCGGTCGGATGGTGACCGAGCTCATGAAGCAACCCCAATACCAGCCGCTCCAGGTGTGGGAGATGGCGGTCACGCTCTTCGCGGTGAACAACGGATACTTCGACGACATCGACGTGAAGAAGGCGCTCGCCGCCGAACGGGCGATGCGCGACTACTTGAAGGGCAAGTACGGCGAGCTCACGCAGCGCATCGAGTCGACCAAGGATCTTCCCAAGGACGACGAGGCGAAGCTGCACGAAGCGCTGAAGGATTTCAAGAAGAACGCAACGTACTAGGATCTGCCATGGCGGGCTCCAAAGAAATCCGGACCAAGATCAAGAGCGTGCAGAACACGCGCAAGATCACCAAGGCCATGGAGATGGTCGCGGCCTCGAAGATGAGGAAGGCCCAGGAGCGCATGCGCCACTCGCGCCCCTACGGCGACAAGATCCGCAACATCGCCGCCCACCTCGCCCATGCGAACCCCGAGTACCGCCATCCGTTCCTGGTGAAGCGCGGGGACGCGAAGGACATGGGACTGATCGTCGTCACATCCGACAAAGGCTTGTGCGGCGGGCTGAACACCAACGCGCTGCGTCTCACGCTGAACAAAGTGCGCGAATGGCAGGCGGAGGGTCGGGGCGTTCTCCTGACCGCCATCGGCAACAAGGGCTTCGGCTTCATGCAGCGCTTCGGCGGCAATATCGTCTCGCACCTCACGGGCGTCGGCGACACGCCGCACATGGAGAAGCTGGTCGGTCCGATGAAGGTGCAGATCGACGCGTACACGCAAGGCAAGATCGGGGCGCTCTATCTCGTCTACACCCGCTTCATCAACACGATGAAGCAGGAGCCGGTGGTCGAGCAGCTCCTGCCGCTGCCCTCGGACCGCCTCAAGCAGGACGAGCGCGCGGCGCGCAGCAACTGGGACTACCTTTACGAGCCGGACGCGAAGGTGGTGCTCGAGCAGCTCCTCACCCGTTACGTGGAGCAGATCATCTACCAGTCGGTAGCCGAGAACATCGCGAGCGAACAGTCGGCGCGCATGGTCGCGATGAAGGCGGCGAGCGACAATGCGTCGAGCGTGATCGACGACCTCACGCTCATCTACAACAAGACGCGCCAGGCGGCGATCACCAAGGAATTGTCGGAAATCGTGGGCGGCGCTGCAGCCGTCTAGTGGAATTCACACGGGAATAACACCAATGAGCACGACTCAGGTAATCGAAGGCAAGATCGTTCAGTGCATCGGCGCGGTGATCGACATTCAGTTTCCGCGCGACAACATGCCCAGAGTTTACGACGCGCTCAAGCTCGTCGAGGACGGCACCAAGTCCTTCGCCGAGAAGGACCTCACCTTCGAAGTGGAGCAGCAGCTGGGTGACGGCGTCGTGCGCACCATCGCGATGGGCTCTTCCGACGGACTGCGACGCGGGATGAAGGTGACGAACACTGGGGCGCCCATCTCGGTGCCCGTTGGCCCCGCGACGCTCGGGCGCGTGATGGACGTCCTCGGACGGCCGATCGACGAGCGCGGACCCGTCAACGCCGAGGAGCGCCGTTCGATCCACGCCACTGCGCCCAAGTTCGACGAACTCTCGCCTTCGGTCGAGCTGCTCGAGACCGGCATCAAGGTGATCGACCTCATCTGCCCGTTCGCGAAGGGCGGCAAGATCGGCCTATTCGGCGGCGCCGGCGTGGGGAAGACCGTGACCATGCTCGAGCTCATCAACAACATCGCCACGCAGCACTCAGGCCTGTCGGTGTTCGCCGGCGTCGGTGAGCGCACGCGCGAGGGCAACGACTTTTATCACGAGATGTCGGAAGCCAAGGTGATCGTGCAGGAGGATCTGAGCAAGTCGAAGGTGGCGATGGTGTTCGGCCAGATGAACGAGCCGCCCGGCAACCGGCTGCGCGTCGCGCTCTCGGGACTCACCATGGCCGAAGCTTTCCGCGACGAGGGCCGCGACATCCTGCTCTTCATCGACAACATCTATCGCTTCACGCTCGCGGGCACGGAAGTGTCGGCGCTGTTGGGGCGCATGCCCTCGGCGGTCGGTTATCAACCGACGCTTGCCGAGGAGATGGGCCGCCTCCAGGAGCGCATCACCTCCACCAAGAAGGGCTCGATCACGTCGATCCAGGCGGTGTACGTCCCCGCGGACGACCTCACGGACCCGTCGCCCGCGACGACTTTCGGCCACCTCGACGCCACCGTGGTGCTCTCGCGCGACATCGCCGCGCTCGGCATCTACCCCTCCGTGGATCCGCTCGATTCGACTTCGCGCCAGGTCGATCCCAACGTGGTCGGCGAGGACCATTACGCGACCACGCGCGCGGTGCAGGCGGTCCTGCAGCGCTACAAGGAGCTGCGTGACATCATCGCGATCCTCGGCATGGACGAGCTTTCCCCCGAGGACAAGCTCGCCGTCGGCCGCGCCCGCAAAATCCAGCGCTTCCTGTCGCAGCCGTTCCACGTGGCCGAAGTCTTCACCGGCTCGCCGGGCAAGTACGTGACGCTCAAGGACACCATCAAGGGATTCAAGATGATCGTCAACGGCGAATGCGACGCGCTCCCCGAGCAGGCGTTCTACATGGTCGGTACGATCGAGGAAGCCCAGGAAAAAGCGAAGACGCTGCAATAGGATCTCGAAACTTCACATGGCCAAGACCTTCCACGTCGACATCGTCAGCGCCGAGCAGGCGATCTTCTCGGGCGAGGCGACGATGCTGATCGCGCCGGGCGAAGCGGGCGAGCTCGGCATCCTGCCCGAGCACGTTCCGCTCCTTACGCGCATCAAGCCGGGCACGCTGCGCATCCAGACAGGCGAGGGCGGCGAAGAGGAGATCATCTATGTCTCGGGAGGCATGATGGAGGTGCAGCCCGACGTCGTGACGGTGCTCGCCGACACGTCCATCCGTGCGCACGACCTCGACGAGGCCAAGGCGCTCGAGGCCAAGCGCCTGGCGGAAGACGCCATCACGCGCCGCGCCAGCGCGCTCGACGTGGCCAAGGCCCAGGCCGAGCTTGCCGAGTCCATGGCGCAGCTCGCAGCGATCCGCAAGCTCAGGTCGCGCAAGTAGCCGTGCCGCTCCAGGTAGTCGTGCTTGCTGCGGGCCAGGGCAAGCGCATGCATTCGGACCTTCCCAAGGTACTGCACCCCCTCGCCGGCCGCCCATTGCTGGCCCACGCGCTCGCCGCGGCGAGGTCGCTTTCGCCGCAGAAACTCTGCGTGGTGATCGGCCATGGAGCCCAGGCGGTTCGCGATGCGATTTCGGGGGAAGGCCTCGCATGGGCAGTGCAGGAGCAGCAGCTCGGTACAGGCCACGCGGTCGCGCAGGCGCTTCGCCAGCTCGATGGCGATGGAACGGTCCTTGTACTCTACGGTGATGTTCCACTCATCGCGCCCGAGACGCTGCGCACGCTGGTCGTCGCCGCCTCGCGAGGGGCACTCGCGATCCTCACGCAAGAGATCGAAAACCCGACGGGGTATGGGCGCATCGTGCGCGATGGGTCGGGGCGCGTCGCGCGGATCGTCGAGGAGAAGGACGCGACCGAAGTCGAGCGCGCGATCCGCGAAGTGAACACCGGAATTCTTGCTGCGCCGCGCGCGCAGCTCGAGAAGTGGCTGGCGGGTTTGGGCAACGACAACGCGCAGCGCGAGTATTATCTGACCGACGTCGCGGCCGCCGCGGTCCGCGATGGCGTCGCCATCGAGGTCCGCCAACCCGCGGCGGCATACGAATGCCTCGGCGTGAACAGCAAGGGCGAGCTCGCCCAGCTCGAACGCCGCTTCCAGATGAACACGGCCGCCAAGCTACTCGAAGCCGGTGTCACCCTCGCCGATCCCGCCCGCATCGACGTGCGCGGCGAGCTTTCGTGCGGGCGCGACGTGGCGATCGACGTCAATTGCATCTTCGAGGGGCGCGTGAGTCTCGGCGACGGCGTGCGCATCGGCGCCAATTGCATCCTGCGCGACGTCGCGGTCGGTGCGCGCACCGAGATCAAGCCGTTCTCCCTCATCGAGGAAACCCAGATCGGAGTGAATGCGCGCATCGGGCCGTACGCCCGCATTCGCCCCGGCACGCGCCTCGAGGACGAAGTGCACATCGGCAACTTCGTCGAGGTGAAGGCGAGCACCGTGGGACGGGGGAGCAAGGCGAACCACCTTGCCTATGTAGGAGATTCCGTGGTCGGGCGCGACGTCAACATCGGCGCGGGCACCATCACCTGCAACTACGATGGCGCGGCCAAGCACCGTACCGTGATCGAGGACGATGTGCATATCGGCTCCGACGTCCAGCTCGTTGCGCCTTTGACCGTCGGCAAGGGCGCCACCATCGGCGCCGGCGCAACCATCGTGAAAGATGTTCCCCCCGGTGGCCTCACTCTCACCGAAGCCAAGCAGGTCACGCGCCCGAACTGGCAGCGCCCCCGCAAAAAGTGATTTTCTTCCCAGCGCCGTTGAGCGGCAACTTGTTGTCCGCTCAAACGGCCGCCCCGCTATCTCACCATTTCGACGGCGGTTTTTTATTTATGGTGATCATCCGGCTTTCGACCGAAACATAGCCGCCGGCGATGAGGTCGCGGAATATGCGGCTCACCATGTCGCGCGACGCGCCGACCCTCTCCGCGATCTCCTGCTGCGTGATCTTGTCGGGAATGACGAGCTTGCCGTCCTTTTCGACGGCCATCTCCAGGAGAAGACGGGCGACCCGCCCATAGACGTCGAGCAGGGCCAGGTGCTTCACGCTATTGGTCGCGAGGCGCGCCCGGTCGATGATCTTGGCGATCATGTCGAGCGCGAAATCGGGATTGCGCCGGATCGCCTCGCGGATGGGATCGCGGGCGACGACCGAGAACGTCGTGGCCTCGAGGGTCATCACCGAAGCCGAGCGCGGGTTGCCGTCGAGCGCCATCTCGCCGACGTATTCGCCCGGGCCGTGCGTGTCGAGGATCATCTCGTGGCCTTCGTTGTCGGAGACGAAGACCTTGACCTTGCCCTTGAGTACGACGAAGAGCGAATCGCTCGAGTCGCCCTCGGTGATGAAGACGCTGTTCTTCGGATAGGTGCGCACCCGTCCGAGCGAAGCGAGCTCCCGGACGAACGCGTCTTCGATGTCCTTGAGCTGAACGGTGCTCGGTGAATCCCCGGCCATCTCGTTTCCCATGCGACGTGGGGGATGAAAGTCTAGCACCGCCACTGCCGCGCGTTAAGATACGCGGCATGGGAAAGGCCGACGCCGCCAGTATCACGGCGACGCATGGATTCGCCGTCGTGGCGATCGCACTGGCCGGCTTCGTCTTCTCCCTCACGCCGGTCGCCGAGGGGCTCGACGACGCTTTGCTCGATGTCGAGTGGAACCTGCTTCGAAAGTTCGCGCCTCGGCCGGCGCCCGACGACATCATCATCGTGGGCGTCGACGAGGCCAGCGTGAGCTCCCTCGAGGCGCCACCCGGCCTGTGGCACGCACCCATCGGCCAGGCCCTCGAACGGATCGCTTCCGCCCACCCCAAGGCCATCGGCATCGACATCGCCTTGCCGGAGCGCTCGTACGAGGGTTTCCATCCGGGCCTCGACCGTCCCCTCGTGCAGGGCCTGGCAGCCGCTCGCCGCACCACGGTGCTCGTCGCCTCTCTCGCCATCGATGCGCGCACGCGCGGGGCGCGGCCGATTCATCTGCCATTGCTCGCGATCCTCGGCGAGCAGGGCTTGGGCATCGGCCTTCTCGGTCGCGACGGGGACGGCACGACGCGGCGGTTTTCGTTGGCGATTCCCACCGAGGATGGCGCGTTTCCGACGCTCGTCGGCCGGCTGTGCCGCGCGCTATCGCGGCATTGCTCGGACGGCCTCATCGATTACGCGCTCGGCGCTCCCTTCAAGTACGTTCCGCTTCGCGATGTCCTCGCCACCCGCGACGAGCAGTACCTGGCAAAGCTATTCCGCGATCGCGTCGTGATGTTCGGCGACGTGCGTTCGGGCGACCGCGTCGCCGTACCGGTCAATCTCGCGGGCTGGGAGCCCGGGGGGCGCTTCTCCCCCACGGTCGTCGTCCAGGCGCAATCGCTGCGCACCGCGATCGCCGTTGCGCCGGGGGAGGCCGCGCGCCCCCTGGCGGTGCTGATCCTCACGCTGGCGGCATTGGTCGCTCTGGTCGGGGACTGGCGAATGGCCGCCGTGACGGTGATCGTTGTGGCGGCGGTCCTGGTCGGTGCAGCGACGCTCGCGCTGCGCGCCGGCACCTACGTGACGCTTGCAGGAGCGCTCTTCACGCTCGTGGTCGTGCCTGCGGCTCGCGCCTTTCTATCCCGCCCCAAGGACTAGCCAGAGTGCTGAATTGTCAGCACTTCCGATGTTGCGCAGTCGGCTGCATTCGCCCGGGCCGGCGCGCAACATGTCTCCAGGTTCGCGGGTTCCCTCCTCTCCCGCGGCCGGCAGGGCGGCGTGAGGCCAAGAGCATGGCGCCCGTAGATTGACTCTCCCCGGTTCGCGCCGGGGAGAGCTTCTTTTTTCCGGGTGCGTGCGACAATGACGACATGTGTGGAATCGTCGGCGCCATCGCCAGCCGCAACGTCGTCCCCATCCTCACCGAAGGGCTGAAGCGGCTCGAATACCGCGGCTATGACTCGGCCGGCATCGCCGTGCTGAACGCGGGAATCCGCCGCGTGCGCCGCGTCGGGCGCGTTGCGGAAATGGAGAGCGCTTCGCGCGCCGAAGGCCTCAACGGCATCGTCGGCATTGCCCACACGCGCTGGGCCACGCACGGCGGGGTGACCGAGCCAAACGCCCATCCGCATGTGTCGATGGACGAGATCGCCGTGGTCCACAACGGCATCATCGAGAATCACGAGGAGCAGCGCGCGCGCCTGAAGGCGCTTGGTTATGCCTTCGATTCGCAGACCGATACCGAGGTGATCGCGCACCTCATCCACCATTACTTCAAGGAGGGTGGCGACCTCTTCGAGGCGACCCGAAAGGCCGCAGCCGACTTGCGCGGCGCCTACGCGATCGGCGTGATGTCGCTCGCCGATCCCGACACGATGACCGGTGCGCGCATGGGCTGCCCGCTCGTGGTCGGACTCGGCGAGGGCGAGAACTACCTCGCCTCGGATGTCTCCGCGGTGATCGCCGAAACGCGCCGCGTGATGTACCTCGAGGATGGCGATGTCGTCGCCCTGCGGCGCGGCGGCGTCGAGATCGTCGATCGAAATGGGCGCCCGGTCGATCGCAAGGTATTCCTTTCGGAGCTCAGCGCTGCGGCTGTGGAGCTGGGGCCGTACCAGCACTACATGCAGAAGGAGATCCACGAGCAGCCGCGGGCGGTCGCCGACACTCTGGAAGCGGTGATCGACGCGGGCGTCCAGGTCGATGCCTTGTTCGGCGCCGGCGCCGAGGCCGCATTCAGGGACATCGACGCGGTGCTGGTCCTCGCGGCCGGCACCAGCTTCTACGCGGGGCTTGTTGCGCGCTACTGGATCGAGGGCCTCGCGCACGTTCCCTGCAACGTCGAGCTCGGCCACGAGTACCGCTATCGCGACTCGATTCCCAATCCGCGCCAGCTGGTCGTGACGATCTCCCAGTCGGGGGAGACGCTCGACACGATGGAAGCATTGAAGCGCGCCACGGAGCTGGGCCACGAAGCGACACTCTCGATCTGCAATGTCCGCGAGAGCGCGATCCCGCGCGCCTCGCGTTTCGTGTTCTATACGCGCGCCGGCGCCGAGATCGGCGTGGCCTCGACGAAGGCCTTCACGACACAGCTCGTTTCGCTTTTCACGCTGACTCTCGCGATCGCCAAGTCGAAGGGGCGGCTCGAAGCGCGCGGGGAGACCGCTGCCCTCGACCAATTGCGCTTCGTGCCCGGAAGTATTCAGCACGCGCTCAACCTCGAGCCGCAGATCCAGGCGTGGGCGGAGCGCTTCGCGGGCAAGGAGCATGCGCTT
>Ga0209131_1000553_pt1 | contig 26651 bp, 9 predicted proteins | sample GraSoi_2013_40cm_FD_185826 | JGI IMG/M metagenome (GOLD analysis project Ga0209131, IMG submission 185826) | Grasslands soil microbial communities from the Angelo Coastal Reserve, California, USA - Sample 9_17_2013_40cm (SPAdes) (version 2) | ecosystem: Environmental > Terrestrial > Soil >... | reverse complement strand
CTTCTTCTGCCCCAGGCATAAATTCCTGGATGTTCGGACGGGAGCCCTTTTCTTTTGTCATGACGCTTTCTCCTAAATTCCTTGGCTGATTATAGTCTCCCGTTTACACACTATATCGTACACCCTCATATAATCCTTGGTAAGGACCATACTCATTGTCAAGCCCTTGTTCTGAATCCTCGCTCCACGGTTGACTATATGTACCCACGGTTCCTGCCCGCCATTCCACCAGATTCCAAGTTACAAATCCTCCTTGCGGTATCTGCCAAACCGTCGTGGGCTTCTCATTTTGAAGCGTGCCCACCGCCACTGCTGAATAGGAATAATCAGGGGTTGATGGGTTGCGGTCATCTTCGTAATATGTTACGGCCCACGCATCCGTAGCATATACATCTACTTTGGTGACTTTACGGTCCGTTGGGCGATATTGCAATAAATCATTCGTGGTGAAAAATTTTGGTAATGTATGGTTGTCAGGATTATATGCCTCGCAAAAAGCGGTATTCGAGCCGCCTCCCATACCCGCGCATGACCAATGCCCACTGGGATCGTTGAAATTGATCGGGTTATTGCCCACGTAGCTATATCGATTCAAGCTTTGTGGCTTCCCTACGCCGGGCACAATGGTATCCGGGCTGATAAAGCGGCCCAGCTTGGGTGAGTAGAAGCGCGTGCCATAATCATACAGGCCCAATCCGGCCATTTGGCGCTGGCCGGTGAACAGGCGGTCGGTAAACAGGCTGCCGCTTGTTACGCGCGTCTCACCGAAGGGATAGTAGCGATTCTCGCCAACCGTGTTGCCGCTGGCATCCAGGACGACGCTGGCAGAGCTGACCTGGTCTTTCAGGGTATAGTATAAGGTGCCATTGACGCGCATGGCGCCCGCGGCCGGGTAGTACGTGGTGGTGTCGGTGACGGTACCAAGGGGGTTCTTGCTGACTTCATACACGCCGCCAACGTAAATCGTGCGGCTGTTATCCGGCTGGATCTTCTTGACCAGGTGGCCGTCGCCATCGTAAACGAACTGGGTGGTCAGGCCGTTGGTAGTCACGCTCACCAGGCGGTTTTCGGCGTCGAAGGCCTGGCTATAGGTTACACCGCCTTCGGTGCGCGAGGTCATGTTGCCGTTGGCGTCGTAGATATAAGTCTCACCGCTCAGGCCGGTCACGGCGTGTTTGTGGGCCGCGCTGCCATAGGTGTAGCTGGCAGTCATCGTGGTGGGTGAGGGAGCCACTGCAGTGGTCTTATTACTGGTGGTGGCGTCGCCGATCTGGGCGAAGGCGTTGTAGCCCCAGCATTGCATGCCCACCCCGGTCTTGATGGCGCAGGTATGGAAACTCCCTGTCGCAATGGCGCTGACCCCACTGGTCAGCCCGCTGACGTCCACGGGTGTGTTGCGCTGGATGAGTGTGCCGTCCCCGATCTGGCCGTACATGTTGTAACCCCAGCACTTCATCCCGCCGGTGGTGGTCAGGGCGCAGGTGTGATAGGCTCCCACCGTAATGGCGCTGACGCCGCTGGTGAGCCCGCTGACGTCCACGGGCGCGTTGCGCTGGATGGTCGTGCCGTCGCCGATCTGGCCGTAGGGGTTGTAGCCCCAGCACTTGACGCCGCCGCTGGTGGTCAGGGCGCAGGTGTGGAAGTTGTTGGATGCGATGGCGCTGACGCCGCTGGTGAGCCCGCTGACGTCCACGGGTGTGAGACGCTGGGTGGTGGTGCCATCGCCCAGCCCGCCAAAGTTGTTGTAGCCCCAGCACTTGACGCCGCCGCTGGTGGTCAGGGCGCAGGTGTGATACACGCCGGTTGCGATCGCAACCACCCCGCTGGTCAACCCGGTCACGTCGGCGGGTGCGGAGTGGTTAATGAGCGAGTTATCGCCGAGCTGGCCGTTGCTGTTGCTGCCCCAGCACTTGACGCCGCCGCTGGTGGTCAGGGCGCAGGTGTGTGCCCCTCCGGCCGTGATGGCCGTTACCCCGCTGGTCAGCCCGCTGACGTCCACCGGCGCGTTGCGCTGGATGGTGGTGCCATCGCCGACGCGGCCGCCGCCGGCCCCCCAGCACTTGACGCCCCCGCCCGTCGTCAGGGCGCAGGTGTGGTTCCAACCGACCGAGATGGCCTGCACCCCGCTGGTCAGGCCGGTCACATCAACGGGCGTGGCACGCTGGGTGGTGGTGTTGTCGCCGACCTGGCCAAAAGTATTATCGCCCCAGCACTTGACACCGCCGCCGGCGACCAGGTCACAAGTATGGTTCTGGCCCGCTCCAATGGGGTTGGGCACGCTGTTCAGGCCGCTAACGTTTACCGGTGTGGCGCGCTGGGTGCCCGTTCCAAACCCCAACTGGCCGAGGCTGTTATCGCCCCAACATTTCACGCTATTGGCTGTCGTCAGGGCGCAGGTATGGGTATAACCTGCCGCAACAGCGCTGACGCCGCTGGTGAGCCCGCTGACGTCCACGGGCGTCAGATACTGGGCAAGCGTGCCATCGCCGACCTGGCCGAAGGTGTTGGCACCCCAGCATTTCAACCCACCGGTGGTGGTGCGGGCGCAGGTGTGCATCTGGCCTGCCGTAACCGCAGCCACGCCGCTGGTCAGCCCGCTGACGTCCACCGCTGTGCTGCGGGTGGTGGTGGTGCCATCGCCCAACTGGCCGTTGGCATTATTGCCCCAGCACTTGACGCCGTTGACCGTCGTGCGTGCGCAGGTATATTGGAACCCGGCTGCAATGGCGCCCACGCCGCTGGTCAAGCCAGTCACGTCCACGGGCGTCAGGCGCTGGGTGGTGGTGCCGTCGCCCAGCTGGCTGAAGTTGTTACCGCCCCAGCATTTGACCCCGCCGGCGGTCAGCAGGGCGCAGGTGTGCGTGTTGCCGGCCGAGATGGCCTGCACCCCGCTGGTCAAGCCGCTGACGTCCACGGGTGTGAGACGGTTGGTGGTGGTATTGTCACCCACCTGGCCGTTGGCGTTGAAGCCCCAGCACTTGACGCCGCCGCCCGATGTCAGGGCACAGCTGTGATAAGAGCCTGCTGCAATGGCAGTGACGCCGCTGGTCAGGCCAGTCACGTCCACCGGGGTGGTGCGGGTGGCGGTGGTATTGTCACCCACCTGGCCGTAGAAATTCTGGCCCCAGCATTTGACCCCGCCGGCGGTGGTCAGTGCGCAGGTATGCCTGCCGCCGACTGCGACAGCGCTGATCCCGCTCGAGAGCCCGCTCACGTCCACGGGGGTGAAACGGTTGGTGGTGCTGCCGTCGCCGACTTCACCGTAATCGTTGAGCCCCCAGCATTTCAGCCCACTGCTCGTGGTCACAGCACAGGTGTGACTGCCCAATGATTCCAGGGAGATGGCTGCAAAGTTAGCGTCAGTGGTCCCGGAAGTTAGATTGCCGACGGAATTATAGTTATAGTTCCGGCTGTATGGCCCGCTGGCGCTCAGCAGGCGGTCGAGCTCGTCGTAGGTGTAGTTGAGCGTCTCACTGCGCGTGGCGTCCACCATCTGGCTGATGTTCCCGTTGGGCTGGTAGGTATAGGAAAGATTGAGGCGTGGGCTGGACGGATTCGTCCCACAGGCTTGCAGCGAGCCGGGATAGGCGCGTTGTGCTGAGAGCCGCAGCGTGTTGGCATCATAGCAGGACTGCTGCAGGATGCCATTGCCCAACTGCTGGTCGATGACCTGCCCGCTGGAGTTGTAATGGACATTTGACAGGTAGGTACTCCAGCCGTTCAGACCAGAGATCGCCCCCATAGCATTGTAGCTATAGCTGAGAAGTTCTCCACTTGGCAGAAGTTGACTCATGGAGCGTCCAAACGCATCCAGGTAGTTAGTAGTCGTATAAGTAGTACCGTCCACCGTGTTGGTTCGAGTGGGCGACTGCCCAAGCGCGTTATATATCCAGGCGCTCGAGCCGCTGCCGTCCGTCATGCCGGTGCGGCGGCCAATGCCCTGGTTGCCATTGGCGGTGGAGTCATAAGTGTAAGTCACTGCAGGCGTGGTTGCACAGGCGCCCGGCCCGGTGTAGGTCTTGCCGGTCGGGCGGTTGAGCGTATCGTAACCGACGCTGGTGACGCAGGTACGCGCGTCCGTCTGTGTGATCAGATTTCCCAACACATCGTAGGCGTAGGTCCAATAGCCCATGTCTGGATCCGTCATCGAAGTCTTGCGTCCGAAGCCGTTGTAGTTGATGGTCGTCAGGTTGCTCTGCGCATCGGTCACCTGGGTGAGCAGGTCGCGCTGGTCGTACTGGTAGGCGGTGGTAGCGTAGAGGGTATAGGTGCCGCTGCCGGTATATTCCTCGACCTTCACCAGGCGGCCAAAGGCGTCGTTCTCCTGCACTTTCTGGTGAAGGTTGCGGTCCACGCTGGTGGTGCGCAGGCCGGAGTAAGCTGTTGTCTCCTGGCTGCTATCGGGATAGACAACACTCGTCGACCTGCCAAGCGCATCGTAGGTGGGGATGCTATGCGGGACGCTGGCCCAGGTGGGCGCAAAATAACCTCCGCCTGTGCCGCTCAACGTGCGCGGCAGGCCGCTAAACTTCACCTGCCCCAGCGCGTTGTAAGAAGTATCCGTCAGCACCAGGCTGCCGGCGGTCTGGTCCGGACTCTGGGTTTGAAGCGTGCGGCCCAGGCCGTCTGAAACCTGCCAGACGGAACGATAGAGCGAGGCGGTTTCATCCCAAAGATCCATCTTCAATGCAAAAGGCGCGGTTGCTGTGGACGCCGGATAAATATACTGCACGTTGGGCTGGCCGTAGCCTGGATACTTGACCGTCAGGGCCCGGCCGAGCCCGTCATAGGTAGTTGTGGTCGTATTGCTATTCGCGTCCGTCGCCGTGAGCGGCACCCCCAGAGCATAATCATACGTTGCAGAGGTGGACTGGCTCAACGCATTGGTGGCCGAAATGGGATACGTATACAGGCCGGTGTCGTAGACTATCGAAGAAGTGCGGTAAGAACCGCCTGGCTGCGAGCCAACACTGCCATAGGCTGTATAGGCGTGGGTCTGGGTGAGATTGCCGTAACTATCATAGACAAAGCCTGTATCGATGGTCTGGCTGCCATCGACCACGCGGCTAAGTGTTAGGCTGCCCAGGCTGGGCGAGCCGCTGCCCGGCAGGCTGCTGTCGAAGCCGAACTGCTGCTCGGCCAGCACCGTCCCGCCCGCGTTTTTGAGCTGCTGCTTCCAGACTTTGTCCAGGATCCATACCAAGGGAGATGTATTCGTCACGTATTGGTAATCGGTCTCCCGGTACAACGTGGGCGTGCCGTCGAACTGCTTTTGGCTGGTCAGGTTGCCGGTGTTTGTGTCGCGGACATATTCAGTATGACTGACCCGGTTCAGGCTGCCGCCGCTGCGCAGGTATTCATCCACTGCGCCGGTGTAAATGAAGAAGCAGTGTGCAGGCAGAGACGACGAGGCATTGGTGTATGTAATGCTGGTCTGGCTGAGGATCGTCCCGGAGGCATCCTGGCGCTGCGTTTCGTATTCAGCGCCGGCCTGTGGCTCGTCTGTATAAAATTTGTGGACTGCGATCGCCAGGGTGGTTGTGCCATTGAAATCCTTGTTCGTCGCCGTCGTCTGCGCATACCCCACCAGCTCACCGACGTTGCCAACGCTGCACCAACCTGCCGAAGGATCCTGGTAGCAGGGCCCGCTGTATGAAAAGTTCGTCGTCATTGGGCCGGCATTGATGCCATCGGCGACCGCCAGGCTGTCCACCCGCCAGTTAAACCAGGAGGTGCTCGGACGGCCGTCGTTACTATAGGTGTAAGTGGCGCTCCCACCCCGCCCGTTGGTAATGATGCTCAGGCGCGGATAGGCCCACTCCTGGCAGCCTGTGCCGCAGTTGGCGCGGTTGTCGAAATCGGTATAAGTAAAAGTAGTCGTTGGCGCATTTGTCGTGCCGCCCGAGACTGCCACGGACGATAAAACAGTCGTCTGCCACGACTTTCCGTCATCACTATAGGAGCGTATGTTATAACTCAGGTCATACGTACGGACCACATTCGCGCCGTAACGCACCTCGATACGATCCAAACGGGAATCATCCCAGTTGTCCGCATCATATGTGGTCGAGGGCATATCGGTACCGCTGCGGCTCTCGCGTATGAAAACCACCGAATAACCGGGTGCCGGGGTTCCAGAAGCGTGGTTGGTATAAGTAAACGTATCCAGATAGCTGGCGCGGTCATAATTGGTGGATGTTCCCTGCACCAGGCGTGTTTCTTCAAAATAGGATGAGATCATTCGATTACCAAAAGTGTCGGTCACCTGGTCGGCGCGCCAACGGAATGCAACCACGTCTGTGGCGTGACCGGCATAACCAAGCGAAGCCCAGGCGCCAGTCGCCGCGCCGGGGTAACCTTTCATGGCCGCCAACTGCTCCGAATTCTGGTTCCAGCCCAGCCGCCAGCGTGTGCCATTTTTCTCGACCACTTCCCACCACTCGCCACCGGTGTTTTGCGCCGCCGGGCTGTTGTTGCCCAGATCATCGTTGTGCAGTTGGACGTAGAGGAAACTCTCCGCTGTTGTGTGATAGCGCCCAGGCGTCGTACTATTCGCCAGAAGCTTGTAACCGGTGCCGTTAAAGAGCAGCAGGAATGTATTCTCATACCCATAACTTGGACTGCTGCAGCTACAGGTGGTGATCTTGCGAGCAATCTCAACCGTGTCCACGTTCCAGCCCATGCCGGCCCAGGAAGGCTGGACGTCACCCAGCACGCCGTCGGCTGTCCCGCTGGAATATGACAGTGCAAGGGAGGGGGCCATGCCATCACGACCAGCAGGAGTCCAAATCGGAACGGAATAGTTGGAACGGCCTGTGAATAAATTTGGGTAAGCTGTATCGAAGAGCAGAGCATTTCCTCCAGGGAACGATGGGCCAATGCCCAGGCCCCAGGTAGAGAAGTGCGTAATCTCAGCCATAACCGTGTTGGCCTGGCGGTCGATTGATTTCAATGGCATGCGCACCCAGGTGCCGGAGACCTCATCCAGAGTCGAGAGATATGGCTCCTGGTCAGCAAGGAGTTTGGCTAAATCACTAATGCCGTCCAAAGAGATTGTGAGTTCAACCGGCTTGCTGAATTTTGCCTCCACTGGCTGTAGGGGCGCAACCCGATCATTCTCACCTGATGCGCCCAAAGCCCCAGGAGCCGGGATTCCTGGTACTACCCCGCTTGCATCCGGCAACGTGACCATTTCGAGCGTGAAGGTGGACTTGGGAGACTTGGCCGGCTGCCCGGGCCCTTGCTTGAGATCCCGAATGATGATCCCGCGCGAGGCAGGCAGGAGCCCTTGCGGCAAATTAACTACGACCTGTCCGTCCTTGTCCTGCGCCTTGCCGCCGCGCCCGTCGAGCCTGGTCAGGCGCTTATCGCTCGCAAGCACCATCAGGGCTGCCTCGGATGCGAGCGGCTGCGAAAGCCCGTCCGCAAACAAGAGCGCCGAGTCGATCACCTGCACTTCATCCTTGATTTTCGGGTCGATTTGAACCACGTATTGAAGAGTCACAGACGCGCCTGGAAGCAAAGTCTCCAGCCTGCCAGAGTCGCCCCAGGTAAGCAAACGCGACTGAACATCATAATGAAACTCTTTAAAACCGTTCTTCCCATTCCCAAACTGTTGGGCCAGTGTATTCGAAAAGGACAGACCTGTCGCCGGAAGCTGGCCGTTATTTGTGATTTTGATGGTGAATGTAACTTCATCCCCAGGCGCGGCCTGATCTGGGCTGACCGATAAATTGAATAAGAGCAAAGGCGCCGGGCCGGTTGCAGTCGCTGTTGTCTCGACTGTGCTGGACGCAGGCATGGTTTCCGTAGGGGTGGGAGAGCCTGTTGGCGTGGACGCGGCTTCAGTCGTCGGTGTCGAAGTGGCCTCCACGGTCGGAGTTGAGCTGTCTTCAATGGTCGGCGTGAATGTTGCCTCAACCGTCGGCGAAGGAATTGGAAATTCAGTTTGCGTGGAGGTTGCCTCTATATTCGTCGGCGAAGGTGTGGCGGTTTCTGTTTCTCCCGTTTCGAAATTTGCCAGCCAATTGTTCGCATCGGGAACCGCATTGTTGGCAGCCAGCCTGCCAGGCAGCGTCTGTTGCAGAGATTGCGCCGTAGCAACCGAAGGCCCGACGGAATTTAATAGAAGAATGGCGATCAGGAAAGAGCGCAAGCTGGTTTCGATTTGTGCTTTCATAGTAGTCCCTCCAGAAATGAATTTGGATTATCCCTATTTTGTTATCTTACTGCACCTTTGCAGGGGGTACCCCCGCAAGTGCGGTCCCGCGGGGCGGAATAATACAGGCAAAAATACGCCCTTGAAACGCGGATTTGAATTGGATTGGTTGGGGTGGTCTTGATGGTTTCGGGCTTACTACACCCCCGCACAAAAAGAATAAGTTGTTCGAAAATGAAGTAATGTCTTTCGCTTTTCTTGTATCCTAATCAGTATATGCTTTTTTTTAGCATGACCACAATAGACATTTGTACTGTATTTGGGCCGAAAAAATTCCTGCTCCATCCTCCAACCAAAGGCATAAAATTGCGCGTTTTCAAGCCGGCAGCCAACTTGATTTAAATGCCTGCCTTAATCACTCACCTTACGCACTTTTTTGCTCCCAGAGGGGCTGTGCCCCTGCGATTTTCCTTGCCAAACACGGCGGGCAACCCTAAAGGGCGCAAAGAACGCGAGCCCGCCTTTGAGCATGGCTGCGTAAGGTGAGTTAATCATTTACGCGCCAAGCAGGCAATTTAATTGGCGCTCGATTGAACCTCGATCGAACCTCGATTGTTCCTCGATTGTTCCTACGAGTGCTCCATAGGCCCGGAAAGCCGGCAGAATAGACCGAAACAAAAATAATCTCCTGCAGCGATTCCTGCGCGAGATTATTTTTCGTCCCCTGCTTTCATGCAGCGCTTCAAGCTAGCTGTGGCCCGCTGCAAAACCTTGATGGAAGATGCCAACACCAAGACCGTTTACGAACGTTAACTTTTTCTTTGTATATGCCGCGCGCCGCGTGGCAAAAGATGCGCGCGATGGTAGAATTCAGGTGCTTACAGGAGATAAAAACATGAAACTCGTTACGGTTGCTGAAATGCGCGCCATCGAAAAGGAAGCCGATGCCGGCGGCCTGTCGGTGGATAAGATGATGGAAAATGCCGGCGACGGCCTGGCCGATGAAATCCAGATGCTGCCTTACGGCGGCGATGAGGCCGAACGCGAGGTGCTCGGCCTGGTGGGTTCGGGCAATAACGGCGGCGATACGCTCGTGGCGTTGGCCCACCTGGCGGCCGATGGCTGGCGCACGCGTGCCTACCTGGTGCAGCGCAAGGCTGAGCCGGCCGACGAGCTGGTCGAGCGCCTTCGAAAAGAAGGCGGCGAGATCATCCTGGCCGGGAACGACCCGAAATTCGAGCATCTATCGGCCTTCATCGGCACCGCCGACGTGGTCGTGGACGGCATCCTGGGCACCGGCGTCAAACTGCCGCTCAAAGATGAGACGGCAAAAGTGCTGGCGGCGGTCAATACCGCCATTGCCGAGCTGCCCTGGCCGCCCTACGTCGTCGCCGTCGATTGCCCCTCCGGCGTGGATTGCGACTCGGGCGAGGCCGCGCCTGAAGTCATCCCCGCCAGCCTCACTGTCTGCATGGCCGCCATCAAGCACGGCCTGCTGAAATTCCCGGCCTTCGAGCTGGCTGGTGAACTGCGCGTGGCCGATATCGGCTTGAAAGACAAAGTTAAATCCTGGAAAGAGATCAGGCATTTCGTGGCGGACGACGAGCTCGTTGAGGACTTCCTGCCCGCGCGCCCGGCTGATTCTCACAAGGGCACGTTCGGCACCGCGCTGGTGGTGGCCGGCTCGATCAACTATACCGGGGCGGCGCTGCTTTCCGGCAAGGCGGCCTATCGCATCGGCGCCGGGCTGGTGCAGATGGCCATCCCCGGTCCCCTGCATGCTGCCCTGGCCGGTCATTTCCCCGAAGCCACCTGGGTGCTGCTGCCGCAGGAAATGGGCATGATCTCTGAACCTGCCGCGGATGTGCTTGCCAAAAATCTGGAGCGCGCCACGGCCCTGCTGATCGGCCCCGGGCTGGGCGCGGAAGACACGACCGGGGATTTCCTTAAAAATGTCTTGCAGGGTAAAAATACCGCCCGCAAATCCTCCGCGCGCATCGGCTTCGTGCAGAGCGGCGAGGCACGCGCTGCCGAGAAAGCTGCCGTCCTGCCGGCGCTGATCGTTGATGCGGACGGGCTCAGGCACCTGGCAAAGATCGATGGCTGGGCGAAACTGCTGCCTGCCGGCACCATCCTGACGCCGCACCCCGGCGAGATGGCCGCGCTGACCGGGCTCGAAAAAGAAGACATCCAGAAAGACCGTTTGAATATCGCGCTGAAATATGCCGCCGAGTGGGAGCAGGTCGTTGTGCTCAAGGGTGCCTTCACGGTCGTCGCCGCCCCGGACGGGCGTTCCACAACCATCCCGGTGGCCACTTCCGCGCTGGCGCACGCCGGGACGGGGGACGTGCTGGCCGGGCTGATCGCCGGCCTGCGCGCCCAGGGTGTCGAGGCTTACGAAGCCGCCGTGGCCGCAGCCTGGATCCATGCCCAGGCCGGGTTGTATGCCGCCGAAAAGATCGGCTCCGAAGCCTCGGTCCTGGCCGGGGACGTGCTCGAGGCCGTCGCGGATGTCTTGAGCGGGTTTTAGTACATTGCCGGCATCCCCTCTCCCTGAGGGACGCAGTAGGTGGACGGTGCAGGCAGTTTTTGCTCTCGCGGGCTAGGCCCCAGCGATTTATCCCACAACTTCTCACGGGTTTTCTTATTTGCAAGCAGAAAAAATTCCGGGCAGTGGAGAAACTCCACCGCCCGGAACCGCATATACCAGTTTACTTATCTACCAACCACCAATCTACCAACCTACGCGTACATGCCCCAGTCCAGCGCAGACGGGTCTTCCATCATCGAGAAGTCCCACACGTCCGTGCCCATTTCGACGGTCACGGGTTGGTTGAGCGCTTCCTGCGCTTTCTGGCGGGTCGCATCGACCATGGCCGGGCCGTAGGGGCAGAAAGGCGTGGTCAGGATCATCTTCAGGCTGGCGACATCGCCGTTGATTTGAATGTCGCGCACCAGCCCGAGCTCGATAATGTTCATCCCGATTTCAGGATCGACCACTTCCGAGAGCTTGGCGCGGGCTACTTCGACCAGCTCGGGGTTGGTCTCGTGGATGGTCCACTTAATGATATTGGCAGCAGGTTCGTCACTCATAGGGTTTTCTCCATCGCAAGGTTTTGAACAACATAGGTGCAGTGTGTGGCACCGCTCAAAATGCACTGGATTTTTTCCGCCGGCATGGCCAGCATCTTCGAGATCAGGGTCTGGTCGACGATGCAGACTTCGGGGTGGGTTTGCCCCACTTGCAGGTAGGGGCAGGTAATTTCATGGATATGGTATTCCTCGCCTTTGCGCTCCCACTCCACGACGAAGCCTTCTTCGGCCAGCAGGTCTCCCAGTGCGTCGAGACGTTCCTCCATGCTCAAGCCTTTGAGTTGTTCCTCGTGTTCGGCAGCCAGGTTGATGGCAACTTCTTTGAAAAGGTCGCCCACCATTGGCCCGGGAAATTTTTCTTTCATCTGAGAGAGCAGGCGGGTTGTCAGGCGCAGGTAGCGGGTGGGGAACTTTTCCAACCCATCTTCCGTCAGGAGGTAAACCAGGCGTGGGCGTCCCACGCCATGACGTTCTTCCTCGGCTGTGACCAGCCCTTCGACTTGTAAATTGGTCAGGTGATGGCGCACAGAGATGGGGTTGATGCCCACTGCTTCAGCCAGCTCGTTGATGGTCGAACGCGGATGGCGCAGAAGGGTTTGTAAAATTCGATCGCGCGTGCTTTTCATACTTTAACTCTCTTGTTCATCGTCCATCAGGATGGGAAGAGATGAACGTCTTTCAATTTTGAGTATATCAGTCAGATTAGAGAATGTCAATAATATAGATAAATATCATAAATATCCATCCCGCCCAATTTCTCCAAAGCTCGCTGTTTCAATTATGGGAAATCTATGTAAAATGAAGGTGATCATTTTCACCAAGCGTTTATGCCGGCCAATCCCTTATGAGTAATCCATCCGTACGCAGGCCTTCCTCATTACTTGGCATTTCAACAGATGTCATTCTTTTAATTGTTTTTCTGTTTGTCGGCGCATTTTTGTTTGCCGCATTTGTGTTGGGATTCATTGTGCTCGGAGGCTGGAATCCAGGCAAGCCATTCGCGGCTTCTGTTACGCCGTCAGCCACCGCATCTGCGACGGCCATACACAGGCCGGTTCTCACGCTCACGGCTTTTCCCAGCTCAACACGCGCAGCGACGATGACGCCCCATGCCTCATCGACCCATGTGATCATACCGTCGCTTACCCTGGTTCCAAAAACGAGTACAAAAACGAAGACGCCTGCGCCGGCCCTGACGCATACCCCCACCCGAACACCTACCATTACCCCGACGCGCACCAAAACCCCAACCAGGACTCGCACCAGGGTCAAAACAAAAACGCCAACCCGTACGAAAACGCCCACGGTCACGGCGACCCATCTCACGCCCACACTCACCAGCACGCCAACCCAGACGCTCACGCCCACCGGCACACAAACATCCACGATGACCCCTACGGTTACCCAGACGGCTACATTCACGCTCTCCCCGACGCCTTCTGAAACGATCACACCTACGAATACCCCCACAAGCCCTTGCGGTGGCAGCGCTTCGCCTGGATTGGCCGCGAGTGAAGATAGCTGGATCGAGTCCGCAAATCCGACGACGGTACATGGCGGCGATGCGAATTTATTCACCAACAGCGCTGGCGATCAACGCGCTCTACTGAAATTCGACCTGGCTCCGTTGAGCGGTTCGTCCGTGGCTTCCGCGGCATTGTTCGTTTATATACAGTCCACAGATCCGGGCGTTACCGTAACTATCTACCACCTGACGAGCGCATGGAGTGAAACCGAAGCGACCTGGATTGACGCCGCTACTGTACAGCCCTGGAGCACTGCTGGTGGAGATTATAACGGCAGCGCCGTTACCAGTTTTTCCGCGCCTGTTTCGAATTGTTATGTTCAAGTGGATATCAGCTCGCTTGTCCAGGCCTGGTTCGATAATTCAATTCCCAACCGGGGCCTGATCCTGATTGCCAGTGGGGCGGTAGGGTTACAAACCAGCTATATTGCCAGGGAAAACGGGAGCAACGGCCCTTTCCTTTTAGTCGTGATGAACCCCTGAGAAAAGTCCATATAGTGTCCGACCTGCATATGAATCGTAAGTCGGATTGCCAATCCGAGCCACCACACCGATTCCCGATGAGCCTTTATTCCACCTGTTCCAGCTCCTGCCACCTGTGATAAGCCAGGGCCAGTTGTTCTTCGAGTTCTTTCAGCCTGTTCACGGCCCGGGCGATCTCAGCGCTATCTTGCTGGTAAAAGGCCGGGGAAGCCATGTCTGTGTTGAGTTGGTGTTGTTCACTCTCCAGTATTTCGATGCGCCCGGGCAATTCAGCCAGTTCGCGCTTTTGCGCTTCGCGCGCACGCTGCTCCTTATAGCCAGGCTTTTTCAAGCCGGCCGGGGACGGCTGCGCGCCGTTTGGCCCGGCAACGCTGCCCGGCTTGCGCGGTTTTTGCTCAGGCGTATGATCATCCGCAGCCTGAATCTGCTGCTGCCAGTCGTCGTAACCGCCCACGTATTCGCTGACGTCTCCGTTTTTATCCAGCACCATGGTGCTGGTGACCAGGTTGTTCAGGAAGGCCCGGTCGTGGCTGACCAGCAGCAGGGTGCCGCTGTATTCGAGCAGCAGGCCTTCCAGCACTTCCAGGGTTTCGATATCCAGGTCGTTGGTGGGTTCATCCAGAACCAGCAGGTTGGCAGGCCGGGCAAACAGTCGCGCGAGCAGCAAGCGGTTGCGTTCCCCGCCCGAAAGCGCGCTGATCGGGGCGTATACCCGGTCGCGGCTAAAAAGGAAATCTTCCAGGTATCCAATCAGGTTGCGCGACTTCCCATTGATCGTGATGGTATCGCCTCCCTGGCCCACGTTATCCAGCACGGACTGGTTCTCGTCCAGTTGCGTGCGCAGCTGGTCAAAATAAGCGATCTCGATGTTGGTGCCCTGCCGGACGACTCCCCGGTCCGGGGCCAGCTCACCGATCAGGACGCGCAGCAGGGTGGTTTTTCCCGAACCGTTTGGGCCGATGATGCCCACCTTGTCGCCGCGCTGGATGGTTGTGGAAAAATCGCGCAGCACCTGTCGCTCTCCAAAGCCAAAACCGACCCCCTCGGCTTCGATCACCAGCCTGCCGGAGCGCCGGTCTTCCTGGATTTGCATGCGTACTTTACCAGATTGTTCACGGCGTTCGCGCCGCAGCTCACGCAGGCGTTTTAAGGCCCGCACCCGGCCTTCGTTACGCGTACGGCGCGCTTCGGTCCCTTTCCGAATCCACTGCTCTTCCTGCGCCAGCTTTTTATCGAAGTTGACGTTTTGCTCGAGTTCGGCAGCCAGCACGGCTTCCTTGCGCTGTATGAAAGTTGCGTAATTGCAATTCCAGTCGAACAGGCGCCCACGGTCCAGTTCGACGATACGCGTGGTCAGCCTTTGCAGGAAGACCCGGTCGTGCGTTACGAATACCAGCGTCCCGCCCCAGCGTTTCAGGAAATCTTCCAGCCAATCGATCGCATCGATATCCAGGTGGTTGGTTGGCTCGTCGAGCAGAAGCAGGTCGGGTTTTCTGGCCAGGCCGCGCGCCAGCAGGGCCCGGCGCTTCAGGCCTGCCGAGAGCAGGTCAAACCGGGCCTGAGGCTCCAGCTGCATGCGCGCGATGACCTGCTCCACCTGGAGTTGGCCCTGCCAGTGATCGTCGGGGCTCGGGCTAATTTCCAGCCCGCCGGCGACCAGCTCGGCCACCGTCCCGGCCATGCCCTGTGGGACGTCCTGCGGCAAATAGGCCACGCGCAGGTTCTGCTGCCGGGCAACCACGCCGCTCTCGGGCGCGAGATCTCCGTTGAGCAGCTTCAGCAGGGTGGATTTCCCCACGCCGTTGCGGCCGAGCAGGCCCAGCCATTCGCCGCGTTCGATTTGCAGGTTGACGCTTTCCAGGAGCAGCGGCCCGCCGAAACCCAGGCTTACCTCCTGCATACTGATCAATGACATACGCTATCGTTTCCTTGAGGCACACAATATACTATCAATGTGCGCGCATGGGATCAAAATAATATTTTCACGTAGGAGAATATTTCTTAAAGGCCCCTTTGTCTATCATGCTGCCTGTCCCGGCGGCAGGTGCCAGGGGAGCATCTCTCAATCGATAACCGAAGCGCGTTATCGTTGGGATGGGTCGGTGTCTTCTTCCTCTTCTTCCTGCTCTTCAGCTGCCTCGCTGGCTTCGATCCTTGGATGAATGGCCGAGCCCATGACGACACTTACTTCATGCCAGCGGCCGTCATCCACCAGCGGAATCAAATTATCCGGCAGGAGCTTTCCGTCCAGCAGTACTTGTTCGACGCCCTGGTTAACGCTTTCCGGGTTCTCTACATTTACCAGGTAATGTGCAGCGCCAAAGCGGTAGGTGATTTTGAAGCCCGGCCAGATCTTTGGAATACAAGGATTGATCTTTAATGTATTGCCCAGCTTGTAGATGCCCAGGATGGCTTCGATGCCCAGGCGATACATCCAGCCTGCCGAGCCGGTGTACCAGGTCCAGCCGCCGGACCCGGTGTGCGGCGGCACGCTGTAGATATCGGCGGCGACTCCATAAGGTTCAACCTTGTAATGCGCCATTTTTTCGGGCGTATCCGCATGGTAAACCGGATTCAACAGCCTGAAGAGTGCCCCGGCGCGTCCTCCCTGACCCAGCGCGGCAAAGGCCCAGACGGTCCAGATTGCGGCGTGAGTGTACTGCCCGCCATTCTCGCGTATGCCGGGGTAATAGCCCCGGATGTAGCCGGGGTCGCGCGTCGTTTTATCGAAGGGAGGCGTGAACAACAGGATCAACTGGTCTGCTTCTTTGACCAGGAGTTTATCGACGGCCTGCATGGCCTGCGTCGCCCGCAGCGGGTCCGCCGCTCCCGATAGAACCGCCCACGATTGCGCAATGGAATCGATCTGGCATTCGTTGTTTCGGCTTGAGCCCAATGGTGAGCCGTCGTCATAGAAGGCGCGCAGGTACCAGTCCCCGTCCCAGGCATGGGCCTCGAGATCCTGGGCCAGGCGTTTGGCGCGTTCCCGGTAAGGCTCGGCATCATGCTGGGTCAATTCGCACAGCGAAGCGAAACGCAGCAGCGCACTATGCAGGAACCAGCCCAGCCAGATGCTCTCGCCGCGTCCTCCCATGCCTACCCGATTCATTCCGTCATTCCAATCGCCGGTTCCCATGAGCGGCAGCCCGTGAACGCCTGCCGTCGTGCCCTTCTCCATCGCCCGCCGGCAATGTTCATATAAGCTGTACAACTCGCCGGTTGCTTCATAGTAATTGTAGCGTTCCGTTTCTTCCGGCCTGAGCGGGTCCGCTTTCAGGAATGGGATTTCTTCGTCCAGGATCGAGCGGTCTCCGGTGATCGTAACGTACTCCGACGTAACGTAAGGCAGCCATAACAGGTCATCTGAAAAGCGCGTGCGTACGCCCCGTCCCAAAGGTGGGTTCCACCAGTGCAGGACGTCGCCTGCTTCAAACTGGTGGCTTGCGGCGTTTAGGATTTGTTCGCGCGCGAGTTCCGGCCTGGCATGCAGCAAGGCCATTACATCCTGGAGCTGGTCGCGGAACCCAAAGGCCCCGCTGGATTGATACAGGGCAGTGCGTCCCCACAGGCGGCAGGCCAGTGCCTGGTAGAGCAGCCAGCGGTTGAGCATCAAGTCCATGCCGGGGTCGGGCGTCTGGACGTTGATACTGCCCAGGATATCGTCCCACTGGTGTTGGACGTTCTTCCAGGCTGACTCGACCTGTCCGGGCGATTGGTAAGCACCGATCAACGCCAGGCTCTCTGCCCGGTTTGCTCCCTGGCCGACCAGGAAAAAGACCTCTTCCAACTGGCCGGGCGCCAGATCGACGTGCAGCTGGATGGCAGCACACGGATCCAGCCCGGCGCGCACCGTACCTGCCAGGCCAATCCGTCCGAGCGCCGCCGGTGCACGCAGGCTGCCCATACGCCCCAGGAATTCGGTGCGGTCGGCAGTTACGCCGTGCGGCTTTTTGCTTGCGGCCAGGAAAGCCACGCGCTCTCCAAACTCGGTGTTGTAACGGTTGCTTGCCAGCAGGGCGTGTTTGCCAGCTTCGAATTCCGGAACGATATAGGCTTGATTTGCATCGCGGTTGGTGCCGAGCACCCATTCGGCATAATATGTCACAGTGATGCGCCGGGGACGCGCCCATGTATTTTGCAGGCGTAGATGCGCGATTTTTACCGGTGCATCTGACGCAGTAAACAGGCGCAAGTGCTGGCGCAGCCCATGGCTCTGGCTCTCAAAAGTCGAGTAGCCGGCCCCATGACGGATCAGGCAGGCTGTATCTGCTCCGACCGGCATGGGCGTCGGAGACCAGACCAGGCCGGTTTCTTCATCGCGCAGATAGAGCGCTTCCCCCGGCATGTCGGTTACCTGGTCATTGCGCCAGGGGGTCAGCCGGTTTTCGCCGCTGTTTTCGGCCCAGGTACAGCCGGAACCAGCCTCGGAGACCAGAAAACCGAACTGCGGGTTGGCGATGACGTTGATCCATGGATGAGGCGTGTGCTGCCCCGGCTGTAGATAGATGACGTATTCATGCCCGTCCGGGCTGAACCCGCCCAGGCCATTATCCATCAGCAAGCCGCCTGGACGCGCCAGTGGCGCTGTCGGTTCAGGATCTTGCGCCGCAGCCAGTGCCGGAGTAAAGACAGGCAGGCGCACGGGGTGAGTGGTTAACCGGCCGGCGTGTTCGGCCAGCGTCCCTTTTTTGTCATTCAGGATAACGCCTGCGATCGTTTCCAGTAAAATCCTGTCGGATTTTGGGATCTGGTCGGTGCGTAGGATAAAGATGCCATCGCGCTGGCGTAGCCATGCCTCTGCCCCCATATGAGCAATCTGCCGGTAGATTTTATTGTGCAACTCCAGGGAGTAACCGGTATCCTGTTCGTTCAGGATGACCAGATTGACTTTCACCTGCCGGTTATGCCAGTAGATGTAGGCCTGCAGGGCTTCCAGCAATAAGGGAGTATCGCCTTTATGGATTCGTACCAGCAAAATTGGATAATCACCCGAGATGCCGTAAGCCCATAAAGCGGATTGGCCCTTATCGTTTTTCGCCAGAATATGTGCAGCGGCGCGCAGTGTGTTTACCGGATACAGTAGTACTGACAAAAGCTGTTGAATGCGTTGAACGCCTGGACCGTCCAACCCCAGCTCGCCGAGCTCCTTTTCACTGTAGGCGCGCGCTTCGTCGAAGACCCGGTTGATTGCCAACCCGGACTGGTAACGGGTCACCAGATCCAGCGCCTCTGCGCGTGATGGAGCCGCCAGGGTCAAAAAAGTGACGTGGGTCCTGCTGTGCGGTTTCAGGTCAATTTCCTGCGCAAGCGATAGGATGGGGTCAAGCGTCCCGCCGGTCGTCCCGGAGAGCTTCTGGTCTTTATTTTGCAGCGCTGCTGGTGAACCCGCTGTCCGTCCGCGCCCGAGAAATACGGCACGGTCGCTCTCGTATTCGCCGGTTATCTTATTGCCCGCATCCGCCACCAACGCATGCGCGAGAACGACAGGTTTTTCATCCGCCGAGCGCGGGCGGCGGATGAAGAGCAGGGCATTCCCCTCGGGAATATATTCGCTCTCGATAAAGAGTTTATTGAACGCCGGATGGCGTTGATCGATGGCTTGAGCCGCGAGCACAACTTCTGCATAGCTGGTTAGTTTCAGCCGCCTTGGGCGGTCGCTGTCGTTCAGAATCGTAATACGCCTGATCTCGATGTCGTCTGCGCCGACGGTGATTTCCGTATGCAGGGAAATGCCGTGGTCCCAGCGCCGGAATTCGACTTTGTACGGATGAAAGAGAATTTCCTGGCTTTCCGGTGCACACCCTACCGGTTGGCAGGTCGCCGACCATAACGCGCCGCTATCCCTATCCTGGATATAAATCCACATCCCCGATTGGTCCAGCGTGGTATCGGCCTGCCAGCGCGTCAACGCAAACTCCTTCCATTGGCTATATCCGGCGCCGGCATTCGTGAGCATAACGCCATATCGTCCCTGGGAAAGGAAATTGATCTGTGGAATTGGGCTGTTCACTGGAACCTGCCATGGGGCAATGCTTATGGATCGTGTGCGCAGGTGCGGCTCTACAGACTCATCGGGATGTGGATATTCGATGTTGGCGTTCTGGGGTATCTTTTCCTGGAGGAGCAGTTCGATGCTCTGCACGCGCTCATCGGCATGAAAGCGCTGGACCATAATGTCATCGAATAGACAGTTGCAAGCAGCCAGAAAAATCATGCCCTGGTGATGTGCCATGTAGGATTTCACAATAGCATACGGCTGTCCTGCTGGCAGGCGCGTCTTTGTATAATCGATTGCCTCGTAGAAACCAAAACGGCCCAGCATTTTCAGGTCTTCCAGGCGGCCAATATTGCTCATCACCTCCTTTGGCTGTAAGGAAAGACCCATTAATGACGCATAAGGAGTAACCACCAGGTCCTCTGGCAGGTCGCGTTTATAGCCAAGGTCCGGGACGCCAAAGGCGCGGTATTGGTAATTCATGTTTACGTCAAAGCCGAAGTAGCCCGATTCGGATATGCCCCAGGGAGCATGATTTTTATGTGCGTAGCTTATATGCGCATCGACTGCGGCGTAACAACTGTCTGAAAGGAATGTGCCCGGGTAATTCCTGGTGAACAAGGACGGCATGAGATATTCGAACATGGTGCCGCTCCAGGAGAGCAGCGCCCGTTTCCCGTTCACTTTTGTGACGGGCCGTCCGAGATGCAGCCAGTGGCTTTGCGGAACATCTCCTTTTGCAATGGCAATCAGGCTGGCAATGCGTGCTTCAGAAGCCAGTAGATCATAGTGGCTTGAGTCCATCCTCTCGGTGGTGGCGTTGTAACCGAGGTGGAAGACCTGGCGCCGCTCGTCGAACAAGAATTTGAAGTCCATGGCGTTGACGATGGTGTTTGCCTGTACTGCCAGATCGCCATATCCAATCAGCAGGGTTTCTGCTGTCAGACGTGCTGAGTCCAAATCGCCCTTCAGCTTTTCGCACCAGTCATGCGTTTCCCGCTTCTCTTCTTTCGAGGCCGAACTATCGTCCAGGCCAGCTTCTAATTCCTCAAGGGCTGCCTTGATGCGGGCGTAAATTGGCGCCGCTTGTTTTAGACGAGGAAGTTCAGTAGGAATGGTTTCTTTGAACTTCTGCCAGGGCTGGGCCAGCGGGTGGTCTGGTTGGGTGAATAGCACAGGCAGTTGGTTGATATGCTCCAGCCAGGGCGCCAACAATTCGATATTCCGCTGCATGCTCAGTAAGTGATGATGCAGTGTATCCAGATAGAGTTGCAGCTCGTTCAGGATTTCTGAATTCAAATGGGCAGGATGACTCTCGAGGATTTGCATCAACCGGCGAGAAATTTTTTCCCACCCTTCAGCGGAGAGCCACGTGAGGGTGATGGTCCACGCTTCTGGTTGGGTTTGGACAGCAGTGATGCGCTCTCGAATGTTACGTAACTCGACTTCGAAAGGCTCGATTGCTGAGCCGGGGTCGTCTCCTTCCAGCTCTTTCAGCGTGTCGCTTAAAATTTCCAGGATGACGAGCAAGCCCTCCCACTGCCGTTCGCTGACAATCGGTGCGTTTTTCAGAGTGAGGCAGCCTTGTTTGAGCGTGATCAGGCAGGCAGCCAGGTTGCCACTGTCTACGGTGGAAACGTAACGAGGCGCGAGCGGGGTCAAGGTCTGGGTGTCGTACCAGTTGAGCAGGTGACCGCGGTAATGTTCCAGTTTTTCTATATTTTCGAAAATGGAACGCAGGCGTACTGCCAATTCAAGCAAACCGATATACCCGAAATCATAGGCCGACAAAGTAGAAAGCAGGAACATGCCAATATTTGTAGGCGTGGTATAGTGGGCGATATTGCCACGGGGTGATTCTTGGAAATGGTCGGGAGGTAACCAATGGTCCTCCGGGCCCGCGAATTGTTCGAAAAATGCCCAGGTACGCCGTGCCAGCCGCTGCAATTGTTTTCGTTGAATTTCAGACAGTGGCGCAGATACAGGTGTACGAATAATGGGCTCGCTAATCCAATAAGCAACCTGTGGAGACGCGAGCCAAGCCAACAGCAAGGGAACGGCGACCGGCATGGCTGACGGATTGGCGATCATGACGACGACTCCGATCAACATCGTAAAAACTACGGAGATCGTAATTTCTGCCCGGATTTCATATTTGGTATTCACCCTGAACAATCTTGCCGTATGTGCTGCTGTTGTCCATTGCAGCATGTGTTTTCGGGTAATGAGCAGGCGAATGAGCGTTACCGTAATTGCGCCCAGTGCGAGAAAGCTTTCGTATGGCAGGAACAGGATCGCAAGCGCCCAACGTAGAACGGGACGTTTACTCGGCTCCATCAGCTGGTTGAAAGGCAGCTTCCCAATGTTTTGCCTGATATGATCTATGCTTTGAAAAATGATGGGCAGGGTTGGTGGCAGCAATATTAATACTGTCCATACCAGTGGCGAACCTGGTAAAGCCAGCCAGGCCGCAATCAATAGCAACATCGTGGTCGGCGCCAGCAGACTGCGCCGCAGGTTGTCGAAAACTTTCCAGCGGTTGATCATGGAAAGCGGGTTGCGGGCCCAGCCTTTTTCCGTCAGGACGATAGGCAGGAGCCAGGGCAGTAACTGCCAGTCACCACGAATCCAGCGGCGCAGCCGGCGTGCGTAGACCAGGTAGGTGCTGGGATACTCCTCGTACAGGATAATGTCAGTGACCAGCGCTGCGCGTCCGTGAATGCCCTCGAAGAGATCGTGGCTCAGCAGGGTATTTTCCCTTACCTGGCCTTCCAGGCTTTTCTCGAACCCCACCACATCATAAATGCCCTTGCCAATATAACTCCCCTCTCCAAATAAGTCCTGATAAACATCCGAGATTGCCAAGGTATATAGATCAAAACCGGTGTCTCCGGCAAAGATCCGTGAAAATGTGGAGCGGTTTGCGCTGGTCGGTTTGATCTCCACACGCGGCTGCAGCACCGTATAACCGGCCGTAACCGTACGTCCATCCGGCGCGAACTCTGCCTGATTAAGTGGGTGGGCCAGGGTGGCAACCAGGCGATTGGCGCTGCCTTGTGGCAGGGAAGTGTCTGCATCCAGAGTGATCACATATTTGATCTCATGCAGAATGTTGAGCCGCCCGAGCTGTGTGGTATAGGAGGTCTGGCCGGCGTTCAATATCAGGCGGTTGAATTCAGTCAGCTTGCCGCGTTTGCGCTCCCATCCCATCCACACTCCCTGGGAAGGATTCCATTTTCGCTCGCGGTGGAATAAATAAAATGGCGCCGCCTGCCCGTATTTATGATTAAGCGCCTCGATGCCTGCTTTGGCCCGCGCAAGCACCTGCTCATCTGCGTCCATGTGCTGCTGCGGAGCATCCATAAAATCGCTCAGCAGGGCAAAGGCCAATTGCGGGTCGGGGTTCGACAGGAAATGAATTTCCAGTTCTTGCAGCAGGCTGTCGACTTCATTGTCATTTGCCAGCAAAGTTGGAATCACCACCATTGTGCGGTGATTTGCTGCAATGCCTTCCGAAAAATCCATACGCGGCAGGCTGCGGGGTGGAAGTTGGTGGGTAATATCCCAGTGCAGCAGGCCGATTGCCGTTTCAATCGCCAGGCCGCTTCCAAACACGCCAACGATGAGAAGCTGGGCCAACAAATTGCCGGTAACATATGCAGCGTACGTGTAATATAAAAGTCCTGAGATGATCAGCAGAGAGAGCAGGCCGATGCTTCCAAGATATGCCAGTGTAGGGTACGCAAGGAACCAGCGTCGCAGATGTTCAACGCTGGCAAGTCGATATGCGAGATGTTTTTCGAGCTGTAACCGCCCGTTATCGATTAGATAAAAGCCAACATGCGTTTTGCGGTTATGTTTGCGTTCTCCCACCTGCGATTTTTCTTGCGCGTCACGGGCGAATTCGATCGCGGCTTGGGCAACGGCTTCTTCGGTCTGGTTTGAATGGCGGGACAGCTCTTCGACGACACTGCGATACATGTTCCGCGTTTCAAAATCCATGTCCGGGTAAACTTTTGCCGGGTCGTCGCGTAAAACCTGCTCTACCTGGCTGGTTTCTTCGAAGAATGATTTCCAGTCTGTTGCAGAGAGCAAGCGCAGGCTGAGAAAACAATTTGCGACAATCGTTTCATTTGTCGCTGAGCGGGGTAAAGGCAGGATGGGGGACGCATTCAAGCTTTCGGGCCCAGGGATGCCTGTGATGGCAGCAACAGTTACGGCCAGGCTTTCCAAAATCCCGATACGGAGCATGGTCGGGAAGGCCCAGATCTCCCCGATCGTCAAAGGGGTAACCTGCTGGTAGTTTTGTACAAAAGTCGTTACCTGGGCCAGGTCAAGTTGGCTCTGGCTGTATCCGACCAATTCCCATGCCAGGGCAAAAATTCGGGGATAGCCCTTTAACGTTGTCGCATTTAGTTTTGGGAGCTCATCAAAATAATGTTTAGGCAGGGCTTCTTCGATTTGGTGAAACGCCTGTTTGACAACATAAAAATTGTCCAGCATCCATTCGCTTGCGCGCGAAAAAGGCAGTTCTTTCGATGGTGTCACCCTGAATCGCGTATAAGCATTCTGCAAGGTCTGTTCCCAGTTTTGCAGATGCTCTAGTAGACGATAAGTCTTTTGTTTGGGGCCCTTGTCTACGGTGTGCTGTTCAGCGAATTGGTGAGCCAGTTGTTCCAGTCGTACTCTTGTCTCTGGTGGATTGGCTTTTTTGGAAGTACTGGCCGGGGTAGTAGCACGCATATGTTAATGCTCTGTAGGCTCTCTCATTGCCATGTTAACTCGGACTGCTTCTTCTTTTGCGGGCAGGTCCTGCACGATCAATAGTGGTACCTTGCTGTATAAAATGAAATTATTGACCATGCTACCATAGGGCCACTGATTATTCCCGGAATAACCGTGCGCACTCAGCGCCACCATATCCACGTGTTCCCGGTCTGCCAATTCATGCAGCGCGGCGGCGGCGTTGTCGCTGGTGAGCAAATGAGTTTTTACATCAATACCTGCCAGAGGCGAATGTGAGCGCATTTGATCGAGATACCGTATCGCTTCTTCCCGGTTGCGCGCCACAATGCGATTGGATAACTCGACATCTTCCCGCACCAGCGGCATGTGGCGGGCCATTTCTGGCGTTTTTACAACATGGACAATATGGATTTGAGATTTGTGAAAGTGGGCCAGCATTGTCACCATAGGTAGAACATTTTCCGCCCGCCAGGAACCATCCAGCGGTACCAAAATTTGCCCGTAGGGCCGTTTCTTTGGTGATAATTCATTGATTGCCGGTTGATGTGCCCGTACAATGAGTACCGATGTTGGCGCACTGAAAATTATTTTTTGCGTGACGCTGCTTATTCCCCATTGACTCAAGCCTGTGCGCCCATGGCTGCTCAGAATGATCAATTTCATTCCCTGGCTTTGGGCATATTCGGTGATTGATTCGGCCACCAACCCCTCCAAAACAATTTCCTGGGTATGCAGGCCGGATTTTTGGAGCCGCGAAGCGACTTTTTCCAGATAGAGTTTTGCTTCGGTTTTGGTGATTTGCCAGTTGAGTAGATCAAATAACTGCGCCGATTCGCGCGCCTGGCTTTTGTCCAGCACACGGAGCAAGATTATTTTTGCATCGCAAGCCCGGGCGATTGCCACAGCGTGCGGCAAGACGCATTCAGCGAGCAGAGAACCATCCAGCGGTACAAGAATAGAATCAAACATGGTTCATCCCTCCGGTTTCTTGACGCCGATTTGAATCAATCGCGTATTTGAAAATTGTGCGATGATTCAGGCCGGCTTTTTTAATGTACGAAAGGGAGTTGGTCTAATCATCTCCCATTGCAAGCAGTACTGAAAAAATCGTAAATTTTCGTGCGGGGGTTTTGTAATGTAATTGGCGAAGGAAATAACGATTTTATAATACGAATGTCAACTAAACTAGTCTATAAATTATACTCCACTTTACTCTTGATCGAATCATTTACAGCAACTAAACAAAACATAAAAATTGCCAGGATTTGTAAAGCGAATATTACGGTATTGTAATTTTGACGATGGGATTGTGGCTTTGTTTTTTGTTATGATATGGGTATAAACCTGTTTGGTATTCTTTATAAACCTATAAATGTTCTACGCCGCTTCGGTTTACTTGCGAGTCGCCATATGATATAAACCACTCAGCGGGCGGCAAGAATAAAGAATATAAAACTTCGCATAATCACTAATACTATTGTTGTTCTAAAAAAGCCGAATACGTAAATAATTTCGATAGACAGGAGTAACTATGAACACTTTTCACAAGCCAACTGACCAAGAGTTACGCCAGCGTCTTTCTGCCGAGCAATACAAGGTCACGCAGCAGGAAGGCACCGAGCCGCCTTTTCGAAATGAGTATTGGGATAATAAGCGTCCTGGAATTTATGTAGATATTGCTTCGGGGGAACCACTGTTTAGTTCCCTCGATAAGTATGATTCGGGTACTGGTTGGCCAAGCTTTACCAGGCCGTTGGCACCGGAGAATGTTTTAACGCATACCGACCATAAGTTTTTCATGGCCCGCACCGAAGTCCGCTCCAAGTACGGTGATTCCCATTTGGGGCACGTCTTCGATGACGGCCCGGCGCCAACGGGCCAACGCTACTGCATGAACTCGGCGGCGCTGCGTTTCATACCGGTTGAGAAACTGGACGAAGAGGGTTACGGCCAATATTTGGCCCTTTTCGGGCAGCAGCCCTCGAAGACCGAGTAAGTAATCCGGGAGAGGCTCTTCCACATAAGGGATGCCATAGCTGAACTCACTGAGTAGCGCGACGACATCGCCCGCTCATCCATAGGGGGCCTTCTTTAGGAGTGAAGGGAAAATTCGGGGCAATTGATGCCGCATTTTCCTTGACGTTTCTGCAAATAATCGAGTATGATGTTGTCCATTCGATCTGTACTCAGGGGGAGTGACCCAGTGCAAAAGCCACACCCATTCGACAATCTAACAACAAAAACGAAGCGTCTTGCAGGCCCTGGAGCCTGCCGTTTTGCGTTTAACCCCGGGCAAAATGGCGCCATTTTCTTGAATCCAGCCATTTCGCCAACCGCACTTACAGGGGTACCCCCCTGGCACATCGTGTAAGATGGTACGCATATCAACACTAAAAATCTTTTAACCGTTCGAATTAGTTGGAGGCCCGTCATGAAAAAGCAAATCGAGACCACCTTACGTATACTCGTCCTCGCCATTTTTATTTTCAATCTCATCACGCCATCCCCGGCGCTGGCCCGGCCTGGCGCACAGGACGTGGGTACGGTCACGCCCGAAGCCTCGCCAACCCTGGTGCCTGATACAAGCCCAACCGCAACCACAACCCCGACAGCCACTGCCGATGCGACAGCCACGCCTACGGGAACTCCCA
>Ga0209131_1000552_pt1 | contig 26656 bp, 20 predicted proteins | sample GraSoi_2013_40cm_FD_185826 | JGI IMG/M metagenome (GOLD analysis project Ga0209131, IMG submission 185826) | Grasslands soil microbial communities from the Angelo Coastal Reserve, California, USA - Sample 9_17_2013_40cm (SPAdes) (version 2) | ecosystem: Environmental > Terrestrial > Soil >... | reverse complement strand
CCCATATCGTGAGCAATTACGCCGGGCAATACAAATCCTATTCCATACAAGGCTGCCAATTCTATATTTGTTCTTGCAAATAATCTGATGATGGTGAGCCAAGATACCTGTAAAACAAGCCCAACTAAAATCTCAACCTCGAAAAGTTTTCGACCATTTAACATATAGCGTTTTTTTAGGTAGTTGTGAACGATCTGAAATGTAAGGTATGCCATTGCCAAAGTTATAACGATGTGAATGGGCTGGCCAATGTATAACGCCAAATACCCGCAAACAATTACACCGCCTAGCGTTTTGCCCGTTTGTTTATATATGATTGTTGAAACTACAATCCCAAGTACGATCGTTAGCCTAGCAAGTTGATCACTTACAAAATATTGATACATCTCTTTAATCCCGTCTTGCCAAATGTCCTATCATTCTTTCTTTTACTTTTTCAATCTCTGGACGATAAAAGCTCCACGCTTGATTTTCACGGGCATGAATAGGCGCATCTGGACGATGATGAAAGTATTCCATTAATAACTCGGCTTGTGGGGTATGGATATTAACCAACCCGATCAGGACTCCTTGTTCGCCCTGAATGAGATTGGCAATTTGATCGAATATCTGATCGAAGGTCGGGTTCACGCTGAATCCCAAATTGACAATCCTGTTCGCCTGCATTCCCAGCTCAAGCATTCGTTCAGTAACCTGGGATTCGTAGGCGCCGAATGTGATCCAATAATCAATTTCTTTCAAATCTTTAGCAGCAATACTTGCGAAACGCATTGCGCGGTCAGCTCGATCGTATCGGTTGTTGAGAATACCAATTCGAGTTGCATCTGGTCGGTAATAAGGTTTTAGTGCATCAACGCTTATGATGGTACTTTCGCGATCATTCACTGCAAATAACGGAATCCATACGATTTCTTTTTCTTTCCACTTTGTTCGTTGCATATTAACTACACCGACGTCTGGTCGTGCATTCCACATGCCCCGCATGGCTGTGACACGGGGAATGCCCAGTATTTCTGCAATTGCCAGACCTATCGAAATGTTTTCGCGAAATGATAAATAATTAAAGCCACTCAGATCCTCATTGCTAACTATTGATGGATCGGCATAAATCAGCTGGCTACCTCGAGCTTCTGCGTTTTTTTTCAGCCTTTCACGCAGCTGAGGGCGATCCTCAGCCGTAATTAAAATCCCGTTATGCGGAATAGTAAGCGACATCGTGTCTGCGATCTCCTCCAGGGACTCTCCCATCACGTCCTGATGATCCTCGCGTATATTTGTAATTACATTGATGTTTCCCTTAACCAGCAATTCTTGAGATGCGATCTGGTTTGCTGGAAAGATTGCCATGGTTTCGAAGACAATGGCTTCAATATTTTCATTAACGTATTGTTTGGCGATGTTGAACAACTCCATAATCGTTGCAGAACTTTTGCGATCAATTGCAATTTCTTTTCCATTGGGAAGGAGCACCATGGCGGCGCTGCCGGTGGTTTTGCCAATTGTTTGGATCCCTGCTTCTCGCAAGACGCCCGCGATCAGCCGGGTGACAGTGGATTTCCCGCGTATGCCGTTTACATATATACGAAGCTTTAATCCCTTGAGCTGTTTGTTGTAATCCAACCTTTCTTTCCACCATACTGCCAATACTCCGATAAGTGTCACACCCAGTATTATGATTCCAAACATATCATTAGCCTTTTATTAATTATTTTGGTGAATTAGTTTCGATTTTGGCGGGAAGCTCAATGCCAATATTTTGGTCGGATTGTTCTACAATTTTATTTGCTTGTGGTGAAATAATGGTGTTTGCTGCTATTGCGTCACCTATGGTTTCCCAATCTATAAAAAGATTCTGGAAGATGTCCCCAATATTGGTGGCGATGTTTCTTTGAAGGGATTTTTCAGCCGCCTTCATTAAATCTATAGGCTGGTTACTATATCCCATAAAAGCCCCGTACCCAAATCTTATTTGTGCATGGCCCTGTAAAGATTCTGATTTGCCATCTGGGTTGATAACTCTAGTTGAGATCAATTTTCCCAGTACGTTGTTTAAAACCTTGTTAACGCCATTGATTTCAGTATCAGGGAGAATAAGAGCGATTTTTTCTACGCTTACAAGAAAAGGAATGTCCATATTGCGGGTTGCATCTTTGACGGTCGTTGCAACAGCCCGCATAACTGCAAATCTTTCATGATTCGACCATATTATTCCAGAAATGGGTTGGATTAGGATTAACACGAGTGAGAACGGTCGCCGATATCGTAGCGCTCTATCGGTTTCTTCTTTAAGACGGAGCATGCCGATTGCTGGTTTTATCAAACCAATCGCAGTGTCTTCTAAATCCAACAGTTTTAATCTCTGTCTCTCGCCCATGTCTTCCGCGAAGTGCGCTTTTAATTTTTCATGATAATAACCATTGATGACAAATGCAGTTGCAGCCAGGATAATCTCAAGTAAATTGAAGTAAAGCCTGTCTTGAGACCAGACCCCTATAACCTGTTTGGTAGATATCCAAACGGAAATCAGGAGCATACCTAACAACCCTCCGCGTTTCAGTCCCACTCCAGAAGATATTCCAACGCCTAGTGCAAGTAGAAAAAGGAAAATGGGTGAGCTTCGCAGTGTGTTGTTATAAATGATTGAAGCGATTGCCAACATAAGTGTTAGATTCGTAACAATCATTAAATTGAAAAAGTTTTGAGCCTCTTCGTCTTTTTTATTGGATTTCATAATTGTTTATTTGCGCTCATTGTCTTCAACTGAGTGTTGCCGCTTTTTTTTGATTTCGTAGCTATTTGCAATGGACAAGATCCGAATGCCAAGCAGAATGATTGCGCTGGCCGCAAAAATAGCAATCAACGCATATACTATACCCGATGATAGCCCGCTCTGTTGCAGTAATTTCCCAATAATCGGTATGTTAATTAATATTGGTGTTTGTTGAAAAACTGGATTAGGTATGGTGTTATTTTGTGCAAGTGCCAGTCTTTTATCGGAACCTACCACCATGAGGTTGCCCGAAAATTGACTGCGAATGCTTGGATCCAAAATGACATCCCATGCCCACCCTATGCCTTTTGGATCGGTTCCAGTTAACACGAGGATTGTTCCATTTTTGACCCAGGGTGAAGGTATAATCTGAAGCAAACCAGTACTGGCATTCTGGTCATAGGAAGGGATAAATACACCAAACCCCCCTTGGAGTTGTTTGAAGTCTTTTGTAAAGGGCTGAGGGAGGAACTTATTAATGTTTTGTACAGCGGGATTATCAAATGGCAAGCCCATAAAAATATAATTGGACAGCGAGTTTTTTGATGCAAGATATTGTGCTGCAGTCATTACATCGGGCGGTTTATTGCCATAAAATGAGGAAGCACCAATTGTGGATGCCAACTGTGATAAATAAGTTAAAGTTTGATTATCTGGATGATTCGGGGTAACGAATGAGAAGTCTGGCGCTTCGTCACTAAATGGCATCGGAAAGCCTTTCAGGGAAGCTGTTGGGGTGCGTTCTTGGCTCGCGAATTCAAGGGTTGTATTGTTGAATACTGTAGCCCAAACAGAGGCGGGCGCTTTTTCACAACTGCTATAAGGTAGATATAAATCAAAAGAGATGCGGATGAAGTTTATCCCAGGCCGAAAGCGATTTGGCGGTACATCTATTTGTATAGGTTCATGGCTTGCGTTTCTAGCGGTCGGCAATATTGAAGCGATTGTGTATCCGTTTAAAATGACCGAAAAGGAAGATGTTTGTATGTCCAGGTCAGGACTGTGGGCTAATACTAGTGAAAGCATAGATGATACAGGATCGATATTATAGGGAATATATAATTGATAAATAAGGTTTCCCTTACCAATTCCTCGAATAGTTCGATCAAGATAGCCAAGCTCTTCAAAAGAATATTTATCTTTAAATTTTGGTGGTGTTCTTGGTTTAAACTGGTCGAGGTAAGCTACATTTCCTGTTAAGAGTATTTTCCTAACGGGGTCACCGAGTATAAGAGCTGGGGTAAAGCCATCGTTCCGATTCTGGTCAAATATGACTAGGACGCTTTTGTTACTATTCCAGGGGGATGGGAACATTGCGATGGCATTCTTCTCCGTTGAAATATCCTTTTTGAATTGAGGAGGTATGTTATTGATAAAAATGATATTACTGTTTATAGTTTGAAGGGAGTTGAATTGGCTTTCTGTAAGGAGCTGTGGATTCAAGACAAAAGCCGGCCCACTGTCGTGCCCTAGAAAGAATGCGACCGCACTTAGTGTGTTCAGGTCATCTTGTGTGATGGCATTGGGCAAAACGAACATTATCTGATCTTCGTCATTCGGTAAATAACGATTCAGAGGCTGAAGAAATGCCTCAGGAAAGTGTGACAGGTCTGAAGCAACAGATGCCTTTTGAAGCGAGAGATGTAATTTGCTTTGGGAGCCAATCAGGAGCCAACGTGAAGGATCTTCCCAGCCTTTGCAGTTAGTGGCTGTATCGTCAGGTAAATATAATGCTGCTGAAAAAGAGAGTGTGTTTTTACCCTGTGTAAAGAAATTTGGCGGAATTGCAACTTGTTGGATACCTCCTTTTTCTTTATCAAGCTGGATGGATATAACTTGTGAACCGTTCAGCGAAATGGTGATGGATGACCTGCTTCGATCAAGCAATTCGCTGGCAGTAAAGTCAAACTCAAGCCAGGTTTGTTCGGTGATATTCCAATTTGCTGAAATGGGAAGCTCAATAGATTGGGTACTGATTAAACCGACTAGGTCAATGGGTTGATCGTTATTTAGAGCCTGTAAAGGGATGTCAATTGACAGATCTGGTTCAGCAAATACGCTTACGGAGGGAATCAACAAATTAGATAAAACAATCATGAAGATTGCAAATCTAATACCACGGCGCATATTTTCCTTTAGCTTTCTTGAGTGTTTACCCAAGTTTTGATTCTGCTTTTAAGTTCCTCGACATGTACAGGTTTGGTAATAAAATCTCGGGCACCTGCATTAAAGGCTTCCACTTTTCTTTTTACATCCCCCATAGCCGAGAACATGAGAATAGGTGTTTTTCTTAACTCAGAATTAGCTTTTAAAGCCTTGCAAGTTTCGATCCCATCTGTATCCGGCATCATCAAATCCAGGATAATAAGATCAGGTCTGAATAGGAGAGCCTCAGGTATCGTATTTGTACTGATGTTAACTGTGCGAATTTCATACCCTTCTTTTGAAAAAATATTATCAATCAACAAGGTGGTACTTATGTCATCGTCAATGATCAAAATTTTTGGCATAAATTTATTATTTTGGACTTTTTCTAATTGCTCTTGATTTGTAATCATTTCTCACCTATTAGCAGAAAATATTTTAGTTATTTGGTCTAATTTCTGATCATCGTATCAACTCTCAATCAAGACGCGAAGATAATCTTAAAGTTACTTCCAAATTGCGATTTTGGAAAACTGGCTTGCTCTTTTCAAGGAATTGGCGGCAGTCGCGTTATCGCGCGCTGCTTAAACGGTGGGACACGCATATCGACGCGTTTGCCAATTGGAGGGTTCGATGGAAGTATTGCGCGGCCTGATTGCGGATGACCATCCACTTTTTCATCACAGAATTCGTGAGTTTCTAAATCTCGCTCCCGATATTCAGGTGGTTGGAGAAGCGATGGGTGGGGAAGAAGCCATCACATATGCTGGCGCACTTCATTCTGACATGATCCTGATGGATGTCAATATGCCATCGTCAATGGCCCCGAAGCGACGTGCCGAATTCGGCACGTCGCGCCGCACATTCGCATTCTTATGGTTGCAATGTTCGAGGATGATGGCGCGGTTTTTGCTGCCATGCGCGCGTGGCTGCATTTTCAAGGATACGGAAAAGGAAAATATTCTATCAACCATCCAGGTGGTCGGGAATGGCGAGGCGATCTTCATCAGCCCATCGATTGCAATGGCTTGATTGATTTCTTCGCAACGCAGACACCCAACTTGCCAAAGAAGATCTTTCCATCTCTGAATGAACGGGGGGTGAAATCCTGCAACTCATCATGCGTAGAAGGTCGAAAGCAGGTATTTCGCGCGAACTTTCCGTTCAGTCCCAAGATAGCTTACAACTATGTTTCAAATATCGTTAGCAAGCTCCAGGTCGCTGATCGCGCGGAAGGACAACAACTGCCCCAACCTTGCGTCATTTGCCTCAGCGCGCCAAATGTACTCGGCTGTATGCAGAAATGCTCAATGCGAGTGGCGGTCGCTGGTGCAAAACGGTTGGTGGAATATAAGATGATCTGTGCGTACGTAAAGTAAATGACAGGACGTTTAAGTATTTCTTGTTGAGGAATTTCTCCAACCGGCGACCAATGGCGTAACCTTCGCTCAAATCACGGATATCGATGAATTTTTCGATCAGGGACATCATTCGTGCGAACAGTTTTGCTATGAGTGCCGTTTCGATGGCATCTTCGAGGGACCCGTGATACTCGTACCAATCGCTGGCTTTTTCAAATAATTTCTGAACAGCTTCTTCGTCAAGACGCTGTCTCGCCAAATATTGAACCGACTCGGCAAGCAAGGGATTGTAGCGATACCAACTTGAGCCGCTACTATGCTCGAGCTGCATGACGAACAAATTCTCGCGTTCAAGTCGTTCAAGCATGACTGCGCTTTTATTCGTTTCTGTCACAGCATCGCACAAGGAGGCAGTCAACCGATTAAGAAAACAGGTCTTAAGTAGGAAATCCTGCATCGTTTCTGGCTGGCTTTCAAAGACCTCTTGATCAAATAATCTGAAACATAACGGTGATTGCCTGAAAAGGTCTGAATAATCTTTTCAGTCTCTTCGGGGTTTTGATTGTGCAGTGAGAGCGCAGCGAGTCGCAGCCCAGCCGTCCGGCCTTCAGTACGTTCTTGCAAGCGCGAGATCATTGCTTGCGGTAATTTTACTGATAGCACTTCATAGAGAAACGCCTGAGTTTCAGATTCAGCAAAGCGTAGGTCAGCAATGTTGATATCTAACAGTTCATCGCGTGCACGCAAAATTCCCAGAGGGTACGATGGCTCATTCCGCGAGAGGATTACCAAATGCAAAGTCTGCGGCAGGTGTTGGATCAAAAACGAAAGGCCATCATTGATATCAGCAGAGGTTATGGCATGGTAATCATCCAAAACCAGAACACAATTCTTCTTTAACACGGTCAAGTCATTGATCAATGAGGAAAGTAAAGCGTGAAACGATGGCAACTGAGGTCCGTTCAGCGCAGACAGAGTGGCCTTGCTGAGGCTAGGATCCAAAGTCCTTAACGCTGAACAGATATAGGTCCAGAAGCGAACCGGGTCGTTATCGTTCTCGTCTAATGTCACCCACGTAGATAGAAAATTCTGGCTCGCAGTCCACATACTTACGAGTGTCGTTTACCAAAACCGGTCGGTGCGGCGATCAGTGTTAGTTTCCTGGCAAGTCCGCCATCGAGCTGCTTGAGCAAATTGACGCGTTGAACCACCGCCGGATGCAAGCGAGGCGGCATCAATTTGGTGTGAAGAAAATCATCGAACCGGCGTAAGGTTTTATTTCCAGAGTCATTTATGAGGAGTCAATTATTCGTCTTGAACGAGATCGAATTTATCCCATCATCAACTTAGGCCTATATTGCAGCGCCTCGGCTAAATGAGTGGATTGAATTTCTTCACTCCCCGCCAAGTCTGCAATTGTACGCGCCAGTTTTAGGACGCGATGATAAGCACGCGCCGACAAATTGAGCTGCGTCATCGCCGCCCGCATCAAACTCTGACCCTCATCCTGCAAAACTGATTTATCTCCCCGACATGCATATCCGCGTTGCAAAAGAAGAGAAGCAAGATCGCTGGATATCTCTTGCGGCTTGCACACGGGCACGAATCCTTTCACTTGACTCCCTCACTTGATCTCTACATAGCTGACATAATCCACACGGGGACTTCGATGTGAATATCCATACGCTCTAATAATGGCCCGATATTCGTTTCTGGTATTTGGCAACGACAGCAGACGCACAAGTATAGGGTTTTGTGGCCAGAAAAATAGCTACAGAGGCAGGGATATACACAATGGAATATTTTTAGTGTTCCATCAAGATTATGCTAATAATTTAAACACACTTTTCCGGGCTCAAATAAATATAAAGGCATTCATCTCAAATGATACAATTGCTAAAGCAGTTGACCAACAATGCGAAATCAAACTGGAAACAAACTCACCATCGGTTTCATCTCCACCTGGCCCATCTATCAAGGCACAACAATAGATCGGTATGCTCATTCATTGATCCAGGGCATCAGCGCCGCCACAAATGAACAGGGATGCAACCTTTTACTAGGCTGTGGGTTCAGCATTGCGGGCAATAACCCACAAAATCCGAGTTTCTGGCCTGTACCAGGACCCAACATCAATTTCGTCCCGGTCGGTCCCTGGAATACGGATGGATTGATCATCGTCCCCGATGAGTTGACAAAAGAACAATCCGAGTATGTTCACGATCTATTAACATCAGGTTTCCCCATTATCTTTACCACGCCCGAGGGACCTGGTCCTGTTGTGGCTGTGGATAATATGTTGGGCATTCATTTAGCCTTCGAGCATTTGCTCCAACACAATCATAAACAAATTGCTTTTATCGCAGGCAATGTTGGGGATGGAGGAGACAGCGCGGAACGATTGCATGCCTATCACCTTGCCTTGAAAGACGCGGGTATTCCTGAAAATCCAAAACTGATTGCATTTGGCGAACACCGTCGCGAGGGTGGTAAAGTGGCTATGCAGAAAATCATAGAGAGCAAAGCGGATTTCACTGCCGTTATCGCGAGTAATGACCTCTCCTGTTTGGGAGCTATTGAATGTTTAAATGAAGCGGGGCGCACCATTCCTGACGATGTAGCTGTGATCGGTTTCGATGATATTCTCGATGCCCGATCCCTCTCCCCTTCCCTGACGACAATTCGCCATCCCACATTTTCTCTTGGCTATCAATCTGTCGCTACCTTATTGGATCATATCTGTGGAAATGCAAACCGCGCCTCACGTGTGGTTGTCCCGCCAAGACTTATCATCCGTCAATCGTGCGGATGTTCCCTCGTCAACGCCAGTTTGTCGCTTTTGTCAACGAATTTCCTAGAACCAGCACTGACTCTCAACAATCTTGCGCTCACAATGGCAGAAGCATCCTTAATCGAAGCGCGCAACAGTCTTCTCGAAGATTTGCAAGAGCAGTGCGCATCTTTTCTGGAAGCGTTTTTAAATAGTTTGCGGTTACAGGATGCAAATCCTATTCTGAATGAAATCAAACACGTGCTCGCATGGACAGATGAGCGCGATGAGGATGCTCACATCTGGCAGTCAGGGATCGCAACCCTCTATCAAAAGATGAATACCCTGCTAAACCTGGCTCCTGAAGCGGATCAGGGATTCGTCACCAGCCTGATCGATCGCGTCCAGCTTGAGATCAGCGATCAGATCCAGCGTCGTACGACGCGTTCCATGATCGAGCACATGGATATGATGTCGCAATTGGGATTGATGACCGCCGAATTACTGACCGCGATGAATATATCCGAAAGTGCCGAGATCCTCACCCGTCATCTTCCCAAAGTGGGGATCAAAAATTTATTGGTCGCGTTATACAATAGCAACGGTGAAGATCATACATCACAAGCAACTATCCTGTTCACGGCAGGACTTTCAAGTGCGGTTAATGGACAAAGATTTGAAACACGCAAATTTCCTATATCTGAAATCTATCCAACCGATGAGTCAATGCAATTGACCATTCTGCCATTGGACGTAGATAAAAAAACATTTGGCTTTGCGGCATTTAATGCTCCCAACCCGGAATTGTGCGCCGCCATCGTACACAACCTGAGTGCGGCTCTGCGAACCAGCCAGTTATACAACGATGCTGTACGGGGTCGGCAGATGGCAGAGGAAGCCAATCACTTGAAAAGCCGTTTCCTTTCGATGGTCAGCCATGAGTTGCGCACACCGCTCAGCTTGATCGTTGGGTTAAGTGAAATGGTTTTGCGTGAACAAGAGGATCAAAACCACTCCTCGCGTACAACCTTGCATGATATGGAACAGATCAACACCAGCGCTCAGCATCTTGCGCGTCTGATTGGTGATGTGCTTGATTTAGCCAGCAGCGAAGCGGGGCAACTCCACATCCTGCGCGAGCCGCTGGATTTATCCGAAGTGTTCCAAGTGGCAATAAAGATCGGAGAGGAACTTGCGCGCGAAAAAGGCCTGGCATGGAGTGTACAAATTCCACATCGAGGTCTGTGGGTCATGGGAGATCGCACACGGTTGCGGCAAGTCACATTGAACCTGATTAGCAATGCCGTCAAATTTACTTCTGCAGGTCAAGTGTCGCTAAATGTGTCAGTGGCGGATAAAAAAGTAATTGTCTCAGTGAGCGATACGGGTATTGGGATTTCATCGGATGAACAAAGTACAATCTTTGACGAATTTTATCGGTCGCGAAATGCAATTGAATCGGGCTATGGCGGTTTGGGATTGGGTCTGGCAATTTCAAAGGAGTTGATCGAGCAACATAGGGGTCAGATCGAAGTCCACTCGCCGGGGGATTTAGGGAACGGTTCCACATTTTCCTTCTGTTTGCCAATCATCTCGAAAACAGATTTGCTGCTTGAACTTCCTCACTCATTGGTAGCAACCACAAATCCTGTGATGATATTGGCAGAACATGATGAATCCCCAGGTGTACTGTCCGAGTATCTAAAATCGCGTGGATTTGATACCCATGTCTGTCATGTGGATGAAGACAGTGAATGGTTGTCAAAAATAGTACAAGCATTACCTTCTGCAATTATCCTTGAGGAACGTCTAGCGAGTCGCGAAGGCTGGGCAATCATCGGTATGCTCAAGCGGCAAAATATCACCGAAAATATCCCTGTACTAGCTTACTCATTGAACACTCAGAATAATCAAGGGCAAATACTGGAATTAAACTATCTTCACAAGCCCCTCAAACTGGATCAATTGACAAAAGAACTGGAACACCTAGGAACCTCAGCAGATAAGCCGCAAACTGTTCTGGTGGTGGACGACGATCCGAGCATCCTCGATATGCACAGCCGCTTAATCGAGCAAACAGGTCGCCACGCTGTAATCGCGCGTAATGGTCTTGAGGCATTGACTCGCGTTTCGGAACAAACACCTGACTTGATTCTGCTTGATCTAATGATGCCTGAAATGGATGGTTTTGCAGTCCTGGATGAACTACGCACGAAGGAATCCACCCGCGAAATTCCAGTCATTATTCTGACTGCACGTCTTCTCTCGGACGCCGATCTCGAACGTTGCAACCGAGGCGTTGCCACCATCCTCGGCAAAGGACTCTTTAGCGCAGAAGAAACCTTGAAACATGTGGAAAACGCGTTAGCACGTCAGCACACTTTGAACCGAACAACACAGCAATTGATCCGCAAAGCGATGGCATATATTCACGCTCGATATTCAGAGCCAGTTACCCGCGAGGAGATTGCCGCTCAGGTTGGTATTAGCGCAGACTATTTAACAGATTGTTTTCGTCAAGAGTTGGGCATCACCCCAATCACATATATCCGCCGTTATCGCATTCGTCAGGCTTGTGAACTTTTGCGGAATACGGATCAAGCGATCACACAAATCGCAATGGCTGTCGGTTATTCAGACAGCGCACATTTTACCCGCACCTTCCAACGCGAAATGAAATTGACCCCACGCGCTTTTCGCCACAAAAGAAACAACTAATAGCTTCCTACTCATCATTAGTCATCATCTAACGATAGAACAACCCAGATCAAAATCGTGGGGTTGCTTTATTGTTATTTATTCACCAAATCTCGGGAACCTTCAAAAACATCCTGCTCCCCAACAAGACTTCTATTTATGAACTTTTTATAATGACAGAATTGAATGGAGAACAAGAAAATGGATTTGAAGGCACAGTCCACTATCCTGCTGATCGGCAACGACACAACATTAAGCTACCTGCTTGGCAGGTTTGCGGAACGTAACGGGAACCAATTGGCCATGAGTTCGGAGAATTTATCAATTAAGCAGATTGAGCTTGCCAACCCGGCAGTTATCATCTTCACCTCCACGGAACTGCTCGCAACAAATCGAGCACTTGTGGAGGAACTCTCCAGCCTTGATATATTGATTGTGGTCTGTTCATCAGTTGCAGAAGAAGGCAGGGCAAGGGAGTTGGGAGCAGATCACTGTCTACTTCATCCTTTAACCTATAATGATTTCCAAACCGCAATGGTGCTGGCCAGTACTTCGAAACGCACTTAACCCAGTTTACTGACAAAAATCTCCAGTTTTTAGGCAAGTCTTTTGAAGATCTTATCCCTATAATTAGAAGAGGCTAACGGGTCAATTGCATCATCGTTTGCTATAGAAGTGATGATTCGCAACATCACTTTACTTTCAAAAGACAAATTCAAAAGGAGAAGAAGAGCCATGAAAAAGTTAGTCACATTATTCTCATTCATCACCGTGCTGGGACTTATATTGTCTGCCTGTGGTGGTGGAAGCGCTGCTACCCAAGCTCCAGCTGCCACTCAAGCCCCAGCAGCTACTCAAGCCCCGGCTGCGACTGCGGCGCCTGCTAAAAATGGGGGTGTTGAGATCACATTCTGGTCGTGGGTGCCTCACATCGAGGATCAAGTGAACGCATTTAATGCATCACAAAACGCCATTCAGGTCAATTACATCAATCCCGGTGGTGGTGCCGCTGAATACAACAAACTAAAAGTAGCCTTGGAGGCTAATGCTGACATCCCCGATGTTGTTCAGATCGAATTCCAATATCTTCCTGGCTTCATCGCCCGGGGTGAGTTGCTCGACCTGACTGCCTACGGCGCAAACGATGTCAAGGACAAGTTCGTTCCTTGGACGTGGGCGCAAGTTTCACAGGGTAGTGGCGTGTATGCCTACCCCCAAGATGCCGGACCGATGGTCATGTTCTGCAACGATGCAATACTTTCGAAGAACGGAATCACCGCACCGACCACATGGGATGAATTTGCTGCGTCAGCGGCGAAACTGCATCAGGCTGACCCGAACGCATATCTATCCAATTTCACTGCCGATCAGGGCTGGTTCTTTGGCATCCTTTGGCAATCAGGTGCGCGGCCCTTTATCGTAGATGGTGACAAGATTACCGTTAATTTCACCTCGCCGGAAGCTGTGCGGGTTGCCAAACTATGGGGTGACTTGATCAAATCAGGTAACCTGAGCCCAGTGGATACCTACACCAATGACTGGAATACAGCACTTGGAAATGGCAGCGTCGCATGTTGGAATTCGGGCGCCTGGGGTACCTTTATTTCCTCGTCTTCGCCAGATTACAAAGGCAAGTGGAAAGTCTACCCAATGCCGCAGTGGACTACTGGTGGCAAAATCAATGGCAACTATGGTGGCTCCACGAGCGCAGTGACCAAAGCCTCTGCGCATCCGAAGGAAGCCGCTGCATTTGCACAATGGCTGAATGTGGACCCCAAGGCTACTTTAGATCTAACTAATCCTGATGGAGCCGGTCTCTTCCCAGTCACACAGGGTACCTTGTCGAATCCAACTTGGAAAGATGTCAAGTACGATTACTGGAGCGGGCAGGCAATCCATCAAACCATGCTTGATGCAGCCCAAGAAGTAGATGTCAACTTCGCCTGGAGCCCGTTTACCGACTTTGTCTTCACCACCTATGGCGACGAGATCAGCCAGGTTAAAGCTGGAACCATCACCTTCGAGCAAGCCTTGAAAGACTTGCAAGACAAAGTGGTAACATACGCCAAGGATCAAGGATTCACAGTCACCACTCCATAGTGGCAATCTGTCGAAATTGAAACGCCCGAATAAAGCCGTTCGAGCTAGCATTGAGTATCCAAGAGTACCGAGGTCTCTGCCCCGGTACTCTTGTCCACAAATACACCCGCTGAAAGGAGAGTGAGCATGACCGTTACAACGACATCCAACAGGCTCAAAACACTACTATCGTTTAGGCGTGGCCGCTTTGGGCAAAAAATCACACCATACCTGTTTCTGACGCCCTTCCTGGCGGGCTTCTTGGTCTTCATGGTTTACCCGTTGATCTATGCACTCAATTTGAGCCTGTATCGAAAAAAACTGGTTGGTGGCACTTCCTTTGTCGGGCTGGACAACTATCTGAAGGCCTTTCAGGATGTTAATTTCTGGGGCGGGGTTCGTAATGTTCTGGTGTTTGGTGCGATGCAGATCCCGGTGATGCTCGGGTTCGCCCTCCTTTTCGCATTGTTATTGGATGGGAAACTCATCCGGCGCCAAACGATCTTTCGCCTTGGCTATTTTCTGCCATTTGCCGTTCCCAGTGTCGTGGCAGCTTTGATCTGGGGATATTTCTATGGGCAAAGTTTTGGGCCGATAGCCCAAATTGCCACAGCGCTGCATCTCAAGCCGCCCTTATTCCTAACCCCGACTGGCATTATCCCCTCGATTGCCAATATCGCGACCTGGCAATATACCGGTTATAACATGCTGATCCTGTTCGCCGCGTTAAAAGGCATTCCTGAAGAGCTGTACGAAGCAGCGCGTGTGGATGGTGCCAGCGACCTGCAGATCGCTCTGAAAATCCGTATTCCAATTATCATGCCAGCCATCGCCCTGACCGCCATATTTTCGGTGATCGGCACACTGCAATTATTCAACGAGCCGAACGTCATGCGAACCGTCGCGCCAACTGTCCTGGATTCGCACTTCACCCCCAACATCTATGTCTATAACCTCGCCTTTGCAAATCGCCAGTTTGACTATTCAGCCGCGATAGCCTTTACCCTAGCGCTCGTCACCGCAGTGCTCTCATCCCTTGTTTTGCTGGCTGTTTACCGTCGGGAGCAATCATGACAACTCAAACGCGTTCGCATGTTCGGCCAAACGGATCTCGCAGTTATTCAACAACTGGCAAATTTTCAACATATGTCTTTCTGTTTGTGTGCCTTGGCTATTTCATCCTGCCGTTGTTTTGGCTGCTCATCTCAAGCACCAAAACGAATGCGGGGTTGTTCAACTCGTTCGGATTCTGGTTCGCTAAAGACTTTGGCTTGGCCCAAAATCTGAAAGATCTCTTCACATATCAAGATGCGGCATTTATTGGTTGGATGAAAAATACTGCTATTTATGCCATCTCTGCCGCAGTTGGTTCATCCTTAATTTCTGCGCTGGCAGGTTACGCCTTCTCACAATATCGGTTTGCAGGACGCAGCTTGTTGTTTGGAATTGTGCTCGCCTCTGTTTTCGTGCCGGGTACGGTATTTGCCATTCCCCTTTATTTGTTGATTAGTAAAACCGGTCTTTCAGGATCCCTTCTGGCGGTCATATTGCCAAGCCTGATCAGCCCGTTCGGCGTCTACCTGATGCGCATTTACTCAGAGCAAGCCATCCCTGAGGAATTGCTTGACGCCGCCCGTATCGATGGGGCTGGTGAATTCCGGATCTTTGCCACGATTGCGTTCCGCCTGCTTTTGCCCGGCTACGTGACTGTGCTGCTCTTCGCCTTTGTGGGCGCGTGGAACAACTACTTCCTGCCATTACTGGTCTTGGGCAAATCAGAGGTGTATCCGGTCACTGTCGGCTTGGCTTATTGGAATTCACTGGCTGGACAGCTGTCGACTCATCAGATACTGTATCCCCTGATCATCACCGGTTCGGTGGTTGGAACTTTGCCGGTCATGATTCTTTTTCTCTTCCTCCAGCGCTTCTGGCAAAATGGCTTGGCTTTGGGGAGTATCAAAGGTTAAATGAGAACATACAAGTCATAAGGCCACTGTCGCAGCCGACCCTTGATAATTGCAACGCTCAGACTTGACTTTTCTGAATCGGACCATACACCAAGCAGAGCCTGGTTGTAGCATCGCTACTATCCGGATTTGGCACCGTTCATTACGTCAGATGCATCATCAAAATTCATTGCTGAAGTCAATAATGCCTGTTGCAGAAAAGAATCTCCATGAGCCAATTCTATGTGACGATTATTCACCGACCCGAAATGGTGCCGGAATATATCCAGAAGGAAGCCGAGCAGGGCAAAAAAGAGGACTTAACCCGTAGCGCAGTTTTACAAGAGTCGCTTGATATATTCCGTACCCAACAGCAGATTGCGCATGAGAACGGACTGCGTACCACCATCCAGATGACATATGCGAGTCTCTTCAACACCGAGGCCGTTTCAATTGCCAAGGAACATCACTCCAACTTCGGGGACGAGATTGGTTCGACCTTTTTGGGAATCCAATGCAATGAATTTCGCGAAAAGTTCAAATCCAAAGAGTTGGCGATCTGGCTATTTTCAATGGAAGACAAACGAAAGATCGTAGATGAGGTCTTCGGCAAATTCTACGAAGCCTTTGGTTTCTATCCCACCTCCACCGGCTCCTATTACATGGATGCTGAGTTGGTCAGCTACATCAAAGAAAAATACCCGATAGTCAAAGCTGCGGTGGCAACTTGTTGGGAGGAAGGTCCAAAAGCCTACTGGAACGCCAATAACTCCTGGTATACCTTGATGGACGGCGGGCCTTGGAATCCCTGGATTCCATCGAAGCATAACATCCATTGTATCGCCTCCGATGAGTCCGATGATATTGGCATTGTAGCTATTCCGCACATATCGCGCGACCTGATGGCTGTGTTCGATGGTCCAGGTTCTTATTACGGAACGCATCCACAAAATACTCTGCGTGGCATGGTCTATGAAGACCGCGAACTCCCTTATTTCAAAAATATCGTTGATCAATATCGCGCGATGATCAAATATAATCGCGGCTATTCGTACAACATGATGTTTGTTGGTCCAGGTTGGATGAGCAAGAGCGGACGCTGGGAATCCGATTACGCCTTTCTTCTCAAGAGTTATCAAGATGGGATGGCATATTACGGCGAACTTAAAAAGCAGGGCAAACTCCAAGATCTTACCATGAGCGAGTTCGCCGATGTTTATCGTAAAAACCGTCCTTATACACGCCCTGAATGTACGCTCTGGAAAGATATTCTCTACGGCTCGAAACGCCAGATGTTTTGGTACGCTGATCCATATATGCGCTTCTGCCTTGACATGAATCAGGGCGGCGCGATGGTGGATTTGCGTCCATATGCCGCCAAGTTGATTCGTCCTTGCGGTGTTGGTACGAAGGCTTTACAGGATGCCTCATATCCATTTCTGGTGCAATCACTTTATCGCGCAGGATACTTCACGCATTATGCGGGCGAAGGTGCTGTCATGAGTTGCAAAATTGGAAATGGCAGTGAGCAAGTGGATTTATGCACCTGCCGCACGCTGGCATCCTTTTCTGAGGAAGACAATATACGGGTTGTCACGCTTGATCCGGTCACGATTGAGTTTGCAAATTTCTCTGTTCGAGTGCAGACAATTTTCCGTTTGACGGAGGGCAGGGGCGAAGTGGAAATCATCCGACGGATACTCGATTCAACCAACCCTGAAGCTGATCTTTCCATTGACGAATATATCACCGCCTGTTATGGCACCACCGAATATCCCGAGGATTTGACCGGCATTCGCCTGACATTAACCGGCACGGACAAAACCGTATCCATTGATTATGCCTACCAGTGTCGCGAGTCAGAGATCGAAAATATTCAATCGGCCGATGCAATTATCCCGCAGGTCAACACGCGTCTGTCGATGCGCACAGATGCTCCAGCCGTTGGATACTTCCGCGAGGGTTTTGCCTTCTCGCCAATGTACACCCTCGGAATTAAGAAAACCGTCAAAGCGAAAGGAGAACTGCGCACATGGCTCAAGGTCGCAAAGGCAGATTGAATTACCGCTGTCCGCGTTGTTTGATGCGCGAGATTGACATGGACATGCTCTACGATAAAGACAAGGATGAATATTATTGTTTGCGCTGTTCGTTTACCGGCGATGAGAAAGAAGTCCAGCGCCTCAACACACAATTCCGTGAGAAGTATCTTGACAGGATGATACGAATTACCGATTTTTAACTCAAACCATTTTCACCTCAAAGTGCACAAAGTAATTTTTTCTTAAGGGTTAATTTCTTCGTGACCTTTGTGTCCTTCGTGGTAGAGATTTTTAATAGGAGCATAATGAACTTTCCTCACATCATCTACGGTGGCGATTACAACCCCGATCAATGGACACCTGAAATCTGGCAGGAGGATGCACGCCTGATGCAGGAAGCGGGCGTGAACCTTGTTTCATTGGGTATTTTCTCGTGGACAAAAATGGAGCCCAAGCCTGGCGTCTTCGATTTTGAATGGCTTGATCAACTCATGGACTTGCTCCACACTCATGGCGTTTCGGTCAACCTTGCCACTCCCACCGCATCGCCTCCCGCATGGATGGTACGTCTGCATCCTGAGATGCTTCCCGTCACTGCCGAAGGCGTGACATTATGGCATGGTTCGCGTCGACACTATTGCCCGCATAATCCTGATTATCATCATTATGCCACGCGCATTGCTATGCAACTGGCTGAACGTTATAAAGATCATCCTGCTCTTGCCATGTGGCATGTGGACAATGAGTACGGCTGCCATATAGGTGAATGTTTTTGCGATAATTCCGCCGTTGCTTTTCGCATCTGGCTCAAAGAACGTTACGGCACACTCGATAAACTTAACTTCGCATGGGGCACGGCATTCTGGAGTCAAATCTATGGGGATTGGGAGGAGATTCATCCGCCGCGCCATTCGCCAGCCCAGGCCAATCCCACCCAAAAACTGGATTGGGCACGCTTCTCCTCTGACTCGTGGCTGGCTTGCTTCGAGGAGCAGAAAACCATCTTGAAGCGCATTACCCCAAACATCCCCGTCACAACCAACTTCATGGGTTTTCATAAGGGCGTTGATTATTTTAAATTCGCAACACACGAGGATGTTGTCTCGCAGGATAGTTACCCCGACACGCATCAGGCTGATTGGATGGTACAGGCTGGCATGGTCGGTGACTTGATCCGTTCGGTAGGATCGCGCCGTCCATGGATTTTGATGGAGCAGGCAACGTCACAAGTCAACTGGCGTCAGAGGAACGCTGTCAAACGTCCAGGTGTGATGCGGCTGGGGAGTTATCAAGCCATCGCGCGCGGCGCGGATGGAATCATGTTCTTCCAATGGCGACAATCGAAGGCGGGTGCGGAAAAACATCACAGCGGAATGGTGCCTCATGCCGGAATCGATTCACGCGTGTGGCGCGAAGTCAAAGCGTTGGGCGATGAGCTTCCCAAATTGGATGCGATCCTTTCAAGTCAGGTACAAGCAGAGGTTGCCATCCTCATGAATTGGGAAAACTGGTGGGCGCTTGAGCTGGACAGCAAGCCATCGAATGACCTGAAATTGATTCCGCAAATTTATGCATATTACAAACCATTATTCGAACGCAATATCACCGTGGATTTTGTTCACCCCGAAGCAGACCTCTCGCGTTATAAACTCGTCATTGCACCAAACTTGTATCTCATTAATGAAGCAACTGTTGTAAATATCAATGACTATGTTGAGCATGGCGGCAATCTAGTCATGTCTTTTTTCAGCGGCATTGTCGATGAAAACGAACATATCCGTCTCGGTGGTTATCCCGCGCCATTCCATGAAATGCTCGGGCTGGTCGTGGAAGAATCTGCTCCGTATGCTGAAACTCAATCCAATTCCATTCGCACAAACGATGGCAAACAATTCAAATGCACTCTGTGGAGCGATATCATCCATTTGAAAGGCGCAGAAGCGATTGTTGCAGTTTTTGAAGATGATTATTATGCAGGGAGTCCGGCTATCACACAAAATATATTCGGCAAAGGCACTGCTTGGTATGTTGGGACTGTACCAGACTCAAATGGCGTGGCATGGCTGATGGAAACTGTTTGCGAAACGGCAGGTGTTAAACCAGTTGTGCCTAACATGCCAACAGGTGTTGAATTATTAAGGCGCGTAAATGGAGATGCATCCTGGTTGTTCGTGTTGAATCATTCATTTGATAAAATCAGTGTTCCGCTTGCAACGAACGGACGCGATTTACTGACAGGAATGGAAGCAAACGGCTTCATCGAACTCGAACCCTCAGGCGTTGCGATTATCCAGGCTTAGGATTAGATTGTGAAGCTCGAAGATCTTGTCAGAATAATTTAGGACAATCCCTTTTTGATTACCCCATCATCAACTTCGGATGACCGCAAGGCGTCTAACTCATCCGCCAGATGCGCGATCGTCCACGCTAACTTGATGATGGGGTGATAGATTGAGCATGCTCATCACCGCACACAACAAACTCTGACTCTCGTTTTGCAGCTTGCAAAACTGCCTGATCTACCCGACGCGCATATTGGTATTGCAAAAGATGGGATGTTTGGAATCTGCTTTTGAGAACTGCTATTTGTTAACAATTGTTTCTCCAATGTACACCGATTGTTTACAATCCAACGCCAACCACAGGGATAGGGATTCGTCGCTGCTATAAGTTGAAATTTCTTAGAGACACTTCAACACCACCCATACGGCATTTCGGTATAGTTGAAACGGCAGTTTCATTTCACTACTGAGGAACCCAAATGGCTTGTAGAATTTACATCTGCACTTCGTCTGAGACCCAAGGAGAAAGTTCCAGCCCAATAGAGCAGGAAGCGGATTGCCGACGTTTGGCGCAAGAAAAAGAACGGAATATTGTTCATGAAGGATGCTTTTACAAAGCTTGATTTGGAAGAGCAAGTTGGGAAGTATGTAGCCGACAGTCAGAGATGGCTGAATTGATCAATGCCAATCCTCAAACTCCGGAGGAGAGACATCAGGTATTTCTGCTGAAGAAGTGGATTGTGGATACAGTTTTGGCAGAGGTGAAAATTGATGAAAACCGAGAGATCAATGTAAAGTTTCGCACAGACTTTTTCAACCAAGCACGATAAATACAAGAGGTTGAGGATCCTATCTATGTAAGTCAGTTCTGAAAACAATACCAAAGTTTTACCTTGACGGCGACTTGATATTAAGTCGCCGTGTTGCTTTAAAAACCCACTTCCCTGCTTTTCAAAGCAGGGAAGTGGGGCATGATCGTTTATGAGATTTGATTCGAATACCCATATACGAGCATTCCGCAATATAGAGAAATTTGTCTTTGTTTTTGAAGTCTCATCCCATATCTGGGGCTATGCGGTGGTATGTAGTGATGTAGGACGGAATTTATACCCATATACCAGATATGTACCCCGCTGGACAGATCCGACTGCGGTTATGAGGTCGAAAATTTACGGTCGCACATGATTATCTACGATCTAGCCTTCAACAGGCATATTGTAGTAGGTTTGGTTTTCTGGTATTGCTGCCCTGTCGTCAAGTAATGAAGTTGCCTAAGCAGGAACAATTTATACGCCAAAGTTGATGGGATGCATTCAGTCCAACGGCTCATGCTGTGCCAGCCATATTTTGCTTTCCCTTCTTGCCTCATCCGGAACGAACTTTGAGCTACTCCTGGTTTCGTGCATGAACTCCAATAGCCGTTCGTCATTTATGAGTTCGGTCGATACACCAAGGAAATCACGGTAATCATTTACATCCAGTGCATAGCTAAGCGATTCTCGTAGGGCTTTCCATTCCATGAAATCATTCCGATTTTTCTCCTGATACCATGCATGATCGGTCTGCCCACATGCTCCTAGCAAAATCAAGAATTCTGTTTCGACTTCCTGGTATCCAAATCGTCCACGAATAATTTCTCCTGCTTTGAACTGATGCAAGACCCGGCTTTGATTCCAAACTTTCTGTGCTTGCTCTACCGCAGACACCTCTTGAAAATAATTTGTGAGCGAGGTAAATCGATAAAACTCAGAGTTATCTCCGATTGGCTGGTCAATTTGGAAATGACTGGCATCCAGGTTTATATCATTTGCAAGCTTGCCTGGAGTTGGATAACGATCAGCATACTCATAGGTGTCACCACATGTTGTTTCGAATCTTTTGAAGGAAATAGGTTTAGCCTCCAAATCGATTAGGACCTTATAAGTAACCCGCTGCGGTTCCATCTGAGCAGGATCGATCCAATAGGATCCATTCATAAGTTTCTCCCTTAAGCGGATACGGTTTGCTTGGATCTCTTCCTCGCTTAGAATTCGCCCTTCCTTCTTCACATCTGGTTTGTTTGCTAGTTCAATGATCTCCTTTTCCACCCAATCTACTGCATCAACGAACTTCACAAAATAGTGTGAATTCCCCGCGTGACCTTCTCGTTTGACGCAGGTATTCCAGAAGAGTTTATCTTTGGCTAACCAAATCCGCCCTTCGGCTGTCTGATAGCGACAAGTCATGCGAGAAACACCATCACTCTGCCACTCCAAGGACCTGGTTTTGAAATCAAATTCGCTCATCTCTTTTTTATGGGAGAACTCAATTATGCTGTCCCAAAATTGTCCTAGTGCCTCTTGAAAACGTCTCTTCTCCTGCTCTGCCATCTGGGAAATAAGTTGTTTTTTCGACTCCAGTAGCTCGATCAATTCATAGCCGGCTTCGGGGGGTAAATGTATGATTTCTTCGTAAACATCTTCACCCTTAGGCTTTTCGGCGTCTGGTACTGGCTCGCCTTTCTTTCGGTTCTTACCGGATGGCAGGTTTATCTCGATTCGATGAACCAAACGGGTAACTGATACGCCATTGGATTTCCAGGCGTCTTGCGAATTCAATTCGCTTAATAATCTTAGTGATTCGGTCCCATGTAGGGATTCTAATTTCCTGTCGATGTTGTTCCAGATGATCAACCCTTGCTCTTGCCAAGTGTGGATTTGATGTGATTCAAGCCATTCCGGGCACCCCTCTGGCCTTTGCCCTTTATGGACGCGTTGGTAATTCGGATATTCATTAAACCGCAGACCCCAAGTTGCTTCTGTCATATGCATACCTCACACAAAGAATTTGCAAGGTGAAACGGCGAAGTAAGTAATTTTACCTGTTCTAGATAAAAAGTGTCTCTTTGCTCTCCCCAAATCCGTACTTGTCCGCGCTAACAATTATTGCACCGTTTCAGAACTGTTGGACAGAGAGGTGATCTGAGTATGAAAACGCATGTCTGATGATGGGGTGGGTTCCTCTGTTGTCATTTCGGCTACTGATCCATCAAACGAAACTTATACCTCATACGAGATTTATACCGTGCGGGGGCAGATAATGGTTCAGCTATAGCACCCAAACCACCTTATTTTTTATACAAATTTGTTTCACAATCCCTGACGCGCTATAGTTGGAATCAATGGATATACAAAATCCTTTATTAACACTTATGCATTCTAAGTGGTGATATGGTAAACTGTATCAACACCATCCCAGATTGCCAGGTACTCCGATGAATCCAAATGAATTTCGTGATCCCAAAGTTGGTCAAGCCATCCGAACCCAGACAGGATATTGGTCATTTATCCCCGCGCCACTTCCCCCGCAAATCGAATGGACCACTCCGCTGGTCTCGGCGCTGTCTGACGCAGACCGTGAATTGAGTAAGCTCACTACCCTCGCCGGCAACTTTCCCTTCCCACGCCTGCTTATTCAACCTTTCATGCGCCGTGAGGCCGTGCTCTCCTCTCGTATCGAAGGCACTCGGGCATCGCTTGTCGATTTATACAATTATGAGTCCGCGCAGTTATCCTTCCTGGAACCGACCAATGATGTGCGGGAAGTACACAATTATGTTTTGGCACTTGATTATGGATTGGAACGTTTGAAGACGCTGCCGGTTAGTCTGCGATTGATTCGGGAGATTCATGCCCGATTGATGGAAAGTGTACGAGGTGGCAATCTCACCCCAGGCAAATTCCGCAAAAGCCAAAACTGGATCGGTCCAGCCGGTAGCACAATCGAGACAGCGACCTATGTACCGCCGCCCATCGACGAAATGCAGACTGCCCTGAACGATCTGGAAAAGTTCATCCATGCTGAGATCGATATTCCAACGCTGGCACGAGCTGGCATGATTCATTATCAATTCGAAGCTATTCATCCCTTCCTGGATGGAAACGGAAGGATTGGACGTCTGCTCATGAGCCTGTTGTTCCATGAATGGCATGTATTATCGCAGCCTCTGTTGAACCTGAGTGCGTACTTTGAACGCTATCGTCAGGAATACTATGACCGACTGTTGGAAGTTTCCCAGCGCGGTAAGTGGGAGGAGTGGCTGCGCTTCTTTTTGCGGGGAATCAGCGTTCAATCACAAGATAGTGTGTTTCGAATGACACGATTGCAAAACATTCGCACCAGGTATGAATCACTCGTACAGGTAGATCGAAACTCGGCACGCATGGCGGAGATCATCGACTTTATTTTCTCGCGTCCTATCCTGACAATCAAGCAACTCCAAGAAGCGTTCAACATGCCCTACATGGCTGCCAAGCGATACGTGGATAAACTGGTGGATGCGAAGGTCCTGCACGAAACGACCGGTTATGCACGCAACCGCGTGTTTCAGGCGACCGAGATTTTCAACGCATTGGAGAATTCAGAGTGAGTCATACTAAAATAAAAAGCTTTTTAGTCAATTCACTTAGTGTCTCAGTAGCGCTATGTAGCGAGTCCTTCAACTGTTTCATTTGATAGTGTTCCAGGTCTATTAGAAGGGAGTTGAAAAGTTGGAGAGCCGATGGGAAAACTGTTGGACTTCCACGCATCATTAGCTCGCATGCGTCCAAGAAGCTCAAGTGCATATTCTGTATATAGATGTGCAACAATGCGAAGGTCTGCATTCCACATAACGATTCCTCGTTGCTGCCAATCCTGCTGTTGTAGATGTGTAAGCCAGGGTAGACAACTAGGTGGGGAACTGAAGTACCCCTCGAAGCTGAGATGCACTCCCCATGTGTCCTGAACTAGAACTGTGGAAAGATTCAGCATGAGTAACCTGCCTGTAGTGATGTACTGACTTGATCAGTATAAAGCAGACAGGTTCTGTGATTGGAAAAACTGTCGATGAACAACAAAAAGTGGTGTGATCGTTTACGGGAACGTTTTAAACGAAAACACCCCTATAGGTAGGGGTGTTTGTTCATTTCTTGAGGGTCTATTCTCTATTTGGTGGGCATAAAATGAGCCGGGCGAAATTTATACCCATATACCAGATATGTACCCCGCCGGACAGATTTTATTGAGGCTGTGAAAGCAGAATTTGGCATTCGAGCAAAAAATTGGTCGAAATCACATTGGATAGAACTTGATGACGGTTGCTACACGGTTTAGCGGTGTAATTGATTCTACAAGCCTAACTATATCAGGTTTGACTGCGGGTCCTTCTGCCGTGTCGTTAAGATGATCTATAGGGTCCTCGTCAAAAAAAAATTCTGAAAACAATAATGTCTCTTCGGAGGGTAGGGTGTTATTGTCAAAAAAGTTCCATGAATCCTTAGGGGCAGGGATACACACAATTTGACACATTTTCTATGTTTGGCGAATGGCAAAAGGTTGATTTTAAGAGCACATTTCAAGACTCTATATCATAAACAACCTGACTTGCAGCATAATTAGATACGGTTTCTTATACCCGTATGTTAGATATATACCGCGCTGGGCAGATCATTGTGCGTCAACTTAATCTGGCAGAATCTTCAGGAAGGCGTTTCATTCAGCGCATACGCGACCGCTTCATCAAGCGTCATGGCGCGGCCTTGCGTCCATATTGGCGCAAATTGTGCTTCGTCCAACATATTGCGCAGCACCGCCAGATTTCGGTCAAACTCTCCACGATCATAAGAGTACAACTCAGCGTGGTGTAATTCGCTTAAATTCTGGTATGCGCCGTAGAGTCGAGCTGCACGCTCCAGCCTGCCTTGAGCGAAAGCCAGATCAGCAATTCTCAAAACACAATGGATTATATTTGTGCTATCTCCCTGTTGCCTAAGAATGCCCAGACTCTCGTGGAATAAGGAGTCTGCCCTTCCCAATTCGTTGCGCTGGATGAGGATGCTCCCTAATTGGCGTAGCGACCACGCGATCTGCAACGCACCTCCCATATCACGATCCAACGCCAACCGTTCTTCAGCCAACGCCTGCGCCCCTTGATAATCCCTTCGGAGGCTAGCGGCAGAAGCCAGGTCACCTGCTGTGATTGCAACGCCGGATTTATCTCCGATTTCACGGAACAGGGCCAGCGCCTCTTCATCAATCTGGGCAGCGCGAACATAATCACCCTGGCGCAAATATATATTTCCTACACTCACCAGTGTGTGAGCAATACCCCATTTATCGCCCAGTTTGCGAAACGTTGCCAGACTCTTTTCATAAAGGGGGGTCGCCCTGGTGTAATCTCCTGCACCTTGACTATAGAAATCACCCAGGAAGAACATAGCCCCAGCAAGCATCCATTCACGATCTTCTCCCAAACGGTCATAAAGATCGACAGCCTGGTCCAGCCACTCTATAGCCAATCGAACATCTTGCCCAAAATAAAATGCGCTCAAGCCACACATTGACAAAGCGTAAGCGATGTCGCGCGGGTCGCCCAATTCCTGGCTTAATTGTAGGCTGGCAATAGCAGAATGGTATGCACTTTCATAGTTGGTTTTGGTAATGGCCAGTATGCTTCTGACCCATAAGGCTCTCGCTTGTGGCTGCGTGCGAGCAATGCTATGCGATAACAATACATCCAACACTTCAATACCCTCAGACAGATAG
>Ga0209131_1000551_pt1 | contig 26673 bp, 25 predicted proteins | sample GraSoi_2013_40cm_FD_185826 | JGI IMG/M metagenome (GOLD analysis project Ga0209131, IMG submission 185826) | Grasslands soil microbial communities from the Angelo Coastal Reserve, California, USA - Sample 9_17_2013_40cm (SPAdes) (version 2) | ecosystem: Environmental > Terrestrial > Soil >... | reverse complement strand
CAGGGAGGCGACTCCGACGGCTACACCGAGGGTGGTGAGGGAATTGCGCAGGATGGCTTCGCGGAGATTGCGGGCGGCTAGCTCGCTTAGGTCGCGTAGCTTCATGCGCGGGCTCCGGTTTGCATTGCGAAATGATCGATTAGCTTGCCGTCGGATAGGACTGCTATGCGATTGGCGAAGCGTTCGGCTAGCGGGCGCTCGTGGGTGACCATGATTATGGTCATGCCTAGCGTGTCTTGAATCTCACGGAGGAGCAGGAGGATTTGTTCGCCGGTCGTGCTGTCTAGATTTCCTGTTGGCTCGTCGGCGAAGAGAATTGTTGGCTGATTTACGAGGGCGCGGGCGAGGGCGCCTCGCTGCTGTTCGCCGCCGGAGAGTTCGCTGGGTCGATGCTGGCTTCGTGCGTCTAGCCGGACGCGGTCGAGGGCTTGCGCTACGCGGCGGCTGCGCTCGCTGCGATCAATTTCGGCTAGGCGCAGCGGGAGCTCGACATTTTCTTCGAGGGTCATCCGCGGGAGGAGATTGAAGGATTGAAAGACCATGCCTACGGTTTCGCGGCGATAGCGGGCGAGGCCTTGGGAATCGAGGGCGGCTAGATTTTTTTCTTGGACGTGAATTGCGCCGGAGGTTGGGCGGTCGAGCCCGGCCATTAGATTTAGCAAGGTGGATTTGCCGGAGCCGGAGCTGCCTAGGAGGGCGAGAAATTCGCCGGGGGAAATTTCGAGAGAGAGGTCGTTCACAGCGCGGATGACGGTTTCGCCGAGGTGGTAATCGCGCGAAACGTGGTCTACGTGTATCAGAGGTTGCGTCGATGGCATCGGGCGGTCTTCACCATAGTAATACGCCTTGAGATGCGCGCAAATTTCGGCGCGTGGCTTCTTACTGATGCGGCTTGGCTTTGCGCGTTGCACCATTGAAGAGAAAAGCCGCAGGGCTGTCCGGCTGCTGCCCGGACCAGGCCGCGGACTCCGCCCTCCGCTACAGGGCCGTTCCTGCGGGCAGGCGGGGCGGGGAATGGCTGGTGGCCGAAAATTGGCCGTGCTGCCAGTTTCGCGGGGAATCGCGCGGCAGTAGTGTTTACGGGAACCTCTCAAAGGCGAACTTATGACCGAAATCACGGATTGGTTCCAGAATAACTGGATTGATCTGGCGCGTTTGCTGGTGCAATGCGCGATTTTTGCGGCTGTCGTGCGGTATGGGCGCAAATTGCTCGCTGCGCTGCGCGCGTCTCAGGAACAAATGGGTGCGCTGCTGAAATTATCGGTTTCCGATACGGTGGCGGCGCAGCCTGCGCCGGCGGCGGAGCCGAGCAAACGGTTCGAGCCTCCCGCGCTGGCGCAGGAGCCGAGCAAGCGCTACGACGCTCCGTCGCTAAATTTGCGAGAGCGAGAACCAGAGCCGGAACCGGAGCCCGAACCGGTTTTTGCCGGCGGCTTTTCGCGAAACAGCTATGACGCGGAGCGCGAACAAAGTCTTGGTGGGCGCTTGGTCGGTACGCAAGCGCCGGTTTTTTCGAAGCCAGCTCCAGTTTTTTCCGCGCCGACGCCGCGCGCGGAGAGTCCTTCGCTTACGCCGTGGGTGTCTGCGCCAGCTACTGAGCCGGAGCGCGTGAGTACCCCGTTACCGCCGATCGCCGCGCGACCGGGCGTATCCAACTGGTTGCAGGCTCCAATGCGCGGCAGTGGCGTGAGCCCTTGGCGGAAAATGGTTCGGTGGCTGCAGGCGCCGGCGGGACACTGAATCACGCTGATCGCGGCGGTTGCAAAGAAAAGCCCTGCGTAACTTGAGTCGCCTAGAGCGTCACGCAGGGCGTAAAGAATGGAAAGTGCAGAGAAGTAATTTTCCCGGCCTAGCGCCTGGGCTTGATTTCCAGCGGGTCCACCAGCTTGAACGTGATTGGGGTCTCGGCTGGAAGCGTGATGTCGCGATTGCCGGTTAGTCCGGCGCCGCCCGTTCCTGCGGCTGCGCCAATCAGTCCGCCGATCAGGGCGCCTTTGCCGCCGCCGGCGAGTCCGCCGATTAGCGCGCCACCACCCGCGCCGCCGCCGACCATGGCCGCTGTGCGCTTACCTTTGCCCTTGCTGGTTTCGTTTGGGGCCGTGGTGTGTACGTCATAATTCTCGCCGTGCACCTCGATACTCACAAGGGTGAGCTCAAGCTGTGCACCGCCCTTAAAGCGGCCGGCGGGTTTGGCATCTTTCACGATGCCGGTCGCGCGTGCGCCCTTCGGAATGGCAACCCTGCCGTCGACTTCAACAGGTTCGCGTACGGAGGCAGAGAATTGTTGACCCGAAGTGCTGATTTTCGAGCCGACGGTTTCGTCGAGCACTACGGAGATCACTGTTTCCGCAGGAACGACGATCGGCCTTGGGCGCGGCGGAGCTTCCCGTACAGCAGGCTTGCTGGAACTTGCGCCCGAGTCAGGAGCGGACGAGTTTGCATCCGTTGCCGCGGTTTGCTGCTGGTCCGCGCTTTTTTTCTGACATCCCGCCAACGCAAACAGCAGGCAGAGCGCAGACAGAGGAGCAATGGCGAAACGACGATTCATGAACTACCTCCAGTGGGAGTGGGCTCTATAAACGATACTACGAACGCGAGCGATGTCAATTTAGCGGTGGGGCGTGCGAGGTCAAAGCGGCAACTATGCGCGGGCGGGCTGTTGGATATTTGTAATGAAAAATTCGCATGTTCGACTAAAGCTGCGCGAGGGCTGGCCGATAAGTGAAATCGAGCGCGGCGCTCGCTGCGCGGTGGTGTTTGTGTGCCTGCGCGGAACGGTGTTCCGCGACGGGACAGTCCCTCCATTCTAGCGCCCCGATAACACGCGTAGTTTCAACAGATTTTGCGACACGGCTTTGGCGATTCAATCGCACGGCTTTTCCTGCCTATGGCCCGGAAAGATTTTCCCGCCGCGATACGCATGAGACGAAGTTGAAACTTTGGGACGCAGTTTTCGAAGAGGGAGAGGATCGATGGCGGCTATTGCGACACCAACGTATGTAAGAGCGCGTACGCGCATTCTGATTGCGAGCGCGGACGCAGCATTTCGTCAACGGGTGAAAAAAGATCCACTGTACGCGGGCGCGGACAGCGAGGAGGCAGTCGGCGGCGCGCATGCTTTGGCGAAGCTGCTGCAGTTTCAGTGTGACAGCGTGCTGCTCGACCGCAACCTGCCGGATCTCGATGCGGTCGAGGTGGCCGAGCAGATTCGCAAACAGTTTCCTCGTGTTGACGTCGAGCTGCTGGATAGGCAGTTCGTTAGCCTGAAGCCGCAGGACAGTGAAGTAGGTGAGCCGGACTCGTCTGTTGGTGTCAGCGAAGTCGAGACGGAAGCCACGACGACGATCGCTGAGCCACGAGCTCAGGCGATGTGCCCTGATAAATTGCGCGGATCATTTTCCAGTACTTTGCCCGGTGCTTTGGTGGGTACTTTGGCGGGTACTTTACTGGGGCCTTTGCCGGGAATGATCGGCTCGAGCAGTGCGATGCAGCAGGTCTACGACTTGGTTCGCATGGTTGCGCACCGAGACACCACTGTGCTGGTTACTGGGGAAACGGGCACGGGCAAGGAACTCGTCGCCGGGGCCATCCACCAACTGAGCCGGCGCTCGCGGCAGCCGTTTGTGGTTGTGAATTGTGCCGCCATACCGGAGGCGTTGCTGGAGGCGGAGCTTTTCGGGCATGCGCGCGGAGCGTTCACCGGCGCGGTTCAGTCTCGCCTCGGGCGCATACACGTGGCACAAGGCGGAACATTGTTTCTGGACGAGATTGGCGAGTTGCCGCTGAGCATGCAAGCCAAGCTGCTGCGGTTTCTGCAGAACGGCGAAGTACAGCGGCTGGGCAGCTCCGATGTGTATCGCGTTGATGTTCGCGTGGTGTGCGCGACGAACGTGCAGCTGCCTGAGATGGTGAAGGCCCGGCAGTTTCGGCAGGATCTTTACTATCGGCTCGCGATTTTTCCTATTGCAGTGCCGCCGTTGCGCGAGCGCGCCGAAGACATTGGCGCTCTCTCCGACCGCTTTCTGGAAAAGCTTTCGGAGGGCGCGAGCCTTCCTCGAAAAATCTTGTCGGGCCGCGCGCTGGCTTATCTGCAAAAAGGAATTTGGGCCGGAAATGTGCGGGAGCTGCAGCACGCCATCGAGCGGGCGTTTATCTTGTCTGGAAACGAAAGCGAGCTTGGCGTGGAGCACTTTCGGGCCCTCAGCGGCAACAGCGACCTAAGAGAAATTTAAGGGCATAGACAATTTCGTGGAAGAGAGCGTGCATCGTGGCCAGCGTGACAAATTTACCCAGTACCCGGCAAAGAACGCGGGTTCTTGCGACTCCCGATGCTCAGGCGACAGCGCAGGAGAATCTCACGCGCGCGTTTCTGACTTTTACGCAAGCGGCGGGCTCGCTCGAAAAATCGTATACGCAACTGCACGGGGAAGTGACGAGGCTGCACGCCGAACTCCAGCGCACGAATTGTGAACTGGAGCGCAGCGTGGAGGAAAACGCGCGGGTGCGCGGCTATTTGTCGCGTGTGCTGGAAAGCTTGCCTTGCGGCGTCTTGGTCGTCAGCGCCGCCGAGAAGATCGAAATCATAAACCCGGAAGCGTGCCGGTTGCTTCAGCTCGATTCGCAGGGAACAGGCGGCGGTAGCTCACGATTGCCTGCGGCTTTTGCACAATCGCTACATGAAATCTCGGGCAGCAAACCCTTTTTGGAACAGGAGCATACGATCGCGGGAGTTTCCGGCAATCGTGTCATCGGCATTTCTCGTGCAAACGTTAGCGAAGCCGAGGGCGGCGCGGGCGACATCATCTGGATTCTTCGCGATGTAACCGAGCAGAAGCGCATTGCCGGGGAGCGGGAAGCCGCCCGGCGGTCGCACGCGCTGGCGGAGGTTGCCACCGTGCTGGCTCACGAAATCCGCAACCCGCTCGGGAGCCTGGAGCTTTTCGCCGGCTTGCTTGCCGACGCCACCGCGCATATGCCGGAGACACGACAGTGGATTACCCATCTGCAAGCGGGGCTGCGTGGGCTCTCCGCGACCGTAAACAACGTTTTGCAATTTCACAGCCAGCCCTCCGCGCAAATGCTTTCGACCGATCTTGGGCGTCTGCTGAACGAAACCGTGGATTTTGTACGGCCGCTCGCACGGCAGCGCGGCCAGCAGGTGAAACTGGAAAACGCAATCGGCCAGGTTTCCGCGCAGGCGGATGCGAATCGACTGAAGCAAGTGTTCCTGAATTTGTCCCTAAACGCGTTTCGCGCGATGCCGCCCGGCGCAGAGCTTCGCGTGCGCATGGGCTGGGCGCCGCAATTTCCGGGCGAACTGGCGCAAATTGATTTTCGCGATCAGGGACGCGGCGTCGCCCCCGAGCTGCAGGAGCGCATCTACGAACCTGGCTTTACGACTACGCCCGGCAGTCCGGGGCTCGGCCTTTCGGTCTGCAAAAGTGTAATAGAACAGCATGGAGGCGAAATCCGCGTGCACAGCAAGCCGCAACAGGGCAGCACGTTCTCGCTCTTCCTGCCGGTTTCCGGAGCAAGCGCATGAACAACGTATTGATCGTGGACGACGAAGCCGCCATGCGCGCCGCGCTGGAAGCAAGCTTTCGGCGCCGCGGCTGGCGCGTGCAGACGGCATCAGGTGTGAGCGAGGCGCTGACGAAATTTCGCACCGCACCCTCGGCCGTGGTCGTAACAGACATGCGGATGACGGACGGTGATGGACTGCAGGTGATGCAAGGCGTGCGCGCCTTTGTTCCGGAAACGCCGGTGATTTTGCTCACCGCGTATGGCAGCGTGCCCGGAGCGGTGCAAGCCATTCGCGAGGGCGCCTGCGATTACCTGCAGAAGCCCATCTCGTTTGAGGAGTTGGAATCCGCGGCCGAGAGATTTTTGCCAGCACGCGACGCGATGGGTGAGGACGAGGCGCTGTTTGAAGGCGTAGCTTGTTCGCCCAATTTTCGCGCAGTCATTTCCCGGGCACAGCGCGTTGCGCAGACCAACGCCGACATTCTCATCGAAGCGGAAAGCGGCACGGGGAAAGAGCTGCTGGCGAGGCTGATTCATCGAGCTAGTCCCCGCAGCGCAGGGCCTTTCGTGGCGGTGAACTGCTCCGCGTTTCCGGACAATTTGCTGGAAAGCGAACTCTTCGGCCACGTGCGCGGCGCTTTCACTGGCGCGCACAGTCCCAAGCCCGGAAAATTCGAGCTCGCCGATGGGGGCACGCTGCTGCTCGACGAGATCGGCGAAATGCCGCTCACGCTGCAACCCAAGTTGTTGCGAGTGCTGCAAGAGCGCGAGGTCGATCGGCTGGGTGACACGCGTCCGGTGCCCGTAGACGTCCGCGTGATCGCGACGACCAATCGTTCGCTGCGTGCTGATGTCGAAGCCGGCCGCTTCCGCGCTGATCTCTACTATCGCCTCAACGTCGTGCCGCTCACGATTCCGCCGCTACGCGAACGGTCGGAGGACATTCTGGCGCTGGCCAAGCACTTTCTTCGCAAGCACGAACCCAAAACGCAGCGCGGGCTTTTCCAGATCTCTCCCGAACTCGGCGCGCAAATCGAGGCGCGCGACTGGCCGGGCAACGTGCGCGAACTGGAAAACTTCGTTCGGCGCGCTTTGGCGCTTGCCACAGGCACCGTTTTGCCGGCGCAGCCAGATGACGAAAGCTCTCTCTCGCTCCGCGAAGAAAGCAATCACATCTCACGTTCCGGAGTCACGCTGCAGAGCGTGGAGCGCCAGCTCCTGGAGAAAACACTGCAAGCCACTGGCGGCAATCGCACACGCGCCGCCGAAATAATGGGCGTGAGCCTGCGGACGGTGCGGAACAAAATCCGCGAGTATGGCTTGCCTGCGTGGAGGCCATCGTGAGCTGGATGAACACCGCGCAACTCGTATTGCTTGAGCGGTTCCTTGACGTCAACGCGATGCGCCAGACGATCGTTACGACCAATGTCGCCAACGTGGACACACCCGGCTACGCCCGACAGCGGCCGGATCTTGCGGAAACGCCGCCAGTGCACTTGGGCAATCTCACTTTTGGCACCGGCGTGCAACTGTAAAACGTTACGAGTTTGCGCGATTCCATTCTTGATTTGCGCGTGAATCAGGAAACGCAGCAGCAAGGAAAGCTCAACGCGTTTCTCGGCTCCGCACAGCAGATTCAAGCGCTTTTTAATGAAACCAGCGGCACGGGATTGCAGAGTTCGCTTACGGCGTTTTTCAGCAGCTTGTCGCAGCTCTCCGCGAATCCCAGCGATTTAAATGTTCGCCAGGGCGTGTTGAGCGCGGCGCAAAATCTGGCCGGCGCATTCAACCAAAGTTCCGCGAATTTAACGACCGTGCAGCGCAATGTGGATCTTGGTGTCTCGCAATCGGTCACGCAGGTCAATACACTGACCGCGCAGATCGCAACCGTAAACGCGCAAGTGGCCGCAGCGCAGCTTTCCGGACAAAATGCCGGACCGTTTGTGGACCAGCGGCAGCAGCTTATCAATCAACTCTCGAATCTTGTGGACGTTTCCGAAATCGATGCCGGAAACGGCAGCCTTACGCTCACGACCAGCAGCGGCGCGCCGCTTGTGGTAGGTGGACAAAGTTTTCAGCTAACAACGCAACCGGATCCGACCAACGGCTTGCAGCACGTCTTTTCGCAGGGCGTTGATATCACCACAGAGCTGACTGCCGGGCAGCTTGCCGGACAATTACAAATCCGCGACCAGGAAATTTCTTCGCTGCAAAATTCACTGGACGCGCTCGCGTCCGGTTTGGCGACCGCGGTGAACACGCAACACAAAGCCGGCTTCGATCTAAACGGCGCTGCCGGCGGAAACTTTTTCGTCCCCCCGCCCGCGAGCGGCGCGGGTGCGGCGTCTTCGGTGACCGTGGCTATCAGCGATCCGACGAAAATTGCGGCGAGCGCGAGCGGCGCCGTTGGGGACAATGCGAGCGCTAATGCGATTCTCGCGCTGCAGAATCAAACTATGATCAGCGGACAGACGCCGGTGAACTTTTACTCCACCGTTGTTTTCAAATTGGGGAACGCTATTTCCAGCGCGCAGACGGAGCAACAGTCCGGCGGACTGGTGCTCTCGCAAATACAAAATCTGCAAGGCGGCATTTCCGGCGTCGACATCAACGAAGAAGCGGCGAACCTGATTCGATTTCAGAATGCTTATCAAGCTTCGGCGCAAGTTTCTTCGGTCATCAATGCGCTGCTGCAGACGACAATTAATCTGATCCCGTGAGCCTCCAATGAGCATACGACTCGATCCCAACCTGTTGCCGGACCTGCTGACCGCGGTGCAGCAGAGCGAACAGAACATGAACATCGCGACGCAGCAACTCGCGAGCGGGCGCAGCGTCAATCAACTTTCCGACGATCCGGCGGCGGTCGCCGCACTGGTGGGCAACCACGATCGGGCCGGACAAGACGATCAATTTGTGCGCAACGTCAGTTCGTTGCAGGCGCGATTTCAGGTGGCGGACTCCACGCTGAGCAACGTTGTGACGGTGCTGACGCGCGCGGTGACGATCGGAACGGAAGGCGCGAACGGGACGCTCAGCGCATCGGACCGGCAGGCCGTTGCCGGGGAAGTGCAGGGGCTGACATCGCAGTTGCTGAGTTTGGCGAACACGAGCTATCAAGGCACCTATATTTTTTCTGGCACCGCGGTGAAAACACAGCCCTTCACGTTGAACACGACCACCAATGCGGTGGCGTACAACGGCGACGGGAACACGACTTCTGTAGAGCTGTCCAGCGGCAATCCGATCAACACGAATGTGCCTGGGAGCCAGGTTTTTCAGAATGGCTCGGGCAACGCTTTCGGGGCGCTGCAGAATTTGAATGCGGCGCTGCTTTCCGGGAACAACATCGGCGCGGCGGTAACGCAAGTGCAGGACGCGCTTAGCCAGGTGAGCACGCAGCGCGTTTTCTACGGGAACGCGTTGAACCAGATTACGCTGAGCGAAAGTTTTCTGAGCCAGGAGAAGGTGAACTTGAGCTCGCAGGAAAATTCGCTGGTGGGCGTTGATCCGGCGAAGGCGGCTTCGGACCTGGTGCAGGCGCAAGTGGCGAATCAAGCGATTCTCGCCGCTTCGGGGCGTGTACTGAGCCTGCCGACCCTGCTGAGCTTCTTGAAGTAGCCTACTGGTTGACAGGCGTTCACTCCCACACCCCCAGGGATTTGCATGGATGTGAAAAGAAAGGAGTCGCCTGCGAAGGGATTTGTAAGTGTACGCAAATAAAGTCCGGCGCGGCGGGCGGGCGCGACGAGGGATTTCGAGATCGACGAATTCTGAAGATAGGCGCGAAGCGTGGGGGGCCCCCCTGGGGCCCCCCTCCCCCCGGTTTTTGCATAAGTGTTCATTCTGAAGGGACTTAAAGTCCTTTGTTTTGACACACTTTTACAAGTGTTCATTCTAAAGGTAGATAGCGGAATCGCGGGCGCTCTGGTGAAATCTTTCGCGCTTTCAATTCTCTTGCAGACGATTTTTCCCGGAAATGTGGGAAGGAAAGGAGTTGAGTGGCTGGTAGGATATTTCATAGGATATTATACCATTCGGTTAGCTCGTGTCAAGAGGTATTTTGGTTCCGTTTTGGGAATTCGGCAACGAACGAGCGAATTGACCGGCCCGGCATCGCTTGGAAAATTCAAAACCTGCAGCCTTAAAAGCGAGGGGCACCCCGCGTAAGGGGCACCCGGCGGCGCGCCTGAAAACAGCTCGCAAAGGAAGTGTAGAGTTCGTATAATCAAAATGTTGAGTTCATTTTATGGCGAGGACACAAAAGAAAGACAGCATTGTGGTTTCGGCGCTGCGTGCGCGGACACATTTCGGCAGGCTCTTGCGACGGGTGGAGGATGAGCGCCTTTCGCTGGTAATTGAGAAGCGGGGAACACCGCGAGCAGTGTTGTTGAGTATCCGGGACTATGTCCGGCTGGCTGCGCCCGAGCCGGAGGTTCTTAGGGTCATTGGTGAAGAGTCAAAGGCGAGGGGCACTGATAGGCTCAGTTCACGCCAGATTGACAAAATTATTAGGGTCTCACGAGCAAGCAAGACGAAGCGTTGATGATTGCGCTTCGACTTGTAATCGATACGAACATCGTGATTTCGGCGGCCCTCAGGCCGGATGGTTTGCAGCGTACGGTGCTGCTGCTCGCGATGACGAAACCGGCGCGGTTGTACTTCTCACCCGCCATTCTCTCGGAATATGCGGATGTGTTGTCGCGTCCCGAGCTCCAGATCCGGAAAGGACTGCAGTCTCAACTCTTGGACTTGATAAGCAGGAAGGCCCGGAGTATTAGTCCTGCGCGCCGCCTTGAGCTGGCGAGCGATCCCGGCGATAACATGTTTATTGAATGCGCTGACGCTGCGCGTGCAGACTATCTCGTGACGGGAAACGCGCGGCATTTTCCGAAGTTTTGGAAGGGGACCAAAATCATCACGTCGCGGGAGTTTGTCAGCGTTGTGGCACCGCATCTGATTGCAAAATAAATTGGTCGCGTCGCAGGGAATTCGGAATGGCGGGACAAAAGGAGAGGCGCTCGGTAACCTCACAAGCGCCTCCTCTACAACGTCAACGTAAACCGTGCCTCACTGGATCACCTCCTTCTCGGCAGGAACGCCGATGTCGACAAAATGTCGAGGGATCCGATTATAACGCGGGAATCGGGGAGATGTCAGAGCAAGCGTTTCCTGAACCTTTGGGTTTGGGCACGCGAAAGCCAGTTACCGATAATCGCGCTGATCAGGCACTTGACCGAGGCCCTCTAAATCAAAACGGGCTTGGCGACAGAGCTGGATTTGTCCGGGGACAGCCCGCAATCAGTCACCAGAAGCCGCGGACATGGCTTTGGCATATTCCGAAGCGAATAACTCGTTGTCCGGATATTGCTCGCTCAATTCGCGGAACAATCTTTGCGCCAGGGCATTCTGTTTTTCACGGCGGGCGGCGAGGGCAAGGATAATTTTGGCGAACGGCCGGAGATAGCGGCCGCTTTCCGCGGTCCTGGCGACTTGCTCCATACCGAGCTTTTTGTCGCCGTGAATTCCATCGAAGCGGAGCAGGAAACGCGAACCAGCGCCCTGTGAACCGATAACGTAGTTGGCGATGCCGGGGGCGATGTACGCGTCTGTCGCGTCCGGGTGCTGCGCCAGCAATTCCTTGGCATATCCGTTGGCTTTTTTCATGTGCTTGAGGGCGGCGAGATGCTTTTTCTGCAGAATCGATTCCGCATCCGATTCCATTCCGGCAGCGAGCGTCAGCGCAAGAAGGGCTTCTCCATCGTTGGGATTTGTTTTCCGGCGTTCCGCGGCAAGTTCGCGGGCGCGAGCAAGAGCATCGCGAAAATGGCTCATGCGCCCTGGATCCGGGCTGCCGTCAATCCCATGCAGGAATTTCTTTTCGTTCAGGAAAAAATCGCTGGTCAGTACGCCTTGCTGGGATAGCTCCTCAAAGAGATAGCTGGCGGCGACGGCGACCTCACCAAAAGGCTCCTCCGGATTGCGGGATTCCCATCTGGCGAAAGCTTTACGTGCTTCGGCGAATCTCTGCTCATAGAGGAGATCGAATCCAGCGCTAAGCTCTGGTACGGTTGTGAAAGCCGGGGACTCGATGCCTGGCGTTTGCCGAGCAAAATCGACGATCGGGCTCAACAGCAGTAAAACCGCTAGAAAATAAAAGGGACGCACCAATTATCCTTAACATGACGCACAAAGGATTAGACGGCCGCTGGACGCCGCGCAGTAACAGGACAGTTGTAAAGGCTTTGTCGCCTGCAGGTCACCATCGTGTTGTCTACCCTTCCGCTGCGCTCTGGGCTGGTAATCTCCCGGCCATCATACGATTGACGTGCAAAAATCCAGGCTGACCGACAGGCGAGCGAGAACACATTCTACCCCACGGTTCCTCAATCTTTCACACTTTCGAGGGCTTGAACAGCAAAAGGAGCGCCGGTTCGATCCGATGCGATGTGAGCAGGAATCCCTGTGATATCAGCGGCAATGTGGGGGGCGAGGGTGTGTCTGTCCGGATAGTCGCCACCATTCTGCCGCCGGAAAGGAATGGGGTCGTCAACGAACAGGCGAACCATGCGCCGCTCCAAGGCACGTTTTGCGGCTTCAACGCTTGCTTCGTCGATCCTCGCGGTACCGTAGACCGCGAATGTCGGGAGCACATCGATTCCGGGGAAGAACAGTGTCCCGTGAGTGATCGGAAACAAGAGGTGCTCAAGAGGTCCGTTGATGCCTCTTGGGCCATAATCTACCTCGGGGCCGCCGACGGTTACGGAAAGCAGCGTTCGCTTACCCGCCAAAGCGCCGTCACCATACCGATATGTGTTGCCAGCGTTTTTGTATCCATAGGCAAACTTGTACGCAAAAACTCGGTCGACCCAGCCCTTAAGGATGGCTGGAAAGCCGAACCACCAAACCGGAAATTGAAAAATCACAGCGTCGGCCCATAGGAGTTTCTCCACTTCTGCTGCGATGTCCCTTGGCTGTGTTCCATTTTCATACGCCTCGCCGGAAGCTACCATGTATTCAAGTGGGAGCGACTTGTCACGTTCGGGGAAATCATCAGCGTCGGCGACAGCTTTCCACTTCATAGCATAAAGGTCTGAAATTCGGACCTCGTGGCCTGCTCTGTGGAGCGCACCAACAGCGTGGTCTTTGAGTGTTGCATTCAGTGAGTTGGGATTCGGATGTGCGTAAACAACGAATACTTTCATGCGTTTTTGTCCTCGATGTCGTGAAAAACGTTATGAATTCTGAAGTCTTTTGCCGCTCTGCTATTCACAGGTGCGGATCCACTATCAATTTTTCTTTACACTTTAATTTTTTGCAATACTTACATTAAGCGCATATACTCACATTTTGGATAGTGTCATGAGACAACGGCGTCACGAATCCTATGAACTGAGCAGTGGCTGTGCTGTCGAAGCCTGTCTTGAGGTGATTGGTGGCAAGTGGAAAGGAGTGATCCTGCACCACCTGATGACCCGCGGGATGCTGCGCTTCAATCAGATTCAGCGATTGAAACCGAATCTGAGTCCTCGCATTCTTACGGCGCAATTGCGCGAACTTGAGCACGATGGCGTGATTGTGCGCAAGGTGTATCCAGTTGTGCCGCCGAAAGTGGAATACTCTCTTTCCAAAGCGGGAGAGTCGCTCAAGCCACTGATTGAAGCTATGCAGGATTGGGGAGATGAATACCTGTTGCGCACGAATGTACCGATCAGTCCTCGAGCCAAGGCCTCTGCACAAAGGAACGAACAGGGGATCAACCGGCAGTCCCAGAATGATGAAAAGACCCGGCCCGTGACGAAAGCAGGGGCAAAGGGATCTAAGACCATCCATAACGGCGAGTCTGACGTGAAATTGGTCTGAGATCAGCGGCCGCTTGACTTTGATTCAAAGCGGCAACGAACCGTAATGTTACCTACGGGGGTGGCTTGGCGGCGTGTGGGTTTGGGGTATACGATGGCTGCGATTTTTTTGGAGGGGATGATGGCTCGGAAGGATAGGTTGACGCGGGTGGCGGTTGGGATTGGGACGGCGATGGGGAAGGCGGATCGGAAGGCGCATCAGGTGGCGGCGGCGGGCCTGGTGGCGAAAAAAGAGCTGGAGGAGATTGCCAAGCAGGTGGAGGTTTTGAAGCGGCAGTTGCAGAAGACTACGACGCGATTGAAGGCGGCTTTGCGGTAGGAGATCGCGTGCGGCGAGCGCGTCCACGGCTTGTGTTACGTAGGTTGATTTCGGTTGTCTGAAAGAATTGGTTGCTGCTCTCATTCTTCTGTGCTGCCGTTAACGTCGTAAAAGCGGCGGCCCTTCGAGGCCCTGGGTAAACAAGACCGCCGCACTCCTAAAGCGCTTTGCGCCTGACGGGAACCAGCTGAGAGATGGCAGAACCTCGCTACTAAGAAAAAGCCGCAGGGCTGCGAAGACTCCGCCCTGCGCTACAAGTTGGCTTCACTTGGCGTCTGAGTTGCGCTGACTCCGGTATTCACTTGCATCGTCATTCCGGTGTTTACCTGATTGCTTGAGTGGGGCCTTCCCTCTATACGTGCTACGTGTCTCAATAGTGGGTGGCCAAAAACTGTGTCTTCTCTTCTTGTTGTTGCAGGCTTGAATTTTCCCGGCATGCCTGACAATGAACTGACGCCAGCCAGTGTGGCCTTTACGATATTTTCCCTTCTTGAGCACCGGAGGCTCGGCTCGCTTTCTGATTCGCTTTCCCAGGGCTGATCAACACTAGCGCGACGCACCGTTCATTCCTCGTCAAAATTCACACCTGAAGGAGCCTGTATGCGCAAAGTGTTTTTGCCCGTGGCGTTCTTGTTTGTTCTTGGTCGCATGATTTTGATGGGGTCCAGCACTCACGTCGTCGCACAGACTGCTTATCCCAATCCTGCCAATGAGCATGGGTGCCCGAGTCAAACAGGGGCGGGCGGGGGCGCGGAAGCGATTCCGGCATTTGTGGGGGCGGGGAGTGACGGCTTCAGTCCTAATCAAAGCTTGTGCTTGCCGCGATTGGCGCCGGTTCCGAGTGGGGCGAGTCCGTTGGCGTTCATTGTGGGAGGCGCCGAGCCAGCCGACCGTGTCGACTCGCAGGGGACGGTATATGTGGAGTCGATTCGCGGTGTGCCGGGCGGCGCTGATTTGTGGCGCTGGAACCAATCGATAGAGGGCGCACCGAATTCCAACGGGACATTGCCATTTAAGTATGAAGGGCAGCCGGATAATTGCGGCATCTTTGGGCTGAACGGCGGCGGCTGCGCGAATAACGTGGGCAGCCCGACAAACCTGGGTGTGGCGCCCGGAGGAGGCGATGCGGATATCGCGGTGAACGCGCCGGACCCGAACAATTCAGCGATTCCGAACCTTGCGTTCACGAGCCTGACGCTTGCGCCGGGGGTTACGGCAACAAATTCGCGAAATCGTGGCGATACGTTTTTTACTCCGCCGAACGTGGTGGCTGCGTTGGTTCCCGGAGATGATCGGATGTGGAACGATGCGCCAAATGATCCTTCCACGGTTTATATCAGCTACCACGATGTAGCGACTTTCAATATTGAGGTGCAGCGCTCGAATAATGGGGGACTGACCTACGTGGCGGGGGCGGGCGAGGCTATTGATGCTGCGACCCTTCCGACGGCCGGCAGCCTGGCGCCTACGGACAGCGCCAATACCGCCGCGCAAATCAAAGTGGATCGGAACACGAACTCGTGCCCGAGCAAGGGAAATCTGTATGTTGCGTTTTCGGCGCCGGACAACGTGACCGAGAATACGAATAGCGGACCGCAGCGCAGCATGTACGTGGGCGTATCCACGGATGCGGGGCTGAACGCTCCGACGATCACGTTCACCGATCATAAGGTGTACACGAGTCCGGCGGGCTCGCCGGGAGCTATTCACGGAACCAACCAAGTCTTTCCGGCGCTGGCGGTGGATAACTTTGGATATGTCTATACCGTGTGGTCGGATAACGAGAATGTGTTTCTGTCTTCGTCGTCTAACTTGGGGACGAGTTGGACGGCTCCGGTACGCGTTAATGGAGGAACGACGGTCGGGAAATCAAACGTGTTTCCGTGGGTAGCGGCGGACGCGAACGGTCACGTGGTGGTGACTTGGCTTGGAGGGAGCCTTGCGGGTAATTCGAACGACGTCGCCACAATGCAGGGAACGTGTACTGACGGGACGACGAGTTGCTGGGCGCATTGGAATGTCTACGCAGCGGAAACGGTGGACGGGCACGCGGCGGTGCCATCGTTCACACAGCACGCGGCCAGCGATCACGTGATTCATTCTGGAACTATTTGCACCGGCGGCACGGGCTGCAGCAACGGGGACAGCCGCGCGCTGGCGGATTTTTTCCAGGTGGCGCTCGATACGCAGCACCGCGCGAATATTACGTACGCGGATGACCATCTGGCTAGCCCGCTGTGCTCGCAGCAGAGCCCGGGGCATTGCGCTAACAATGATCCGCAATCGTTCCGCGTGGCTGTGCCTTACTTCACTTATCAGCTTAAGGCGGACAAGAAGATTGTTACTACGGGGCTTTGCGCTCGATAGGAGATGGGGTTTTGGATCAAACAAGCCGACGCCCACAGCAGCCTGGGATTCCTTCAGTACATCAACGGAAATAAGGACGCTGCCCTAAAGGAGTTTGACGCCGCAAGGAGGCTCGATGCCGACTTCAAAAAACAGTTTGATGCAACACTAAGCTGGGTGGAAGGAATTCAAACCCATCTTGGACGACAAAGACTTTTTGGCTAAGTTGTTCCCCCCTGAATAGCCGTTCAGATCGAATTTTGGCAGCAAACCATGATTGAGAGGCATTTACTCGGCGTTTAGCTGGAACCGGGTTCTAGTACTCCTTGGTCTAGTGTCTAGTGCCAGAGATGGGTTGCTTTCCTGCTGCGCTAAGGGATAATTACCTTCCTTAACTCCAATGGTGTTCCGAGTCGGGAGTTTTTTCGAGGACCGCATGAAATCATCAGGGCGTAAGTGTCTTTCAAGGATAGCTGGCTACAGTTTAGTTGAGATGATGATGACGCTAGCTATCGGACTGATCCTGGTCAGCGTAGCCTTGCCCACGATGATCGGAGCCCTTCAGAGTTATCGGCTGAATAGCGCCGCACAGCAAGTGGCAAATTTCATCGACCTGACCCGGTACACAGCGATTCGCAATAACAAGGCGATCATCCTGCAGGCGGACGTGAAGCCAGGAAGGGTGACCTTGTATATGGATTTCAATGGCAACACCCAGCTTGACCCAAACGAGCCACGAATAATTCTGCCGAGCGACGTTGTGATCGCCAACGGTGATTCTCTGTTGCCCGGCCGCAAGAGTTTGGGACTGAGCAATATGCAAGACTTTAGCAACCAGATCACGTTTGATTCGCGGGGTGTGTTGAATTTTGGGAGCGGTATTGCACCTACACCTTATTTCTTGGCGCTTGGATTCGCAACGCAGGTGGGAAGCGGTTATCGCGCGGTTACTGTGACACAAATGGGACAGACCAAGATATGGAAGGGGCTGGCCAGCGGCACGTGGTCACCGCTTTAAGTGAGGAACGAAGTGCAAGAGCCTGAGAGGCCAGGGAGCGCCACGAAAGTTCAGCAGGCCGGATTCACGCTGCTGGAGATGATACTGGCGTCTGCGGTTTTGATGTTCGGGATTGTTTCTGTCATGCAGTTGGTGCCCGCCAGCCTGAAGACAAGCGTCAACAATCGATTGGATACGATGGCCACCGTCGTTGCACAGCGCGAATTGGATCAGATGCTAAGCCAGCCGCTCACGTCGACGGCTTTTCTCGACGCGGACCTGCACTCGATCAGTTTGGGCGGCGCGGGTACGACCGGCGCCAACGTCCTGATGGACGGGCAGTCGACGACAATCGACTTTTCTTCTGACATAAGTACTGTGCCGGCCGGATTCTCCACTTTCTACGTTGATTTGAACGATCCCCTCCGTGCGACGTTTGAACTACGCTGGGCTGTCTTTTCTGAGGTGAATGGAGGGACGGTAATCAGCCGGAGGATAATCGTCGGCTGCCGGCGAATGAATTCCAACACGGGTGTGTTTCCGGTGACTCTGGACAGTTCCGTGGAGAAGTTCTGAAGCTGAGACAATGAAGAGAATCAGCGGGAAAACGGCCGGGTATTCATTGCTGGAGCTCTTGGTTGCCACGGTGCTGTTCACCATAATCAGCGGGACGGTCTTTTCGGTCTTGTCCAGCTCGCAGTTGACCTACCAAGGCGAGAGCACGCTAGCCGCTGCGTTTCAGCAGGCTAACGTAGCGATCGATCAAATCGTCCGTGACGTGCATTCCGCGGGATATCCGCCGGTCAGTTCGTTCAACGCGGCAGTGGCGCAGTACTCTCCAGAGAAGTTTGCGCTGCCATTTGCTTGGTCTCCGAACTATCCGGGTAGTTCCTGTACTGTCCCTGTCCCTATCACTGCTACCGTCACTGGGCCATGCACGATCCCAGGGGGCAACGACCTGATCTTGGAGGCGGATACTGGAGGTGGCGTGCAATGGATTCGCTATTCGCTGCGGGGCGCGACACTGATGCGCGCGGCCACTGCTAAAGTGGCTGGCGACCCGGTAATCTCGACCGACAATCAACTGGTGCCGTATCTGGACAACGTAATAAACCAGGCGCCGATCTTCTCTTACAGCTTTGACGACGGGGAAACACACTTCATCCCTGTCAACATTCGCGCAGTAAATATCAGCTTGATCGTTCAGTCGGCTCAAAGGGATGCGCAGACCAACCAGTTCCGCACCATAAGGGTCACCGGCCAGGCGGTGCGCTTCAATCCAAACCACTAAGCAAAAGAATTCATGAGAATGCGCTTAAATAAGACGGGGTGTTCTGAACGAGGGGCAGCCCTCGTCATCGCCCTCTTCACGTTGATGCTGATCAGCGTGGTCGGCACCGCACTGATTTTGATGGCCGGTACGCAAGCGGCAGTGAAGGGCAATTACAAGTCATCGATGCATGCGTTCTACGATGCCAAGGCCGGACTTGAGGAAGCCCGCGGGCGGTTGTGGGCCTTCCATCCGAATAACATCAGCAGTTGCGTTTTTCCGGCGCCGGGCACACCTATGCCGATAGACCGAGTGTGTTACATCGTCAATTCGTCCAAAAACGAAGTGGTAGACCCCACGAATCTGAACGCCACGAATCCCTACGCGGATTCCGAGTACAAACAAGAATTCAATAAGGACGTAACTGCAGCCACGGGATTGCAGCCGTTGATTCCTTCGACTTCACCTTTGTCGGGTGGCATTGCCGGGCCGTTGTACAAATGGGTGCGGATCACGCCGCGGACGGAATATTCGGGGAATATCGATGTCGACGGAATCAAAGGCTTGGACCAAACAAACCCGCTGTTCTATGACGGTACCCAGCAACTGTTGTCGAACGGCGGCTCTGCTGTTGCCGGAGCCTCGCAGGTCCTGACGATCACGGCTTTTTCCGTCACTCCATATGGCAGTCGGCGCATGGTGCAATACACCGTCGCCCAAATGCCTTCTGCCAGCTTATATTCGATCTTCGCTCCTGGTGTAATGCTGAATACAAATCAAGTCTTTCCGGCGGCGATGAGCGTCCTGGGGCCCAGTACGGCTTCTAGCCCAGCTTATAGCCCCGCCATCTCGCATCGTAACTTCCAAGTTAACGGCACTGACCGCTCCGGCGCAAACGCAGGTTCCTGCAGTCTTACACCACAGTCGGCATCAACGGCTTTAGGTTTGACGGATAACCCGAATCCCGTGATCAGCGCGATCACAAGTTTCCGCACGCAGACTAATTACCAGGTTTCCGGGGCTTCGTCGCCCAGCGTCTCGGATATCTCCTCGTTGCTTCCATCCGGCGAGCAGAATGTTGCTTCCTGGGATTCGCTAACCGATTCTGCTTCTGTGGTGCAGACAATCACCAGTCTCGCCAGCGTGGTTGTGAATGGGCCCGCCACCAGCCTTCCAAATTATGGTACAGCGTCCAATCCCGTAATCGCCGTCGTACTTCCATCCACCAGCGGGGGCACCGACGGAAACCTAACACTCAGCAATGTCACTGGATATGGCATTTTATTGGTCACGGGCAAGCTCACGCTTAGCGGAAACGTTGGATGGCGCGGGATTATTCTTGTCATTGGTCAGGGCCAGGTGGACGGCAACGCTGCTTCCGGCAACGAGATTGACGGAGCGATGCTTGTGGCAACAACCCGAGATAGCTCGGGGAATATCCTGCCGGCGTTTGGAACCTCGTTCGTGGATTGGACCCACGGCAAGGGCGGCTTTTTCTACGATAGTTGCTGGATGAACGATGCAATGTCGGCCTTTCCCTACAAAGTGCTCTCCTTCCGCGAAATTCCCCAACTGCAATAACTCCAATCCCTCTTAGAATAATGTCCGCCCGCAGCGATGGAAAACAATATCTCGTGATCGCTGCGGGCGGACATCAAGAGAGTAAGAAAGAAGAGTTGGGCGACGCGCTGGTCGCGTTCACCCTTCCTTGAGCGCGTTCGTCCTAGTCCATGTGATGGTGCATCGCGAAAATTTCATCGAGCGAATCCTCATAGGGATACACGTGCACCAGCCATCCGAAAATCGACGGACGAAAACGGCCGCCGGCCGCATCGCACGCATCCTGCGTGGCGATCGAACCTTTCAGCCCAAACTTGCTCCAGTCTGCGTTACGCACGCGCGCGCGCGGCGGCATGCACAAATTCGTATGCAGGTGCCACATGGCCAGGCTCAGCGGCACACGTGCGTTAAGGTGATCTTCAGTGGCCCGTTTTGGCATCGTGTACATCGCGCCAACCAGTTCACACCCGGTTTGCGTCTTCCGATACAGCAGAGAAGTCGGCCGCCCGGGATCAAACGTAAAATTCTCCAGAAAGCCGTTGCGGTAACTCGCGAAGTGATACTTCGGTTGCGGGACATTCGCCATAAAAATCTTGAAGCCGTCGTTTAACGCCACATGATAATCGCGATATTTCTCAATGCCGGCGCGAAGCTGCGCGACAATCTCATTCGCGCGTTGCTCGTCTTCCGGTATCTGCGCGCGCATCGCCGTCATCGTTATGTGCTGGCTGTGCGCGTCGTGATGGTCCGGCGTCATATCGCGCACCGCGGCCTTCTCATTCGCATGCTTGTCGCCCATGTCCATCCCCGGCATCCTGCCGTGATCGACCTCCGGAGCTTGCGCAGGCGATTCTTGCGTCGACGCCTCCTGCACCGGCGCGCGATGTGCCGGCAGCGCCGCCAGCAACAGAGTGAATACAAACAACGCGCCGAGAAGCATCCCCATCTTCGCCAAAACTTGAACAATCGAACCGCGTGCTGACATCAAAATTTCTCCCGCACTACCCGCCGCTAAATAATACGAAAGTGCGTGCCGGGAAGTTCCGCCATCTCGTGCCCTGTTGCCCGCCCAAAACTGTACAAACGTACAGGTTTTCCTCCTCATCCGAGCTCCGAGCTGCTGCCCTCGCTGTGCTGAAATTCTCGGCTCCGCAAGCCCCGTGCTAAAATTCCCGCGTGAAGAAACGCACGATACATCCAGCCAAAACACTGTCCGGCGGCGTAGAGCCGCCCGGCGACAAGTCCATCTCCCATCGCTACGCAATGATTGCCGCGCTCGCCGATGGCGCCAGCGAGTTGCGCCACTTTGCCGCCGCCGCTGATTCCCGCAGCACGCTCGATTGCATGAAAGCGCTCGGCGCCGAAGTCAAAATCGACAAAGACACCGTCCGCCTTACTGGCCGCGGCCTTGACGGACTCAAGGCCACGCGCCGCGCTCTCGACGCCGGAAACTCAGGCACCACGATGCGCCTCCTCGCGGGAATTCTCGCCGGCCAGGAATTTACGTCGCAATTGACCGGCGACGCCTCCTTACAGAAGCGCCCCATGAAGCGAGTGGTCGATCCGCTGCGCCAAATGGGCGCCGACATTCGCGCGCGCGAAGATAATTTCGCGCCGCTCGAAATCCGCGGTGGCCGCCTGCGCGCCATCGATTTCAAGATGCCCATGGCAAGCGCCCAGGTGAAGTCGGCAGTGCTGCTCGCGGGATTATTTGCCGAAGGCGAGACCATCGTCACCGAGCCCGCCCGCACGCGCGATCATACCGAGCTGGCTCTCGAGGAATTTGGCGCGCCCATCGAAAAAAGCGGCAAGACCATCCGCATACAAGGATTAGTCGCGGGGAATGGCGGCGCGAAATTGCAGGCGCGATCCCTCGACGTGCCCGGCGACCTGTCCTCGGCCGTCTTTTTCATCGCCGCCGCTTCACTCTTCCCAGACTCGAATCTGCTGATTCACAACGTCGGCCTGAATCCCACGCGCACCGCGATTCTCGATGTGTTCGCGTCCATGGGCGCCTCGCTGCAAATGTTGTCAGTGCGCAGCGCTCACGGCGAAATCGTCGGAGACTTGGCCGTAAAGGGCGCATCGCTAAAAGGCGGCGTGATCGAAGGCGAGCAAATCCCCTTGGTCATCGACGAGTTGCCCATGCTCGCCGCGCTAGGCCCATACACGGAGCAGGGAATTGAGATTCGCGATGCCGCCGAGTTGCGCGTCAAAGAAAGCGATCGCATCGCAGCCTTAGCCGAAAATCTCCGCCGCATGGGCGCCACTGTGGAAGAACGCCCAGACGGCCTCCGCGTCGAAGGCCGCTCAGCAGGCAGACTCCGCGGCGCGGAAATCGAGCCATACAGCGACCACCGCATAGCCATGGCCTTCGCCGTAGCAGCCCTATCAGCAAGCGGTCCGACTGTAATCCGCAACGCCGATTGTGCCGCCGTCTCCTACCCAACCTTCTTCGATGACCTCGAGCGCGTAGCCGAAAGATAGCGGGCTCGCAGCCGAATTCAGTGCGGCCCGAAGTAGCGGTAATGACCGGTAATCTTCCAATTGAACAGCACGTCTTCCATCTGTGGTCCGCGACCGATGTTGTGAACAACCATGTAGCGACCCGTCCGTGCTGATTTGCGATCCACGACAATACCGATATGAGGCACGTTGCCACCCAAGTCCCAAGTAACAAGATCACCAGGGGCATAGTCTACGCTATGCACGCTGGCGGTCAGCAGTTCGCCTTTGCGCGCGAAAAAAGTCATCAGATTGGGAACGCGGCGGTGATCGATGTTCGTATCAGTATGCGCAAGAAGCCAGCGCCGTTGATTTGGATAAGCTGAGAAATTCCGCAGCATATCCTCGTGAACCTCTTTTTGCAGATCAATGCCGACGGCGCGGTATGCGCGAATAATTTCATCAGTGCACACGCCGGTTTCGGGAGGAACATCGCCGTTAGGATAGGGAATGCGGACGTAAGCAGGGTCATAGCGGACAGCATGGTGAGTGCGTTCTACGGCAGCGGTGACCAGTTTCTGCAGGAATTGCCGGTGATTTGGCGGAGCGGCCGTTGGGTTTTGGCTTAGAGCCGAAAGACGGATCAGCAACAGAAAAAGAAGGACGATCGGGGCCGAGGGGCGCATCGTCAATGGTCCACCGAAGTAGCTCTATCGAGTGGAATCTTATCAGGTATTCACCCTATGCTCGCGCCCGTTTTTGTCGTTTGCTGGATGATTTTTAACTGAGCGTTTACACATCACTGTCTGCTTTCGACAATCATTCGTAAACCCGCCCTCGGCTGCGACCTCCGATTTCGTGAGCCGCTCGCTGCCGATCTCTGATTCGTGGAGTGTCTGGTGAAAATGAATCGTCGTGAGTTAGTGAAGAATCTTGCGTTGGCTTCCGGAGCCGTTGCATTTGCGGCGTCATGGCCCTTCAGTAGGACGGCATCTGCTCGCGTGGCGCTCCCGAATTTGCCGAACCCCGGCAACTCCGGCATCGACCACGTAGTGGTAGTCACCATGGAGAACCGCAGCTTCGATCATTTCCTGGGCTGGCTTCCGAACGCCGACGGTAAGCAGTCCGGTCTCACGTACGTGGACAATCAAGGTGTTGCTCACAAAACCTATTCGTTGTCAGGCGACAACACCGGCTGCCCGCATCCAGATCCCGATCATAGCTACGACCAAGGGCGTGTCGAATACGACGGCGGCAAAATGGATGGCTTCTTGCGCGCCGGCTCGAACGATGTCTATTCCATCGGCTATTACGGCAGCGCGGACATTCCGTTCTACGCGGCGCTCGCGCGGCACTACACAACGTCCGACCGCTACTTTCCCTCTATTCTAGGCCCGACCTTCCCGAATCGCCTTTTTTTGCATGCCGCGCAAACCGATCGCCTGACCAATACCTCGGCTTCCACCACGATGCCAACGATTTGGGACCGGCTCCTCGCCGCCGGTGTGAGCGCCAACTACTACTACAACAACCTCCCCTTCCTCGGGTTATGGGGACCAAAGTATGTTGGCATCTCGCGACCCTATTCGGATTTTCTGGTCGCCGCGTCCACCGGCACGCTGCCGGCGGTTTCCTTCGTGGACCCGATCTTCACCGTTCTCGATGATGGCACCGGCAACGATGATCATCCCCACGCGGATATTCGCAAGGGGGAGCGCTTCCTGTACGACACATTCGAGGCCGTCGCGAATGGACCGAAGTGGCGCAACACCGTCTTCATCGTAAATTTTGACGAATGGGGCGGCTTCTTCGAACACGTCGTTCCGCCGCGCGCCGCCGCCCCGAATAATGTCGATCCCGACCTCGTGAATGGCAAAGCTCTGCTGGGCTTCCGCGTACCGACCGTGGTCGCCTCACCGTTCAGCGCGGGACAACCCGACGATCCGCGGGTAAGCGCTCTGGTATTCGACCACACCTCGGTCCTGAAGCTGATCGAGTGGCGCTGGGGGCTGAAGCCGCTGACCGCACGAGACGCCGGCAACGACATACAGAATCTTGCCTACGCGCTCAATTTCGAGCATCCCAACGTCTCAGTTCCCGCGCTGCCTCAGCCATTCGCGCCCATCGTCGGCACCCCTTGTGGCATTATCGGTGCTGCTCCGGCCCCGACGTCGGAGTCCAGCGTTTGGATCCAGCTCGGCCAGTCTGCCGCCGCAAACGGTTTCGCCGTGACCCTGCCGTAGGAACGCAATCGTCGCGTAGGGGCGCAGCACCGCTGCGCCCCATGTCCGCAACACGTCTGCCTAATTAGTCTTGTCTAGTCTTGTGAATGGAAATCGCAGGCACACCTGCGCCCCATGTCCGCAACACGCCCGCCTAGCTAGTCTTGTGAATGGAAATCGAACCGTAGCTGGTCCGCAAAATAATCTTCGGCCCGCGGCCCCGTCCGTACTTGCCTTCCAAATGCGAGTCGCCCGATTCGGTCTTGGTCAGCTTCAAGGAATCCGAATCCGACGCAAACTCGGAATCGATCTCTCCCGAATGGCAGTCCGCCAAAATCTCAAAGCTCGACGATTCCGGCAGAGTTAACGTAATCGGCGCGGATGAATTTGTGATTTCAATATCGTCTTTGGGCGGGGAAGAGAAGCGCACCTGGATATTGCTGTTGCGATCAGTGATATTTATTTTGCCGCCGGGATTCTCGATGGTGATGTCCTCGTCGCGCGTTCGCAGAATCAGGTTGCCCGGCGCATCGACAACGTCCAAATTCCCCGAGCTTGCTTCCATGTGCCCCGAGAGTTGCGTGAGCGTCAAATCCGTCCGGTGTGATACAAACCGCACGCCCTTCGTCACTCTTTCCGCGCGAATCGGCCCGACAAATTCTCCGTTAATCGTAAAGCTGCCGCTCGCGTTCACCACCTCGACGCTTCCACCGCGCCCGGAAATCTTCACATCGCCCTTGGTATCCGAAATCTTCGCGTCGCCACGCCGCATATCCAGGCTCACGTCTCCGGCCGTCCCGCGCACTTCGATGTCGCCGTTTCCGTTGTCGATGTTGACCTGCGACGCCATGTCGGAAACCGTTACATCGCCCTTTTCGCTGTGGATCGCCAGCAGCGCCTTCTTCGGCACGGTAATGTCCAGATCCACGCTGACACGCGAATTTCCCCCGCCACCGGTTGGCCGCACTTCGTATCCATCGCCGTTCTGCACGATCTCCGCGGAAACCCGCTCGCTAACTTTCTTCGCAGCCCCCTCACTCCAGCTCTTCACATTAACTTTGCCGGAAACGCGAATCTCCGGCTCATCCGAAGCGCGCACGGTAATGTCACCGCGTCCGCCGCGCACGATAATGCGCGCATTCGGCGGCACCGTTTTCGGTGCCACATCGATGCTGCTGGCAAACGCTTCACCGGGAACATCGATATTATCGACAATGTGCGGCAGGTGTTCGCCTCCCATCACGATGCCGACCACCGCCAGCAGACCCAACACAAGAAAAACTTCCTCTGACGTAATGCGCGACGCACCCGGCTGCGATCCTCGCGCCCCCGCAGTCCGCTCGTAAATCTTGATAGCGCCCCAGAAAATCAAGATCAGCGGCCACCAATGCAGAATGATGCCCGTCAGGTCAAATCCGCGGTAATTGTGCAGAAGTAGCAGCAAACCGATGAAGATCAGAACCAGTCCGCTGAAGACGCTGCTGCCGCGGGGGCGAAGGCTGGCCATGTGAGGTTAGTGTCCCTGTCCCGGCAGTGAACTCTGTGCAGGACCACCCGCAGACGGAGGAATGGACGCGGGTGGGACAGTAGGAGGCGGGGGCGCGGTCATCGAATCAATATGACCAGTCATTGGCGCCATCGAAGATGCCAACATGATCGCGCCGATCACAATCAGAATGAATGGCCAGGTGTTAAAAAAATTGAACGTATCGCCGCGAACTTCGTGCAGCAGAAACAGCACGCCAATCGTAATGAGTACCGCGGGGCCCATCAGCCCGCGAATCGTACAGCGTGGACACCGGCAATGATTTTCTCTAGCCATACTCTTTGCTACCGGCCCTCGAGCCGATTTCGAAACATCAACAGTCCCACCACGATCAAAAGCACCGGCCAGAACTGCTGAATTCTCCACCACGGAAACCAATCAAAATTGTGTAGCAGCAGCAAAATCCCGATGCCGATAATCAGAAACGGACCCACCGGCTTCCCTTTGCTGAAACTTTCCAGTGGATCGTCCAGCCGCTGTCCTGCGAGCCGCGCCTTTGCCGTGCGGTATGCATCAATCGGCATGTATACCCAAAGCCCGGCGATACAGATCCACAATGCCGCTTCCGCTCCGCCGCTCACCG
>Ga0209131_1000550_pt1 | contig 26762 bp, 25 predicted proteins | sample GraSoi_2013_40cm_FD_185826 | JGI IMG/M metagenome (GOLD analysis project Ga0209131, IMG submission 185826) | Grasslands soil microbial communities from the Angelo Coastal Reserve, California, USA - Sample 9_17_2013_40cm (SPAdes) (version 2) | ecosystem: Environmental > Terrestrial > Soil >... | reverse complement strand
ATCCCACTATTAATTCCTACTTTGGTTCAATCGATCCCATCGTTTGTCTTTCTCGAGGCTTCCCTTGCGGTGATTGGGCTGGGCGATCCAGTTTTGCCCACTTGGGGGAAGATCATTCAGGATGCCAATTCCAATGGAGCTCTTTACAAAGGCTATTACTATTGGGTGCTGGAACCGGCTGTTTTACTGATGGTCACGGGGTTGGGTTTTGCGGTCCTTGGATTTGCACTTGACCGGGTCTTTAATCCGAAACTGAGAGATGCATGAACCCAACAACAGAAAAGCTCCTTCATATTGAGAATCTTGTCCTGTATTTCAAAACCACATATGGCGTCGTTCAAGCGGTAGACGGGGTTGATTTTGATCTCGATTCGAATCGCGCCGTCGTGATCCTTGGCGAATCCGGTTGTGGCAAGACATCGCTTTCAAAAGCATTATTACGTCTCCTGCCGCGGAATGTGGAAAGGTATGACGGCAGGGTTTTTTTACAAGGCTCGGATGTGATGGCCTTGGATGACGAGGAATATCGTCAGAATGTACGCTGGGTGGGTATGTCTCTGGTTCCGCAGGCGGCGATGAACGCGCTCAACCCGGTATTGAAAGTTGGCGATCAAGTTGCCGAGCCGGCCATGATCCATTTGGGATTAGGCAAGGCCGAATCGTTGAAGCTTGTGTATAAAATGTTCCATCATGTGGGTGTGCCATTGGATTTTGTCGAACGATATCCGTTTGAATTAAGCGGAGGAATGCGGCAGCGCGTGGCGCTGGCGATGGCTCTCGTGACTTCGCCAAGCTTGATCGTCTTGGATGAACCAACCTCTGCGCTTGATTTGCTCACACAGGCCAATATCATGAATGTGCTAAAACGCATCAAACATGAACTTGGAACTTCATTTATTCTGATTACTCATGACATTGCTACATCGAGCGAGCTTGCAGATGAGGTGGCGATCATGTACGCAGGCCAGATCGTGGAAACGGGTGATGCCAGGGAGTTTTTCCCGGCACCCTTGCATCCGTATTCGCAAATGCTAATGGCCAGCGTGCCGCGCCTGAGAAGCGATTCAGATCCGATGTTCATCACGGGCCAGCCCCCGAGTCTGATGAATCCGCCCAAGGGATGCCGCTTTGCGGCGCGTTGCCCATTTCGATTTGAAAAATGCAGTAAAGAGCCGCCTGTTTTTCAAAAGGGTAATCGTAAAGTTAAGTGCTGGTTGCACGCTTAACTAGAGGAATTATTTATGTCGTCCGCGGCTCTTTACGACGCTCTTTACATGTTCAAAGATATCCATAAAGTTGTTCTGGAATTTGCCGAAGGCATTGATGAAGACCAACTCCATTGGCGTCCGCGCGGTTACAGCACTTCGATCGGTTTTCATCTATGGCATCTTGCGCGCGAATCGGATTATCTCAAGGCGGTTATTTTAGAACGCACGCCCCAACTTGGAACGGATTTTGGCGAGGCTAAAGAGATCTGGGCGAAGGAAGCGCTTGCACAGAAGTGGGGCTTTCCCACTGAATTGAATGCCACGGTGGGTACCGGCCTGACTGATGAAGTCGCTACCACCTTGCCCATTCCGAAAAAAGATGAATTGATAAATTATCTAAGGCGTTCTTATGAAGCCTTGGAAAAATTTGTCGAATTATTGGATGAACGTTATCCCGTTTTCGATGATGCAGACGAAGAGCTGAAGAAAAAACTCGAGAATATCCGCTTGAATCTGCTGGTCTTCCTATCGCATGATTGCCGACACTTGGGAATGATGGAGTGTTTGAAAGGTCTGCAAACCGGATTTGGCTCGGCCACGGAAACAAGAAAATAGTATTGGAGCCTCAGACTCCATAAGAAAGCATAATTGATGATCACTGAATTACAAGAGGTAAACAGGATGACAGTCGAAACCAAAGCGCCAAAAGAAGCATTGCTATCCATTCGCGATCTGCATGTTTGGTATGAATTGCGTCGATTTGGTTTCGGTCATGCGGGATATGTCAAAGCAGTGGACGGCGTCAGCTTTGAACTGGCTGAAGGAGAAACAGTAGCAGTTGTCGGTGAGTCGGGATGCGGCAAGTCGAGTCTGATGAAGACCATTCTTGCACTGAACATCCCTACAAGTGGCGAGCTTATCTTTGACGGAAAAAATCTCTCTGAGCTTAGGGGTAACGCTCTGCGAGATTATCGGTTTGAGATCGGTTATGTTCAACAGGATCCATATGGCGCACTCCCGTCTTTCATGAATGTACAGCAGATCTTGGAAGAGCCATTAATTATTAGTGGCGTGAAGGATAAACAGGAAAGACTCAATAGAATTCACAAAGCAATGGATGAAGTGAAACTTCACCCGGTCGATGATTTTCTGCAAAAATTCCCGCACATGTTAAGCGGCGGACAACAGCAGCGTATTGTCATTGCACGCTCCATGATCCTTGAACCGAGATTGATCGTTGCCGACGAACCTGTTTCCATGTTAGATGCGTCTGTGCGTGTTGAAATCCTTAAACTACTGCGCGCTTTGCAGGAACAGCATCACCTTTCGGTCATTTACATCACACACGATCTTTCAACGGTCAAATATTTTTCTGCGCGTATCTTTGTGATGTATGCAGGCAATCTGATCGAAAAGGCCGAGACGCGCGATCTGCTTGAGAATCCATTGCATCCTTACACCATGGCTTTGCTCGCGGCTACATCCGACCCTGACGCTCGCAATGCAGACCATTTCAAGGAAGTGCCGCCCGGCGAACCACCCAGCCTGGTAAACCCGCCCAAGGGGTGCCGATTCCACCCGCGTTGTTCGAGGATCATTGCAGGGTTATGTGACGAAAAATTCCCGCCTGACTTTGAACCTGAACCCGGTCATTCTGTGGCCTGCTGGCTGTATCAACCAAAATGAGATCTCCACGCTCCCTGCTCGCCCTTGGCCTGATCCTGATGCTATTGGGCATTATCCTGCCCTTCTTGATGGTGATCCACATGGTGAGGTCCACCTTCTTTTTGAACTTTTTCTCCTGGGGGGCCTCGGTGACCGGTCTGGCTTTGGGAATGATAGGGGTCGCTAGGATGGTGAATACGAGACGGGAGTAATAGAGAAATTACGGGAGTATATTAATAAAATAAATATCTTCTCTTGCAATTTATCTGTAATTGCAGATTTTCTTAATTCAGGGGATAATCACCTCGTAAACAAAGGTGAAAAATGGCGTCGTGGCATGTAATTCGCAGCAAACCTAATAAAGATGTTCTGTTATTTAAGCAGTTGCAAGCGCACGGATTTGAAACATATTTTCCACAACTAAATGTCAAACCTGTAAATCCACGCGCGTCCAAAACGCAGCCGTATTTTCCTGGCTATCTGTTTGTAAAACTGGATTTACAGTCAATTGGATTTTCTTTACTCGAATGGATGCCCTATTCATTGGGCCTACTTCGTTTTGGTGGCGATGCGGCTCATATATCTGAAGAATTAATCCGTATTATTCAAAAGCAACTTGTCGATTCAGAATCGAAGACCTCCATCTCACCTGCCATTCAGCCTGGAGATCTGCTCACAATCCAACGCGGGCCCTTTGCTGGATACAAGGCAATGTTCGATATAGCATTAAGTGGAACCGAACGCGCTCGTGTTTTATTGTTATTGTTGCAAAACAGGCAGCTAGCAATTGAATTGCCGACTAATTACTTGAGTTTACAGCGCGCCTGATTATTGTATAGGTACATTCTTATATTTGACGACCTGGTCTGACGAATTTTATTGTCGGAAGGGCGGATGCTTGAAAAACAGAATTCATTTTCTCTCATGACAACTAAAATGGAAAATATTTCTCCAGCGCAAGATGAAAACTGGTCAATGATCATTGAACCCCAGCGTAATTGGCTTGATCTACGCCTGGGCGAACTGTGGCGTTATAAAGACCTTGTGCTGCTCTTCGTGCGCCGCGACTTTGTCTCGGTCTACAAGCAGACTATTCTTGGGCCATTGTGGTATCTCATTCAGCCATTATTGACAACCATCACTTTCACGGTCATCTTCGGGAGTATCGCCAGCTTACCCACCGATGGTCTGCCGCAGTTCTTGTTCTACATGTCTGGTACGGTGGTCTGGTCTTACTTTGCTGCTTGCCTGACCAAGACCAGTGAAACTTTTGTACAAAATGCAAACTTGTTCGGCAAGGTTTATTTTCCGCGCCTGGCTGTACCAGTTTCCATATTAATTTCCAGCATGGTCACTTTTCTGATCCAATTTGCCATGTTCCTGCTTTTTGTGTTGTATTTTGTTCTGCGTGGTTCTACTATTCAACCAAACTGGTTGTGGATCGCCCTCTCACCGCTCCTGATATTGATGATGGCTGGGCTCGGACTTGGTTTCGGTATCATCGTCTCCTCATTAACTACCAAATATCGCGATTTACGCTTTTTGGTAACCTTTGGCGTGCAGTTGCTGATGTACGCTACTCCAGTGATTTACCCGGTTTCATCCATCCCGACTCGCTTTCAATGGATTATTCAAGCCAATCCGATGACCTCTATTGTAGAAGCTTTTCGTTTTGCATTCCTCGGCGCAGGCAGTGTAGATATTAATCATCTGCTCTATAGTTTTGGGTTTATGTTAGTAGTGGTCATCGCAGGCAGTATCGTTTTCAACCGCGTAGAACAGACTTTTATGGATACTGTATGAGCACCATTATTTCCGTTGAACACCTTTCTAAATCTTATCGCCTTGGCCAGATTGGCACTGGGACATTTACAAATGATCTGAAAATCTGGTGGGCAAAAACGCGCGGGAAACCTAATCCTTTACTTAGAATCGGTGAACGAGGTCATGGTAATCGCGATGGTGAAGACTTGTGGGCTTTGCGCGACGTCAGTTTTAAAGTGGAGCAAGGCGAAGTACTTGGTATCATTGGCAAGAATGGAGCAGGCAAAAGCACTTTGCTTAAGATTCTATCTCGTGTTACTACGCCAACTTCTGGCAAGATCAAAGTTAAAGGCCGCGTAGCTAGCTTGCTTGAGATAGGTACTGGTTTTCATCCTGAGTTGACCGGGCGCGAGAATATCTATCTCAATGGCGCGATTCTGGGTATGAGCCGCATAGAAATTGGCCGCAAGTTCGATGAGATTGTGAACTTTTCTGAAGTAGAGAAGTTTATTGAAACACCTGTAAAACGCTATTCTAATGGTATGTATGTCCGTTTGGCCTTTGCAGTAGCCGCACACTTAGAACCAGAGATTCTAGTAGTGGATGAGGTACTGGCAGTAGGAGATGCTGCATTTCAAAAAAAATGCTTGGGAAAATTGGGGGATGTTTCCGGTGAGGGGCGTACCGTTCTATTTGTTAGTCATAATATGGGGCAAGTGCGATTAATTTGTAAACAGGGGATTATGTTACAAGATGGAAAAATTACTCTTTCAGGTCCTATTAATACGGTGATTTCAGATTATCAAAGAAGTCAGGCTGATTCAAAAAACTCGGCAAAAATCGAAGCTTCTAATTTTACAGGCTTTACGACTTGGAAAATCTGCGAGGCAAATTCAAACGAAAGGACTCACGAAATATCTTCTCAGGATCCATTTACTTTAGAGATCGAATTACATCTTGAGAATCCTGTTTACAATGGATATCTTTCGATATTGTTGAATTCTGATGATGGACAGAAAATTGGAGGATGGAAAATAAATGGAGTTCACTTTGATTCTGGTAAATATAAAATAAATTGCCATATTCCTTTCTTGCCCGTCCGCCCCGGAGTGTATTTTTGGCACTTGTCTTTGTGGGATGGAGGCAAGAAAGTCGATATCACTACTCTTTATCCTGCGTTTGTTGTTTCCACAGAAGATTATCGGGGGTCGCAGGATGAACCAGGTATGTTGCTAAACATTCCATGTGACATAGAATTTACACACATCTAATTAATACGGTCAAGAAACTATCTCAATGTTGAAATCGCGAGTCAAATTTCATTTCTCCTATTATGTGGTTGTGCACGGTTCAGATGGAGCTTTTTCAATCAGCATTTGGATTAGCAAAATTATATGATGTGGATGATCTAAAAGATGAAAATAGTTAAATCTGTTTGGTCATTGTTACCGCTTTCATGGCGCAAGCTTTTTTGGAAAGCATACTGGCTTTTAGTTTCGTTGAAAACCGATTACTCACCTAAGTTGCTTTTTCTCGGAGATTACGAAACCTATTGGGAAGTGCGCGATGAGAACAATATTTGGGGCCTTAGTTATAAAGACTTAATTTCTCTTTGTATTGCAGAAATCCATCAAAATGATCGTGTATTAGACTTTGGTTGCGGAGCCGGCTACCTCTTATGTGAGTTAGGTCAATACCGTCGAATCCAGGCAGTTGGAATTGATGTCTCGGAGAAAGCGGTCCAGATCGCAAAAGAAAATGGTGTCGATGCTAGCGCCTTTAAACTAGAAGACTCGGATGGATTGACGCAGTTTGGGCACTTTGATCTTGCCATAGCGACAGAAGTGCTTGAACATGTTCAACAGGCAGAGATGGTATTAATTGCATTATCTAAAGTTGCAGATCGGGTCCTGATCTCTATTCCTAATACAGGTTACTTTGGCCACAGATTGAGATTGTTAGCTGGACGATTTCCTCGACAATGGATAATTCATCCTGCGGAGCATGTGCGGTTTTGGACCTATGCAGACTTCGAATTTACAGCCAAAATAACAGGGTATGAAATTAGTAAGATATGCGGAGTAGCAGGAGGATTATTGGGAAAAAAGTGGCCTTCCATTTTTGCCCCCGGTCTCTTTTTTGTACTCAGACCTGCCCGATTGAAATAAGCTCGACGCCATAGTTGACTCAATAAAATAAAATGCGAGGTCTGCTACAAATTGTTCCTTGTTGTTCATGATCATAATAGATACATCAAATAATGCCTTATGTTGTTTGATATGGCCAAAAAGGTTAAAGAAAAATTTACCCCATTGAAAATTAAGATTGCTGCTGCATCCGCGCAACCAGTAGAAAATTGGCGCTTGGAGCTAGATCAATATATCACTTCGAAGTTAGTAGATCCAAACAATTCGAATCGCAAACGGTGGGTATTTCAATCGTCAGAATACGAGTTGCATCATACAGATTCTGTAATCGAACTTATCCAAAGAGTTTTCCCTAATTTACTGGGTAAGCGAATATTAGATTTTGGTTGCGGAGCTGGATTGGACTGTATTAACTTGGCGAGGCTTGGGGCGTCTGTTACAGGCGTGGATATTGATGAAACTCTGATTCGAATTGCGACCCTACGTGCTAGAGGTGCTGGAATTGCTGTTAAGTTTAAGCATCTTGATGAAGCAAACTGGAGCGTTAATGACAAGTTTGATATTGTAGTCATGGCTGATGTGATTGAACATGTTTCAGACCCTATTGAAATTTTAAAACGCCCGCTCTCTAGATTAAATGATGACGGATATCTTTTTGTTTCTACGCCTAACCGTTGGGCAATAAGCAATGTTATAGCTGATCCACATTGGAAATTAATGGGAGTTTCATTAATGCCACGCTTTTTTGCGAAATGGTATGTAACGCGGATTCGTAGGGTAATTCGAGATTATGATGTTCAAGATTTGATAAGTTTCACTGAGCTGGTAACAATAGTCAATTCCCTTGGTTGCAAGACTCTCTATAGCACAATGGATGATACTGTGAGCAAAATGACACATATTGAATCCATACGTCGTCCCGGCTTAAGATTGGTTAGCCATATTTTGCCACGCAATTCGTATTTGCGACATATGTTAGCCAAAGCCTATGCCCATCTCACGATGTATTCTTGGTGGGTCTTGGCCCAGAAGGTTGTGAAAGATAACTTAAGTAGTTAAATGTTTCCGTTCCGCTTTTCTTTATGTGTGAATGTTCTCTTACTAGAAGTTTGTTATCTTTCTTGTCCTAGCAATTTGGTAGGCGCAGTTTATTGTCTCACTTGAGAATTCACTAATAGAGATAGCCATCAAAATTGTCTTTGCGCTACCAAATATGATTTTCCCCTGCTTTTATCAAATTTGTATTATTTTATGAAAAATAATTCTAAGGCGATTTCTTTCATCTATGCTAATCCAATTGTTGTTCTGTTGTTTCTGAGTTTTTTCAGCATAGCATTAGGCTTTACGGAGTTCTACGCACCTATATCAGGGGACACATCAATCTATGCTTATTACGGACGAGAAATAGTGCATGGGCAGATTTTATATAGAGACTTATGGGATTTTAAGTCGCCTGGAACATATTATTTGTTTGCATTATTGTTTAGGATCTTTCCTGACTCCGTTACAACTTTGAGATTATCCGCGATTGGTGTCAATATCTTTTCATCATGGATGTTCTTTAGGATTGGCCAAATTTATTTTAGGAGTGGCAGCGCTTTAGTTGGGTCTGCTATTTTATTAATTGTTACCAATTTGGGCGGGTTCTTAAATCAAAACGGCCCATTTCCTGAAACATTTATACCGTTGGTGGGGCTTTTAGGTTTTTATTTTTTTGCTCGTTCTTTTGAGGACAAGTACAACAATAAATTAATATACTCTGGTATTTTTGCAGGTCTTCTGATTGTCTTGAAACAAACTTCTCTTTCATTTGCGGGCAGCATACTTTTATTCTTATTTATAGACATTTTTCGATTCGGCTGGAGAAAAGTTCGCCACTTATTGCTTTTTGTAGTTGGTATCGCTATAGCAATATCCCCGTGGTTACTATATTTCCAGCTGGAAACCACATGGGGCGACTTCGTGAAATCAGTGATACTTTATCCTTTCAGTTACCCAGCATCGACTCCCTTGCGCGCTGCTCTTCAAAATCTACTTATGCTTTCGTCTTCCTCCATGGTATCCCTTGGTATTGTTTTCTTGCTTACCGGAACGGGCGTACTGGTTGCAATTAGAACTCGAAATCAAATTCAACCTGGCATTAAGATAGCCTTACTTTGGCTGGTTATAGGGATGATCCTAATTTCTTTGCCGGGCCGCTTTTACGGGAGATACTTAATGGAAATATTAGCTCCCGTTGTCACGTTGGCCACTTCGGCAATTAATGAGTTGTTTTACTCAGCAACATCAGTTACAAATCAGGCTGTGCTTCGCCTGCTTGGATTTTCTTTGGGAGGGTTTTTTATTTTTGGAACTGTTGTCCAACAGGCGCCTCGCACACTTCATATACTTGATGACAGAATCCTGCATTATACGCCGACCAGGTCGGAAGTTCTTGCTGGGTATTCATGGTTTTCGGCTCCTGATGTGAAAGTATTTGCATGGGGAGATCCGCGTATCCCATATGTTGCTGGTGTACACAGTGGTATTAAATGGCTGGATGTCGACCCATTTTTTAATCAGACATATGTTACTGATGAAGTGATAGACGAGATTATGAGAGAATTAGAGTCCAATCGTCCCCAATATTTTGTGGAAACGTCAGCGCGGCCACTATTGAGAGAATCTTATTTGAAAGGAACGCGAGTAAATGAATATATTAATGAAAACTACGAATTCCTAATTCAGGTTGGAGACGCATCCATTTACAAGTACAAAGTGACACATTAGGTTATCATCCGATGCGCATCCTTCTTGTTTCCTCTCGATTCCTCCCTCACCGCGGCGGGCTGGAAAGTGTGGTCTATCATCTTGCCAGGGAATTTTGCAAACGGGGTTATCAAGTATTAGTGGTTACCAATCGTTACCCTCGCTCTTTGCCGCGGTTGGAAGTAATTGATAACATAAAAGTCATACGGTTGCACTTCTTGTTGCCGGAGATGATATATTTGAAAATTTTTCGGATTGATCTTTGGTTGGCAGGATTATGGTATCGCTTTTTTACTCTTAGAGACTTATCCGCAATCATTGATCAATTTCAGCCGGATGTGATTAATAACCATTACTTAAACGAAGTGGTTGAATTTACCGGGCGTTGTTTGTCTGATCATCCTAGTTCGATCCCTTGGATCATTTCACTGCATGGTGGAGATGTGGATGGTGAGCCTATGTTAGGTATTGAGAACGAATACCGTTTTCACAGATTTTCGAAGCAGGCCCAGCGTCTGACGGCTTGTTCTAAGTTTCTTTCAACGCAGGCTCTGTTATTTGAACCATCCCTGGAGGGCAAGATCGAAATGGTTCATAATGGTGTAGACATACAACAATTTTCTACTATTAAATCCGTTCGATCCGTTAATCCATATTGTTTGGCTGTTGGTCAATTGGTTCCTCACAAAGGGTTTGACTTGCTCATTCGCGCATTTGCAGAGTTGGCTGGAAATTATCCATCAATCGAATTATGGCTTGCCGGAGAGGGGAGTCATCGCAAGCAACTGGAAACACTGATTGAAGAAAATAAGCTGGGTTGGCGGGTCAGGCTTTTGGGCAAAGTGGATGAAAGTAAAGTCGCTTCTTTAATGGCCGAATCATTATTTGTTGTGGTGCCCTCTCTTAAAGAGCCGTTTGGGATTGTTGCACTTGAGGCAATGGCTTCCGGAAAGGCTGTGCTTGCTTCGCGTGTAGGTGGGCTTCCAGAATTTCTTCCGTGTCCTCCGAATCGTCTGGTGTCTCCTCAGCTTTCGGATTGGGTGGTAGCATTGAATGACTGGCTAACGTTAGCCTTAACCAATTCGTTGAAAGCAGAAGGCAATGTGGAATCGGCACGCCAATACGATTGGCCCTTGGTTGCCAACAGATATTTGCAGATTTACGAACAAGCACGTGCTCATGGATAAGCCGCGTTGGTTATTCATTCATCCATTTCAACTGAGATTGCATCGTGGCATTGAAGTCTATTTATGGAATTTAACTTTGGCTTTGACGCAGGCAAATATAGATGTTGATATATTGACATGGGATGGATTTCTTGAACCCCCGGAGTATGTTCAAAGCTCCACAGTTCGCTTGCTTCGTGTTCCATCAGTACGCTATTTTCAGGATTTTTTTGCTATCCCTTTTTATATCTACTATTTGCTTACGGGGGGGTATTCACATATTTTTGTACACTTTGCCGGATACGGCATCGTATTTCATTTCCCTCCAAGTCTGGTGCCTCATCGATATCGTGAGTTTGACCATTGGGGACTTCAGCGAGATGCAGCTCATTTGATTTCAGTCAGTCAAGCTACCGGCCGGGAAGTGGATATATGGGCTGGACGTGCTTCTACAGTCATAGGGCATGGGGTGGATACCAAACGATTTGAGCCGGATTATGATTTGCGGGTTAAGGTTCGCAAGCAATTTGGGATTACCCCGGAAGCCTTTATTTTGATTTCTGTTGCAGCTTTGGAAGAGCGCAAAGGGATCCAGTGGGTGATTCAAGCCATGCCTAAAGTGCTTGAAGAAAAACTCGCTACTCATTACCTAATTCTTGGTGAGGGCCCATATCGTGTGGCATTGGAAGAGAAAGTACGTATTCTCGGCTTGCATGCCAACGTATTCTTTTTGGGTTTTCAAAAAGACATTGCTCCGTATCTTGCGGCAAGTGATGTTGCCTTATTGCTCTCTCATGGGGAAGCCTCTCCAGTTTCCTTGTTGGAGTTTGCTGCTGCGGGTCTGCCCGTAATTACATCTTGCCATGAACCTTTTCCAGAATTGATCCAGCCGGATTGGGGTCAGATGGTTTCAGAGGAAGATGTGGAACAGTTGAGCCACGCAATCCTCACTCTACTATCGGAGGTTAAGACGCGAACATCAAAAGGCCTACGGGCACGTGAATATGTCACTGAACATTATCAGTGGAGTCAAGTAGCTAGGCAATATCAAGCTTTGATAGGGATAAAACGATGAGGGTGCTGGGATTTCTGATGAAAGAATATGAAGAGAACTGCTACATTTCTTAAGGTGTTTCATGCTCCTATCGTTCCAGTGGATTCAGGTGATTATGTTAGCTTGTTGCCGAAGAAACTATTTGTTTTATAGTATCCTGTACATAACTTTGTATCCGATTTTGGTGACATTCTCCTCATGGTACTATGCCTGCCCGGACTTATTTGCTTGGTTCAACGTAAGGAAAATTGGGAGCTCTCAGCAGTTATCTGTCGAGTCCCGATCTTTACCATGACATTGATTGCCTTAGTCATTGTGGGTGCTTGGCGTTATAGGCTAATTGTTTTTCCAGGGATATTTTTGCTTGCTGGGTATGGGATCATCCAAATGATGTCTTGGTATTCATCCCTAAGACATCATCTTCTTGGGTTGGGCGATGCATCGGGTTCTTGATCTACCTTTGGATATTATTCCAGCCTGGATAAAGGGGAATCGACTCAAGATATTGATGTATCACAGCATCTCTGTCAATCCTCTTGACCCAAATGCTGTTTCACCAAAGGACTTTCGCAGACAAATGCAGTTGTTGCAAATAAAGAAAGTAGTGAGTCTCCAGGATGGACTTCAGCATATGGGAGCTGGAAACTCGTTATATAATCTTTATGTAATCACCTTCGATGATGCGTTGCTTGATTTTTACGTCAACGCAGTGCCGATTCTACAGGAATTTGGTTATCCGGTTACCATGTTCGTTCCCACTGGGTTGGTTGGACAATATGCCAGGTGGGATAGTTATGACAATTCAAAACCCCTGATGACTTGGAGACAGATGGAAGAATGTCAGCAATGGAATGTGACTTTTGCCAGCCATACTGTTGATCATGTACGATTGACAGAATGCTCTGATTTAACCTTGATCCATGAATTGCAAATATCCATGTATATGTTGCAAACTAAACTTGAAAGGGTAATTTCGGCTCTGGCTTATCCGGGTGGCTATCACGATGCTCGTATACGCCAGGCGACCAGTACTGTTGGGTACCTTTATGGTTTGGGAGCCTCCAGCCGTTGGGGTAACGGTCCCGAATCAGATTTCTTTCAACTGCGTCGTCAGCGCTTTAACCCATGAGCACATTTTCCGTTTTGATTTGTACCTATAATCGTCCTGATATGCTGGAGATGGCTTTAGACGCGCTGATTAATAAGACAGATGAAAAGCCTGATCAGGCAGTGATCGTCAATAGCGGCGATGATCGTTCTGATAAGATTGTTCATAAATACATGAATAAGTCAGGTATTAAAGTTGAATTAGTCAAAATTGTTAATATAAATTTGGCCGCCAGCCGTAACATTGGACTTGCCCATTGCACCGGTGAAATTGTTGCCATGACGGATGATGATGCGGAGGTCTTTCCGAATTGGGTTACGCAGATGAAAAAGGCTCACTCAGGACATCCTGAAGTTGGGGGCGTGGGCGGAGCAGTGTTGGGTGCTGATAGTGACAAAAGCCTGCTGAGCCGTATTGCCGATGTCTCTACTTTTTCATCTCCTCTTCGCTCTGGCTATGTGCGGACGATTGCAGGTGTTAATGCTTCGTATAAACGCTCTGCCCTTCAAGCTGTTGGACCGCAGGATGAGTCCTTATTTCGCGGTGAGGATGTGGATTTCAACTGGCGGATCAAGAAGCTGGGATACGAGATCTATTATGACCCGGAAATCAAGGTATTGCACCATCACCGTCCAAATCTCAGGCAGCTACTTTACCAGTTTTACATGTATGGGCGGGCTTACTATCTAGTGCGGCGCAAATGGCCGGAGATGTATTGTGTGTATCCGCGAGAAATATCGCGTTTGAAGGACTTATTGAAACTCATATATTTTATAGTTTCGACTCTGTCTGACCCTTTTATTTCCGCAAGGAAGATGTCCACATGGGTTGACAAAGTTTTGGCACTACCTGTTTCATCTGCTCTGCACATTGCCTGGAAAATCGGTATGGTTATTCAAAAATTTAGCTTGAGTCTCTCCAAATACGATGCGTAGAGTTGTTCAGTGGGCGTTTCGTTTACTAATCTTGGTAGCATACCGCTCCTATAAGGCAGAAGGACTAAATGCCGTTTTCTTGATCTTGCCTGCTAAATTTTTGGCGCCTACCTTGGTGAGGTATGGCGCCAAAATTGGCGAAAATGTAGAAATGCATACACCGATTACTTTTCATAATGCCTCTACTGAATCGGATTGTCATTACTCAAATTTGCAGATCGGTTCGAATTGTTATTTTGGCAGAGAAGTGTTTTTCGATTTGGCCGAGAAAATTATTATTGAAGATCAAGTGACAGTCTCTATGCGAGTAATGTTATTGACGCATGCTCATGCCGGTAAAAGCCCCTTATCAGATGGTCCACTTTTGCCGTCTTATGCGCCAATTTTATTGAAGACAGGCTCTTATTTGGGAGCTGGAGCTATTATTTTGCCTGGGAGAACAGTGGGAGAACAGGCTATCGTTGGCGCAGGGGCCGTTGTGACTGACGACGTTCCAGCATACGCCGTTGTTGCTGGTGTTCCTGCCCGGGTTATTGATCGTAAAAAGCATGAATGACATATCGAAGAGCCTTTTAGCGATTTTGATACTGGTGACTAGTCTCGTACTCGTTATAATCAGCGGATTGATTGTGAGCTGGTTTGTTTGGGCCCTATTAGGAGGAATTTGTGTATTGGTTTTTTTGCAGCAAAAGCAATATCGTCAAAACCTGCTTACAATTAGTATCATAGGTTTTCTGACCGGTTGGCGTGGTCTCAGTTTTACCCCTTCCTTTATTATTTATCCAACTGAACTATTTATTTGGCTGGGTTTTGTGATTTATTTGTTAGATGGAATAATTGAAAGACAAACTAATCGGCATCAATCCAAACCGGTGTTTTTGGAAATCCTACTTGTTATATTTGCTATCTTAGGTGGAATCACATCTCAATATTACAGCCGTCCATTGTTGACCGTTTTGGCCCCTTTGAAGACGTTTTTAGTTTTTATACCAATGCTGATTCTTTTCCGGCGCTGGATTCAAGATAAACGCCAAATTGTTTTTTATGCAAGAATGTTGATTTATGTTGGCAGTATTATTTCGATTTTGGGATTAATTGAAAGATACGTGCCCACAATTGCGTTGTTATTATCTAAATATATGCCTACACCAATAGAAACACGATATAACTTTGAGTTTGAGAGCACAATTGAATTAGCAGCTTTTAGTTCCTGGGGTACCCCGGTTGTTTCCACTTTGCTTGTCCTTTTGGCGGGATTAGCGGCATTCGCACCTAAGCCGAAAATTGGTTGGCTTAAAAATGTGCAGATTCTTGCTTTACCTATTTTAGCTTTGGCGATTATCGCAACCGGGTATCGTTCAGCATGGTTAGGATTGTCCATTGTCGTTTTATTGGGCATTTTTTTTAATGGTAAACAATTCATGCCATGGTTCGCATTGACCCTGCCCGCGATACTTGTCTTATTTTCACCGGTATATATAGATCGCTTTAAAACCGTATTTTTTATAGAGAACTCGCATGATACCTCTTTTATAACACGCTCCTTAGCTTTGCAAAATGGGTTACATATCATACAAAACAACCTTTTTTTTGGTATTGGTTGGGGGTCTGCAACTACTTTTAATGATTGGGTGAACTTAGGTGTGGCAATGGGAGCGGTTGGATTGATGATCTTTGTCGCTTGGTATGGGATGTTAATAATAAATTTATTCGGATTTGCATGGAAAACCAAGGATTTAATTTATATGTCCTTTTTCGCCGCCTTGTCCGGGTATTCCATAGCGATGATCAGCGGCGCGATGACCCAGGTTTTCCCGATTATGACCGGTTTTTGGTTTGTATTTTGCTTGGGCTGGCGTTTAGTAGAGATTTCAAAGCAGGAAGAATTAGAAAATGACAAAGTTGTCGGTGTTATTACCAACTTATAATGAAGAATCCATGATTGCCGATTGTCTCGAGTCTATCAAATGGGCGGATGAAATTCTGGTTGTGGATTCATACAGTACCGATTTGACTCTAAAAATTGTTGAAAATTATGACACAAGGATTATTCAACATGAATATATAAACTCAGCGGAACAAAAGAATTGGGCAATTCCACAGTGCGCGCACGAATGGATTTTACAAATCGATGCCGATGAACGCTTAGAACTCGCTTTGGAAAGTGAAATTCGGGAATTGCTAAAAAATCCATCAGAAGCCGTGAATGGGTTTCGCATTAATTTCAAACATTATTTATTGGGGAAATGGGTCATGCATTCTGGGATGTATCCTGAATATCATCTGCGTTTATTTCGCAGGGATGTTGGACGATTCCTGAACCGGGAAGTGGATGCGCATGTGTATGTTCCCGGGAATGTAGAAACTTTGAAGGGCCATATCCTACATTTTGGGACGGAGAGTATCTCGCATCGCCTGCGTGCGATCGATCGTTATACGCGTTACGAATCCGACGAACGCGAAAAACGGGGACGGCATTATTCTTGGTCCAACGTAATCCTCCGCCCTCTAGTAGCATTTTTCTATTACTATATCTATAAATTGGGTTTCCTAGATGGAATGCGGGGACTCATTCTCGCTGTCTTGAAAACGGACTTCATTTTTTGGACGTATGTCAAGCTTTGGGAAAAGAGGCATGGGCATGAAATTGTTGATGACATTCATTGAATCAAAACATGGAAAAATTATCCATACTTCTTCCCTTGCACAATGAGGAAAAGAATCTCGTAGATTGTTTGGAATCTGTCAAATGGGCAGATGAAATTCTAGTGGTGGATTCATACAGCACTGACCAGACTCTGGAAATCGCCAGTAGATATGGGGCGCGAATCATCCAGCATGAATACATCAATTCCGCCAAGCAAAAAAACTGGGCTATTCCGCAGTGCGCGTATGAATGGGTTTTACAAATCGACGCCGATGAGCGATTGGAGTTCACCTTGCAGTCTGAAATTCAAGACGTGCTAAAAAATCCCCCAATGGATGTAGATGGTTATATCAACCCTACGAGGAATCATTTATTGGGCAAGTGGATGAAGAGGGCAGATATGTACCCTGACAATCGGCTGCGCTTTTTCCGCCGAGACAAAGGACGATTTGAAGACAAAGAAGTGGATGCGCGCGTTTTTGTGCCTGGTAAGGTTGAATATCTTGAAGGACACGTCCTTCATTTTGGAATGGAGAGCATTTCAAGAAAACTTAGTCAGCTTGATCGTTATACAAGCTATGAATCCGACGAACGCGAAAAACGAGGGCGGTATTACTCGTGGTTCAATGTGACTATCCGTCCACTGGTGGCATTTTTCTATTACTACCTATATAAATTAGGTTTTCTAGAAGGAATCCGAGGCCTTATTCTTGCCGCTTGGAAAGCCGATTTTGTTTTTTGGACATATGTCAAACTCTGGGAGAAAGAAGTGCGAACAGGAAAACGTAAATGAAAGTCGTTTTTATTGAACAGGAATCTCAGCTCGGCGGTGTGGAATATAGTACGCTGAGAGTGGCCCAAGTGTTGGATAAGTCCAAATTCGAGACAGTGATTATCTGCCCTAAAGAGGGCGACTTGCCGCGTCTGGCACGGCTATCTAACTTGGAAATCCAGATCGTCCCCAGGCCTAAATTTTTATCGGTCTCTTTTAATTGGGGTGATACCTATGTATCTAATCCTTTCGGCTTTATCGTGACCGCAATAAATGTTTTTCGGTCGATGCTGATTCTGAAGAAACATTTGCAAACCAACCTGGTAGACGTTATTATCACTAAGGGCCTGCTTACTCACTTTTATGGTGGCGTGGCTGCACGTAAGTTACATATTCCCTGTATTTGGTACGTTCAGGAAGAAGTAGATAAAAGAAGAGTTTGGGGGTTGTTTCGCTTGATTCTAGTCAAAGGAGCGCAGAAAATCCCCGCGAAAATCTTGGTAGATGCAGCTGCTTTGCTTGAACAATTTGACAGTATTCCCTCTCTGCGAAATTCTATTGATGTAGTCTACAATGGAATTGATGTTCAGCAATTTACTCCATTTTCTCGTCAAGAAAAACAGGAAGCGAGAAAAAACTTTAGACTTCCTGCAAATGCTACAGTTATTGGTCAAGTTGGCAGAATCATCCAATCGAAAGGGCAAATCACTCTTTTGCAGGCATTTGTTCGTCTAGCAAATGATTTTCCCGATATCCATTTATTGTTCGTGGGTACATCGCTCTTTAGTAGTCAAGATTACGAACAAAAGTTGAGGACAGAGGCTGCACAATTGGGATTGGGAGAAAGGGTCCATTTCTCCGGGTTTATCCCAGATGTTAGAGATGGGTTAGCGGCAATGGACATTTTTGTTCATGCTTCAGTAGAAACTGACAGTCCAATATCTGTAATTGAAGCCATGTCTTGTGGTCTACCTGTAGTAGTCAGTCGGGTTCGAGGGACGGCGGAGATGGTTACCCCTAATGTTAATGCGTTGATCTTTGAACCGGGAAATACAGAGGGGCTGGCTTTTACTTTGGATCGATTATTAAAGTCTAAGCAAATGCAAAGAGAATTAGGCGAACAAGCCAGAGCCGCCGTTCTCGAGAGGTTTTCTTTGCAGACTAGTGTAGTGCAATTACAAACCTTGATCGAAAAAGTTTATGCGGCCTAAAATCTTGTTTGTTCATAGCAATGATGAAACTTTTGTTAGATTGGATCGCGAGTTCTTAACTACTTCTTTTGAAGTCAAAGACCTTCATGTAACCCATAAATTTCCTTATGATTTCTTCCGATATTGGGATGGTTTAAAAAATGCTGATGCCCTGTTTTGCTGGTTTGCTAGTTGGAACTCTTTTTGGGCGTTGCTTCTCGCAAAATTTTTACAAAAACCTTCCGTCTTAGTAATTGGCGGTTATGATGTGGCTGATTTGCCAAATTCAAATTATGGTCATCAGCGCGGCGGCCTGAAAAAGCTATTTAGTCGTTACGGAATGAGCTTGGCAAATATCTTGCTCCCTTTTTCTAATTACAGCCGGATGGAAGCTGAGAAAAACGCGGGAATTTCCTCTAGACGGATGCAAGTTGTATATATTGGAGTTCCCGATTTGCTTGGCAGCCTACCTTCATCGCCTAAGGAACAAATGGTAATAACAGTTGGGAATGTAGAATGGGCTAATCTTACGCGGAAAGGCTTGGAACCATTTGTTCGCAGCGCTATGCTTTTACCAAATATACAATTTTTTTTGATAGGCAACTGGGCAGATGATTCAATCCGATACCTTCGCTCAATTGCACCTGCAAACGTAACATTTACTGGACGAATAAGCGATCAAGATTTGCTTGACTATTACCGGCGGGCGTCAGTTTATGTTCAAGCTTCTTTGCATGAAGGATTCGGATTAAGTGTCGCTGAAGCGATGCTAGCAGGTTGTATTCCAGTTACAACCCATATAGGATCCTTGCCGGAAGTGGTGGGAGACAGCGGTTTTTATTGTGCATCGCCGGAACCATCAGATGTTGCTAGAGCAATTGATATCGCTTTAAATAGTCCTTTATCATTTCGAGAACATGCTAGGGAAATGATCTTAAGCCATTTCCCTGCTGAAACGAGAAGGAAATTTCTCGAACAGGTTATTTGGTCTTTCTTTCCTTAGAAATTTATCTCTTATGCCAGTCAAGAGTTTTCAATCTGTTTCAATTATTATTCCAATTCGTAATGAATCACTAAATATTCGGGATGGCCTAGCTGCTTTGTTTATTCAGGATTATCCTTATGAAGTAGTTGAAATTTTGATTGCAGATGGTATGTCCACTGACGATACTCGCAATATTATTCATGAATTGGCATCTGCGCATTCTTGGCAACGAATACGAATTTTCGATAATGCCGGCAAAATCGTGTCTGCTGGGATGAATATCGCACTGAGACAAGCTAAAGGTGAGATTATTATCCGTATTGATGGGCATACAGTGGTTGCGGCTGATTATGTACGTCAATGTGTAGATACTTTAGAGCGTACAAAAGCTGATAATGTAGGTGGGAAGATGAATCCTGTGAGCAAGAATGTTTTCGGGAACGCAGTAGCTTTCGCTACAAGCTCGTTTTTTGGGATAGGTGGTGGACGATTTCATTACTCAGAAAAAGAAGAATGGGTAGATACGGTGTACATGGGTGCCTGGCCGCGTCGAGTCTTCGAAAAAATTGGCTTATTCGATGAGGAATTGATTCGTGATCAGGACGACGAATTTAATTATCGTTTGCGCGAACGAGGAGGACGAATCCTTCTTTCTCCAAACATTCGTTCCGAATACAAGGTACGCAGTAGGCCGCGTACCTTGTGGTTACAGTATTACCAATACGGTTTTTGGAAAGTACGCGTCTTGCAAAAACACCCGCACCAAATGAGCCTACGTCAGTTTGCGCCGCCTTCTTTTGTTCTTGCGCTTTTAATTTCTATTATTCTGGCTTTTTTCCCAGCTTTTTATATGTTATCAATTATTGTGCCCTTATTATATTTATTGATAAATTTATGCGCCTGTCTTTGGATTGCTTCGCGACGTAGCTGGTCTGTTTTGCCATATCTTCCACTTGTTTTTGCAATTTTGCATTTCAGTTACGGAATGGGTTTTTGGGCCGGGCTGTTTCGCTTTTGGAACCGATGGGGAGATCGCAATGGGATAACACCGCAAATGCCTTTGGATGCCAATGAACGATCTTGATCGTTTGCGAAAAGAATATGAAGATCGCGAACGGCGCTTCAATGGGAATGATTTGTATTCTTTGTCCAACTCTGCTTATCGATTCCTGAAGTCACAACTCAAAAAAGATATTCATAAATTATTAAAGCGACACAGTGCAAATGTAAGTTGGGATACCACTCGCATTCTGGAAGTAGGATGTGGGAATGGCAATGTGTTGATGGATTTCCATCAGCTAGGTGTAAAACAGGAAAACCTTATTGGAGTGGATTTGCTTCTGACACGTTTAAAAAAGGCGCGTCAAGATTATCCGCTATTAAAGGTCACATGTGCGGATGGAAAATACCTTCCATACTCGCCTGGTGCCTTTGATATGATCTTGCAGTTCACAGTATTCTCATCAATATTGGATTACAAAATTAAAAGAAGTTTGGCGCTTGAAATGCAACGGGTACTAAAGAAAGACGGTGTAATTCTCTGGTACGATTTTTGGTGGAATCCAACAAATTATCAGACGCATGGTATTGGTTTGAGAGAGATAAGAAGCTTGTTTAACGGGATGCACATACGCACTCAGAAAGTAACTTTGGCCCCGCCTATTGCGCGGAGAATGGTTCCCCTTTCACCCTCTTTTAGTATCTGGCTTGAGAGTCTCTCGATCCTTAATTCTCATTATCTTGCCCTTATTAAACCTGCAACGAAAGTGAGTTCTTAATCCTGATAATTTGAAGTAGACTTGGACTAAGTAGGCTTTTATTTTGCGCGGGAGTACGCGATGGAAATATCATTATCTGCCGGCAATAATTCTTTTTGGATACAAGCGCAATTAAAGTTAAATCACCTCCTCAAACGCCTGTTTGATATTGTCACAGCGTTGATCGGCCTAATTTTGCTTTCTCCGTTTTTCCTCATCCTGGGGATTTTGATCAAGCGCGAATCTCCTGGGCCGGTCTTTTACAGTGGTTTGCGCATGGGTAAAGGCCAGAAGCCATTCCGAATTTGGAAGCTTCGTACAATGTATGAAGTACTCGATAGCTACGCTGGTCCGGCAGTGACCGCAACCGGCGATAAACGTATTACCAGGCTTGGCCACTGGCTGCGTGATACGAAAGTCAATGAGTTGCCTCAATTGTGGAATGTGTTAATCGGTGAAATGAGTTTTGTAGGTCCACGCCCTGAAGATGTCAATATTGCGTCCAATTGGCCTGATGATGCCAAAGAAGAAATCCTCTTAGTTCGTCCCGGCGTTACCAGTCCAGCCAGCATTGTCTATCATGATGAGGAGAAATTGCTCAAAGGGAATGACTTCATGGCAACCTATTATCAAAAGATCCTGCCGGACAAAATGCGCCTGGACCGCATCTATGTAAGACATCACAGTCTGTTAAGCGATCTCGATATTATTTTCTGGACCTTGGCAGTTTTGTTGCCACGCCTTGCGTCCAGCCGGATTCCGGAGGGCAGCCTGTTTGGCGGCCCGATCTCGCGTTTTGTACGCTTTAATATAAGCTGGTTTGTAGTGGATTTTGTGGTAGCGTTCTTTAGCATAGCCCTGGTGGGTCTCGTATGGCGCAGTACTGGGCCGTTGGAATTGGGTTTTGGAAGAGCAATTATTTTGGCAGTTGTCATGGCGATTTCGTTTGGTCTGGTGAATACCGGAATGGGGTTGAATCGAGTGGTATGGTCACGAGCAGTGCCTGAGGATATGTTCGGAATTGTCTTTTCCACAGGAATTGTCACAGGTGTTATTTCTCTTGCTCAGTTTACAGCACAGCGATTGAGTCTCTTGCCTCCTCTGCCTTCGGTATTAATTTTTACAATAGGCCTTCTGGTTCTTATCAGTGTCGTAGCGACACGCTATCGTTGGCGATTGCTGACCGGTTTTGCAAGTTTCTGGCTTTCGAGGCGTAACTCATTTTCAGTGGGTGAGCGTGTTCTCATTGTTGGTGCAGGCGAAGAATCTGAATTTGCCACATGGTTGTTACGGCGTGATATGTTTATGCGCGCCTTCACGGTGGTTGGCATTATTGATGACGACCCGCTCAAACAGGGAGTGAGACTAGATGGCGCATGGGTGGTTGGTACGTCAGCAGATTTGCATCCGCTGGTAACAAAATATGATGTTGGTTTGATCATGTTCACCATTCCAAGCACGAATTCAGATATATACAATCGTGTAATGGATTCCTGCATCGATCTGAATGTGCGCATTGTTTTAATTTCAGATATGTTGCGTGCATTGCAATTCTGGTTAACAAAACCGGGAACGCCGGAAAGCAAGCCGCATTTTGTCGTAGAGTGAAAATGAACTCATATTGGGAAAATAAAAATGTGTTGGTAACCGGCGCCGGCGGATTTATTGGAAGCCATCTGGTAGAGCGTCTGATAAGCGATGGAGCAAAGGTACGTGCTTTTGTGCGTTATAACTCTCGCGGCGATATTGGGCTGCTTGATCAACTATCCAATGAAGTGAGAGGAAAAATCGATATCATTGGTGGGGATATTTGCGATGAATCTGCTATTGCCAGTGCAGCCTCAGGTGTGGAGGTGGTCTTTCACCTGGGTGCGTTGATCTCCATTCCATATTCCTATGTTCACCCACGCGAGGTGGCAGAAAGTAACTTTATCGGCACATTGAATGTGTTAATGGCATGCCGGCAAAATAAAGTGACGCGCCTGGTGCACACCTCAACGAGCGAGGTCTATGGCACAGCGCGTTACGCGCCTATAGATGAGATGCATCCGTTGCAGGGGCAGTCACCATATTCTGCAAGCAAGATCGGCGCAGATAAAATTGTGGAAAGCTTTTATTGTACATATAATCTGCCTGTTGTGACTGTACGGCCGTTCAATACCTACGGACCGCGTCAATCGGCGCGCGCAGTCATCCCAACAGTTATTACACAGGTGCTTGCAGGCGATCAATTGAAACTGGGCAATCTTGATGCTACTCGAGATTTCACCTATGTTGAAGATACAGTTGACGGTTTTATGAAAGCTGCGGAAGTGGATGGAGTGGAAGGTCAAACTTTCAATTTAGGAACTGGGGTGGAGATTAGTGTTGGTAAACTTGCAGAAAAAGTCATGCAGATTACAGGCAGAGAAGTTCGAGTCGTACAGGAGGCAGTTCGGTTGAGGCCGGATAAGTCCGAGGTCATGCGTCTCATTTCGGATAATTCCCTGGCGCGCGAAACACTTCAGTGGACTCCGCGCTTCTCACTCGACCTGGGGCTGGAGCAGACAATTGAATGGGTTCGATCTCACCTTGATCTGTACAAAGTGGGCAAGTATGAATTCTGATGGATGGTAATATGAAGGCCGTGATACTTGCTGGTGGAAAAGGTGCTCGGCTTGCACCTTATACGAAAATATTACCCAAGCCCTTGATGCCGATTGACGACATGCCAATCCTGGAGGTGCTATTAAGGCAGTTGAAGTATGCAAACGTAAATGACATTGTTATTACGGTGGGCCATCTCGCAGCGCTTCTGCGGACTTATTTTTTGGACGGCCGGGAATTTGGCCTGAATATTACCTACAGTTATGAAGATCAGCCCTTGGGAACGGCCGGCCCGCTTGCGCTTGTAGAGAATTTGACAGAAACTTTTTTTGTAATGAATGGGGATATATTGACTACATTGAATTTCCTGGACCTACTTAAATTCCATAAATCGCAAAGTGCAATTGCCACGATTGCGGCACATCGTAGAACCGTGAAAATAGACCTTGGCGTTTTACAGCATGATGAAAACAGCTTTGAATTGAAGGGGTATATCGAAAAACCTTCTTATGATTATATTGTGAGCATGGGAATTTATATTTTCGAGCCTGATGTGCTTCGTTACATTCAGAAAAATCAATATCTTGACTTCCCCGATCTGGTACTGAAAATGATCAAGTCAGGCGAGAAAGTAGTACATTTTCCTTACGAGGGGTATTGGAAGGATCTTGGTCACCCGGATGATTATGAACAAGCCACGCAGGATTTTGTCAAAATGCGTGACCAGTTTTTGAAGGAGGATTGATCGTGGCATGGCGCGTTCCATTAGCTGATATTGATTTCGGTCCGGAAGAGGAAGATGCAGTTTTGCGCGTCGTACGAAGCCGATGGCTGAGCATGGGGGAAGAGACACAAAACTTTGAGAAGGAGTTTTCTGATTTTATTGGAACGAAGCATGCCTTCGCCGTGACAAACGCGACTGCCGCCCTTCACCTCGCTTGTATAGTCGTTGGAGTCCAACCTCTGGATGAAGTGATCGTCCCTTCGCTCACGTTCGTGGCGACTGCGAATGCAGTGCGTTACGCAGGCGGAGTTCCCGTTTTCGCGGATGTTGAAAACGAAGAGTGGTCAACGATTTCGCCTGCTTCGATTGAAAAATGTATTACAGAAAAGACACGAGCGATTATTGTCATGCATTACGGTGGATATGCCTGCGATATGCCGGCGATCATGAAAATCGCTGAGAAGTACAACCTCGCGGTGATTGAAGATTCTGCTCATGCAATTGGCTCTGAATTGAATGGGCAAAAATTGGGCACCTTGGGGCATGTTGGTTGTTTTAGTTTCTTCTCAAATAAGAATATGACTACTGGCGAAGGCGGGATGGTGGTCACGAATGACGATGTGTTTGCCGAGAAATTGCGTATTTTGCGTTCGCATGGAATGACCTCACTTTCATGGGATCGGCACAAGGGCCATGCCTGGACATACGATGTGGTGGATTTGGGCTACAATTATCGTATTGACGAGATCCGCTCAGCAATTGGGCGCGCACAACTGAAAAAGGTTGCAGGTTTTAATCAGCGCCGCGAAAACCTCACGCAGTTATATCGGGAATTATTAAGTGAACTTGTCCCTGAAATCCTTGTTCCATTCCAAGCCTCGCGAGGGACTTCCTGTCATCACATTATGCCTGTTTTGCTTCCACAAGGTACAAATCGTTTTGAATTCATGGAAGGGATGAAGGTCGAAGGCATACAGACCAGTATCCACTATCCGCCAATCCATCATTTTAAGAATTATGAAGGCCAGCCACAATTCTTAAAAGCCGACCTATCTGTCACTGAGAATGTAGGATTTCGTGAGATCACCCTGCCGCTATACCCGGCTATGAAGGATGCGGATGTGGAAATCGTTGTAACAGCAATACAAAAGCAGGTAGCAAAATTGAGGTAAGATATACTGTAGAAAAGGCTGCTTATGGAACTAAAAGATTATTTCTCAATGCTGCGTCGTTGGGCCTGGCTCCTGGCTTTAGGCCTGATGTTGGGGGCCATAGGCGGTATCCTCGGAAGTATTTTTCAAACCCCAATTTATCAGGCGTCAACACGTATTCTTGTGATGCGAGCCCCGCAGGAGAAAACCACCGACTATACCTATCTGAGCGATCAGCAATTGGTGCAGACCTATATCCAGTTACTTACTACACGTCCTGTTCTTGATAATGCGTCGACGCAGTTGGGCGCATCGGTGAATTCGAAACAGATCAACGTTCAACAAATCCGCGATACGCAGGCCATTCAGGTGACAGTAGAGGACGGAGACGCGCAACGGGCTGCAAATATTGCAAATATTCTTGTAAAGGTATTGGTGGATCAAAACGAAACCATTCAAGCCAGCCGCTATACGTTGACCGAGGAAAGTATTCAAGCACAGATCACACAGATTCAGTCGCAGATCTCGCAAATGGGAGTTGAGATCGAGAATGTGTCAGCCGAGACAGTGCAGGAACAGCAGAAGCAAGTGGAAGCACAGATTGCCTCGTTGCAAGCTGAGTCCACCCAGCTTCAGGCAGACATCCAGCAGCTCTCATCATCTGCTTCGCCAAACCAGCAGTTGGTTGCAGATAAACAGGCACGCCTGGACCAGGTCCAGCCGTTGCTCGAGCTTTACCAGAAAACCTATACGGATCTTGTCGTATTAGGCAAGCCAGTTAGTAACGGGGATAATAGCACAGACCGACTTTCACAATTGCAGAATACTTTGCAGCTTTACCAGCAAATCTATATCAACCTTTTGAATAATCTTGAGGCGATTCGTCTGGCGCGCTTGCAGAACACGCCAAATGTTGTGCAAATTGAAGCCGCCAGTGTTTCTTCAAGTCCCGTCAGACCCAGGCCGCTTTTCAATGTGGCCCTCGCTTCAACCGTTGGATTGCTTCTGGCTGGCGCCATTGCATTCCTAATAGATTATATCGACGACACGATTCGTACTCCTGATGATATTGAACGCATTTTGAAACTCCCGGTAATTGGTTATATCGGTGATATGTCTGATGGGCAGGAGAACCTGGAAGATCTGCATGTCATC
>Ga0209131_1000548_pt1 | contig 26845 bp, 24 predicted proteins | sample GraSoi_2013_40cm_FD_185826 | JGI IMG/M metagenome (GOLD analysis project Ga0209131, IMG submission 185826) | Grasslands soil microbial communities from the Angelo Coastal Reserve, California, USA - Sample 9_17_2013_40cm (SPAdes) (version 2) | ecosystem: Environmental > Terrestrial > Soil >... | reverse complement strand
TAGCAAATGGCGTGGCTAAATCAGTTTATTAGATTCGAAGTCCACGACTCCTAATACGAATTCACAAAACAAAAAAATAATAAAAGAAGCTGCGGGGACGTACGACGAAAATGGATAACGAACGACTTTGATAAGAAGACAGATCATTACGATTTCACAATCAGGGCCTCAAGAATTGCCGGTCCGGGCAAAAAGGCGCGAGGGGGTGGTTGAAACAATTGCAGGCGGGCAGCGTTAAACTCTATTGTTCCGCTTTCCGACTTTAATTCGGCTACACATCATCAGCCGCTGAGCATCAGTGACCCTGCGACAGCTTGCCAATCAGCGAGAACATCGGCAAGTACATCGCGATCACGATTGAGCCTATGGTAACTCCCAAAAATCCAATTAGCGCCGGCTCCATTAGCGTCAGAAGATTGGCAATAGCCGCGTCGACTTCCTGCTCGTAAAAATCCGCGATCTTTCCCAGCATCGCATCCAAGGCGCCAGTTTGCTCACCGATGCCGACCATTTGCGAGACCATGTGTGGAAAGATATCCGCAGCGCGTAAGGGTTCGACAAAGCTCTTGCCCTGCTCGACCGCCGTTCGAATACTCATGATGCCCTCTTCGATGATTAAGTTTCCGGCAGTGCGCGCGGTTATGTCCAGCGACTGTAGAATCGGAACACCGGAGGAGAGCAGCGTCGAAAGTGTCCTTGAGAACCGTGCAATAGCGATCTTCAAAAAGATCGGACCGAGTATGGGGATTTTCAACAGGAGTTTATCTATACGCTTATGTCCACCAGGCGTCTTGTAATAGAAAGACACTCCGACCGCGACTGCGATAATTACTACCAGTAAGCACAGCCCGCCCCACCCAGCCAGAAAGCTGCTGAAGCCAACTACGATTCGCGTAGGCAATGGAAGCGGCTCGCCTGGACCGAGCAGACCCAGAAAGATGTTCTGAAACTGCGGAATCACCACGATCATGATCACTGCGATGGCAACGATTGCCAGTAGAATAACCGCGGCGGGATAGATTAAGGCTGAAACGACGTCGCGCTTCAGCTTAACAATCTTTTCGATGAAGGTAGAGAGGCGCTGCAGGATCAGATCGAGGATACCACCTGTCTCGCCGGCCTCAACCATATTCGAGTAGAGTTGATCGAAGACCTTCGGATGGCGGCTCATTGCGGCCGCCAGAGTTGAGCCTTCCTCGACATCTTGTCGTACCTGGGCCAGGACCTGCTGGAAATACTTGCTCTGCTGTTGCTGAGAAAGAATGTCCAGGCACTGCACCAGTGGCAATCCGGCATCAATCATGACTGAGAATTGACGTGTGAAGATCGCCAGATCTTTCGATTTGACTTTCTTTCGTCCGGCCAGTTTTGGAATTCCGATTTCCCGGCCCTTCTCTTTCACCGAAGTGAGCGTGACCTGCTCGCGACGCAGTATCTGACGCAAGGCTTCTCGGTCATCAGCGACGCGTTCACCGGCCACGATCTCATTCATGCGGTTGCGGCCTTTAAAGACGTAAGTTGGCATTTCTCAGCACTCCGTTTCTATTTGTATATCTGCTGGCGCGGCTATTTTCGGGGCAGTCCACGTCCCGCCTGTGAATATGGGGGCGGCATGCCGGGTCTGGGTAGTATGCCGTTTCCATTGTTCAAGCCGGCCCCTCGATCGATCAGATCGCGCAATTCATTAGCGTTGGAGGTGCGTTGCATCGCCAGCTCTCTGGTGATCTGACGCTTGTGGAAGAGAGTGGCCAACGATTGATTAAAGGTTTGCATTCCGTGCAGATCCTGGCCCGTTTGCATCATGGAATAGATTTGATGGACCTTGTCCTCACGAATCAAATTCCTGATGGCTGCATTGGGAATCAGAATCTCCATAGCCAGCGCCCGGCCACGGCCGTCGGCGCGGGGCAGCAACGTCTGGCAAAGGATACCCTCGAGCGTAAGCGACAACTGCGCGCGGACCTGGGCCTGTTGCATCGAAGGAAACACGTCGATGATGCGGTTGATGGTTGAAACGGCGGAGTTCGTATGCAGGGTCGCAAACGTCAAGTGCCCGGTCTCAGCGATTCGCAGCGCTGATTCTATGGTTTCAAGATCGCGCATTTCACCTACCAGTACTACGTCCGGATCCTGACGCAAAGCCGTGCGTAGTGCTTCGGCAAAACCCTTTGTGTCTGCGTTAACTTCGCGCTGATTGACAATGCAGTTCTTGTGGTTATGAAGAAACTCGATCGGGTCCTCGATAGTCAGAATGTGCTCGTGGCGCTCTTTGTTAATCTTGTCGATCATGGCCGCCAGAGTTGTCGATTTGCCGGAGCCGGTGGGACCAGTGACGAGTACCAGTCCGCGTGGTTTACCACAAAGATCCTTAACTACGGGCGCGAGACCCAAATCGTCGAACGATTTGATCTCATAAGGAATTGCGCGGAACACCGCACCCACGGCGCCGCGCTGATTGAAGATGTTGGCGCGAAAACGGGAGAGGCCTTTTACGCCAAAAGAAAAATCGAGCTCCAGGTTCTCTTCAAAGCGATGCTTTTGAGCGTCGGTCAGCACCGAGTAAGCCAACTGCTTTGTTTCGGAGGAGCTAAGCTGCCGATATCCATCCAGCGGGTGGATCTCGCCATGGACACGAACCAAAGGCGCAGTGCCGGTGGTGATATGAAGGTCAGAGCCGCCCAGCTCGGTTAGCTTGTGAAGCAGCTCTGATAAAGATATTTGTGGTGGATTTTCCATTGTCTCAGTTTCCTTCAGCGGATTAGATAGCGTTACGAGTTGCCGGCAAAAGCTTTATTTGCTTCCGCCCTTTGGTCGGAAATCAGAAATGAATTTCTCCGCGTCTCCAGCTATCTTTTGCGTAAGACCGCCTGTCGTACGGGTCGTTAGGGAGTAAACGCGGCCGTTGATTTCGGTGAAGTAGTAATTCCACAACTGCTCGGGCTTTCCGTCGCTGGTCGCGGGAGTCTGGGCAATCACCTCAAAAACGCGGTGGCCACCGATCTCGCGCTGGCGGTCGTTAACAACCCAGCCGCCGATGCTGATCATTCTGTCAATGACTGAACGTCGCAGGTCTGTGAACGATACGCCACCCAGCATTCGTCTCTGCTCGCGTCCGATGACCTGGTCAACATTCGACGGCGCGACAGCCACAACCGCGAAGGTCGCCTGGGCTTCCGGCGCTCCGTTGGGAGGAGCAATGCGAAAGCTGGAAGCTCCCCTGGTTGTCGATCCGGCCGACCATCCGTTCGGCAGCGACATCGAAAAGGATCCCTCGCGATAGACTCCGTCAGGGAAGGCGAGCGCCCCTGGCAGGGCGGTGTGATTGTCGGAAGCCTTCACGGGTTCTGCGGTGACCGACCCTGTTCGCGAATTAACTTCCAGTGTCCGTCGCCTGGCCAGCATCGCTTGTCTCCGGCGAATCTGGGCGCGATGCCGACGCCACCAGGCATGCGAATGATGATGAAAACGATGAGAACGCGCAGCCATCTGAGATCTGAGGTTATGCGCGGTGGAGACTGCAAAGGGCAGCATGACCACCAGTGAAACTAAAAGGCTTAATGATAGACCTATTCGACGCAACATAGACTCACCCCTTTCACGCCACCGTTTCGCGGAGAACTTCCTCGATGGTGGTAGTTCCGTTTCGTATCTTGTACAGACCAGATTCGCGCAGAGTAATCATGCCGTCTTCGATCGACTTCTTTCTTAACTCGAGCGAAGACGCGCCAATCAGGATTAACTCGCGGATCTCGTCCGTTATTTCCATTACTTCGTAGAGTCCGATCCGGCCTTTGTAGCCCGTGTCGTTGCAGGTTGGACAGCCCTTACCTTTGTAAGTTTTGAGCTTGCCTGCCTCTTCGGGCGTAAAGCCAATTTCGACCAACGCTTCCATTGGAGTCGGATGCTCCTTCTTACAATCCTTGCAGATCCGGCGGATGAGCCGCTGGGCTTGGATTAGGTTCACGCTGGTCGCAACGAGGAAGGGTTCGATACCCATGTTCATCAGGCGGGAGATGGTTGAGGGTGCATCGTTTGTATGGAGGGTTGAGAGTACGAGGTGGCCAGTGAGAGCGGCCTTGATGGCGATTTCGGCGGTTTCAAAGTCGCGGATTTCGCCCACCAGCACGATATTCGGGTCCTGGCGCAGAAATGAACGCAGGGCCGCGGCGAAGTTCAAGCCGATCTGTTCTTTCATCTGCACTTGGTTAATACCTGGCAGATTGAACTCGACCGGATCTTCAGCGGTCATAATATTCGTATCGACCGTGTTGAGAGATTGGAGGGCGGAATAAAGCGTGTTGGTCTTGCCGCTGCCCGTGGGTCCCGTTACCAGAACCATGCCATACGGCTTGGAGATGTTCCGCTGAAACTTAACGAGAGACTCGGGCTCGAATCCGAGGTTCGTCATATCGAGCATTAGCTTCTCTTTATCGAGTAGGCGCAGCACAACCTTCTCTCCAAAGAGGGTCGGCAAAGTCGAAACGCGAAAATCGAGTTCACGTGATCGCGACTCAACCTTGACGCGAATCTTGATGCGGCCATCCTGGGGCAAACGCTTTTCAGAGATGTCCAGTTTCGACATGATCTTGATGCGCGAGATCAGGGCATCTCGCATTTTTAGCGGTGGGTGCATTACGTCGTAAAGGAGGCCGTCAATGCGAAAACGAATGCGCAGCTCTTTTTCGTACGGCTCGACGTGAATGTCGGAAGCGCCACGCCGCAGGGCGTCAACCAGAAGGACATTGACCAAACGCACCACCGGTGCGTCTTCGCTCATTCGGGTGAGGCTGGAAAGATCGATTTCGTCATTGTCTTCAAAAACCTCGACCTCGCTGGCGAGCGTTTCCTGATCGAAGTCAAGACTGTCAAGTGAGACAAGATCGGCCTGGGAGAAGCCATTGCCGTTAAGGCCTTCTACTGAAAGATCCGGTGCGACCGCCGCGAGTTCGATCTCGCGCGAACTGCTGTAGTACTTGGCGATTGCGGTCTGAACACTGGCTTCAGCTACAACCACTGGTTCGACATTCAAGCCGGTCATGAACTTGATGTCGTCCATTGCGAACACGTTGGTAGGATCGACCATCGCGAGGGTGAGGGTAGCTCCCACGCGCGACAGTGGCAGGACGGAATATTTCTGGGCAACCTCCTGCGGAATTAACCGCAGGACCGAGTCCTCAATATCAAATAGATCAAGATTTACTGATGGGATGCCGTATTGTCGAGATAGTACTGCGGTGATTGTATCGTCCGAAACCAGACCAAGTTTCACCAGATTGAAGCCGAGCCGGCCACCATGCTCGCGCTGGTAATCCAGCGCCTGGCGGAGGTGTTGCGGACTAATTAGGTTCTCGCGAACGAGAATTTCGCCGAGTTTAGCTGACATTTTTGGGGTGCTGGTTTTCCGGCTGTTTCAGTTAAGACATTAAAAGTGGTGGGACCGAATCCCTATTTCGGGATGCGAACTCGTGAGTTGCAGGGCAAGCAAACGATGCTTAACACCGTTGCAACGCCAATTCTAACGATCAAAGCTATCGCTGTCAATAAAGATTTCTGGAATGAGGTTCGGGTGAGTGTCCTTGGGTCTGTTGGGCATTTTCCACAACGAAACAATATTTGATCAGCATGTGCGAGTCGTGCTGGACAAGTGTTTGCCGATATTCGATAATATTCGCGCAGATTCGGAAAAAGCTGAGGAGATACCAATGGCGATAACAGCAAGACAGCGAAGAGTATTGGATTACATTAAGCATTATTTTGAAGAGCATCAGGAAGCCCCCACCATCGCTGAGATTGGCCAGGAATTCGGCATGAGTTCATCGGCCAGTGTCCATCACGTAGTTTCGCTTCTGGAAAGAGAAGGATTTATTCGCCGGATTCCCAATGTCAGTCGTGGAATCGAGTTAGTAAAGGATGAGCCGGCGCAGGAGCATTATGAAATTCCTTTGCTGGGAGTGGTTGCCGCCGGTGTCCCAATTGAAGCGATATTAAATCACGAGATCGTTTCTATTCCGCAAGACATGTTAAGACCGGGACGAATGTTTGCGCTACGTGTTCGAGGTGACTCAATGATTGATGAGCAAATTCGTGAAGGTGATTTCATCGTTCTTCAATCGCAGCAAACTGCGGACAACGGGCAAACAGTTGTAGCGTTGATTGACGGGAGTGATGCGACGGTCAAGCGCTTTTATAGTGGTCGCAATCAGGTGCGTTTGGAAGCAGCAAATCCGCGTTACAAACCAATCGTGATTCGACCGCCGGAGCGCGTTCAGATTCAAGGCGTGGTGGTGGGCGTAATTCGCAAATACAAGCATTGAACACGTTTGAATACTTGAATTTCAAATTTCAAATCGCTTGAATTCTGTAGTTCCAGCTTGTCCTGCGCGACCATGCTTATTTGTTCTTTGATATAACCCGGGCGACTTTTTTCAGATCATCAATGAACCGCCGCTTTTCCGCGTGTCGGCTTTCATCATCCGGGGCACGTAGGATTGATGATGGGTGAACGGTCGCCATGATATAGGGCGCCAGAGTCGACTCAATGAAGTGGCCGCGTTGTTTGCTGACCAGGAACTTGGGACCCAGTAAAGCCTGGGCTGCGGTAGCGCCGAGACAAACAATGATTTGTGGCTTAACCAGAGCAATCTCGGCTTCAAGCCAGGGACGGCAGGCCGCGATTTCGCCGGCGTTGGGCTTTTTGTGAATTCGTCGTTTGCCACGGGGTTCCCATTTGAAATGTTTGACCACATTGGTAACGTAGGTTTGCTTCCGATCAATGCCGGCGTCGGCCAGGGCCTCGTTAAGTAACCTGCCGGCCGGACCAACAAAAGGGTGGCCGCTGAGATCTTCTTCATTGCCAGGCTGTTCGCCGACGAAGAATACTTCAGCTCGGCGAGAGCCTTCGCCGAAGACGGTTTGCGTACCACGCTTCCAGAGGTCGCAAGCTTTGCAGTCGGCGGCCGCGTCGCGAAAAGCTTTTAAGCTCTTTCGTGATGGAAAGAACTCTTCGGCTGCATCTTGTGGTTGGTCTTTACTCACGACAGATATTCTCCGGTGTGTAAATGCTCAATGCAAATATGAAATCAGCAGTCGCAAAAAAAGAGATCGAGTTGGCGCTGGCCGATCGTTTTGGCGCTGTCTTCCAGCGCCGCCAGAAGCAACCGGCTGAAATTGTGCCTACCGGTGTCGGGGAGATTGACGCGCGTATAGATGGATTTCCTCGCGGATCGATTACTGAGATCCACGGCACGGCATCATCCGGCCGAACCAGCTTGTTACTATCGGCGCTGGCGGTTGCAACCATGCAGGAAGAAACCTGTGCGCTGGTCGACACCAGCGATACTTTCGATCTTTCATCCGCAGCTAACGCGCGGGTTGATGGGGAACGTTTATTGTGGGTTCGCTGTGGTGGCAGCGTCGAACGTGCTTTCAAAGCGACTGATCTTTTGCTGCAAAGCGGAGGTTTTGGTTTAGTCGCGCTTAACCTGGCGGACGTGGCTGCGAAATACACGCGTCGAATAATCACGTCGTGGTGGTTTCGTTTCCGGCGATCAATTGAAAATACGCCCACTACGTTAGTTGTATTGACACCTGTAGCTTGCATCCGTTCATGCGCTGCGCTCGTTCTGGAAGTAAAGAGCGAAGGGCCAGTCTGGCCGAACACCGTGTCATTCGATTTAGAAAACAGTGACGCAAAGTTAACGATGATAGAAACCAGGGAACGTCTCACTCCTCACCTCTCGTTGGTGACCGATTCCACTTTTCCTCTAGAAACGGCTTATTTGGCCTCACCTTATCCGCTAAAAGCAGGGGCCGCCTCCCGCCTTCTAACCCATTCAAACCTGCTTCAGGGAATTCGAATCCGAGTAAATCAAGAACGGCCTGTTTCATGGATTACCAATCCCGCCCGATTCAGAACGCGGTTGCATTAGTCTTCCGCCGAAACCTTGACAATGTTCGCAGATATTCGCTAATCTTCGATTACTACTACGGAGCCGAGGCTTTTAAATTAAATCAAATCCCAGAGTGAATTATGTTTGCGAGTATCTATGGCCAAACTATCCCCAAATTCGACTCTCCAGCCGGTGGGCAGGGATGGCTTATCGACCTGGCTTTCACGTTCTCTCCTTTGGTCGAGCATACGGCCGACGACACAGTTGTGCTGAATGTTTCCGGGCAGAATTTATTGTTTGGCTCGCCTGCTAATTCAGGACCTGCGGTAGATGACAATGCAACGATCCATTCTGTGCGCGCCCTGGCTAGTGAAATCGTCCGGCGTGCAGCCCAATTAAACTTCAAAGTAAATGTGTCCATAGCCGCAAATCCCGATGCAGCGATCCATGCGGCGCGGGCATTCAAAGGAGTGACCGTTATTCCAGTCGGAGAAGAGTCCTTACAACTCGGGAATCTATCATTAAAGACCCTTGACTATTCCCTGGCTGATATTGAGCAAGAGAGAGTTGCCGGAATAGAGGAGACGCTGGAGCTTTGGGGCCTGCGCACGTTTAGTGATCTTGCCGGATTGCCGTTGGCTGGAGTGGCACAGAGGTTGGGCCAGGCGGGGGTGCGTCTGCAAAAGCTCGCCCAGGGCAAAAGCGATCGCCAGATGGTTTTGGTGCAACCGCCGCTCGGCTTCGAACAGTCGCTTGAATTAGAACATCCGGTCGCGGAGCTTGAGCCGCTCTCTTTTATTCTTTCGCGGCTGCTTAACCAGCTTTGTGCCAATTTGCATTCGCATGCTCTGGCCACCAATGAATTACGACTCCACCTGAACCTGGAAGATAGATCAGAGCATGAACGGACCATCTCCTTACCCATCCCCATGCAAAATCCGAAGACGTTGCTGCGTCTGCTTTTGTTTGAAATTGAAGCACTGCCGCCACGGGCTGCTGTGATCTCAATAACTATTATTGCCGAGCCGGTGAAGCCTCGCATGGCACAAACGGGGCTGTTTATTCCTTTGACTCCCGAACCGGAAAAACTCGAGTTGACGTTGGCGCGCCTGGCTAAGTTAGTCGGGGCAGACAAGGTTGGTTCACCCGAGATTTTAGATACGCATCGACCAGATGCCTTTCGCATGAAGCGTTTCAGTATTTCAACCCAAAATAAATCACGCAATCGGCAACCGGCAATCGGCAATCGGCAATGCGTAATGGGGTTCAGAGTTTTTCGGCCACCCTGGCGCGCAGAGGTGCAAACCCTGCATGGACGACCCACGCGTATCAGGGCGCAGGATGTGAAGTTGTCATGTCTGGTGCGCGGCCAGGTTGTCTGCGCTTCTGGTCCGTGGCGGACGTCGGGTGATTGGTGGCGACCGGACGTCTGGGTCAGAGATGAATGGGACATAGCAGTCGCTGATTCAATTCCCAAACAAAGTGAGGTGCTTTGCCGGATTTACCGCGATGTGCAAAGTGAGGAGTGGTTTGTGGAAGGGATTTATGACTGAGGTCAGTGAGCCAGTGAGCCGTGAGCAGAAGGCAGTGAGAGCTAATTTCGGAAATGAATCGCGACAAAGGAAGCAGCTGCTCGCTGCGCAACGCTCACTGCCAACCAATTACGTCGAGCTTCATGCACGGTCAGCCTTCAGCTTTCTTAAAGGAGCGTCGACTCCGGAAGAGTTAATTGCAACCTGCGCCGAATTTGAAATGCCGTCGATGGCCTTGCTTGATCAAGATGGCTTGTACGGCGCGGCACGGTTCCATTTGGCGGGGAAGAAACTTGGTGTCAAAGCGCATATCGGTGCTGAAATTGCTGTCCAAAGTCTAACGTCCAAAGTCCAAAATCCGATCCAGATCCAACAGACATTGGATTCGCGAGTCATGTCCATCCCGGTACTCGTTCAGAATCGCACCGGCTATCAAAACCTCTGTCGCCTGATCACCTTGATGAAACTGCGCGTGCCCAAGCATGCGAAACCTGGCGAATGTGCGGTGACACCGGATGAATTGGCTGAGCATGCAGAAGGGTTGATTTGTTTGACCGGCGGAAGTGACGGGCCGCTTAGATTTAATCACCACGGAGACACGGAGGACACAGAGAAAGCGCTGAGAAACGCTGAATGGCTGGTTGATACTTTCGGCAGAGGGCATGTCTATGCTGAATTGCAAAGACACTTCAATCGCGATGAAGAAGCCTGGAACCATTCAGTGATCGACCTTGCCCGGCGTTTAAAGTTACCGCTGCTGGCGACCAACGGAGTCTGTTATGCCAATCGGGCGCAGCGACAGGTGGCTGATGTTTTCACTTGCATCAGGAATCACGTGCGACTGGAAACTGCCGGGCGTTTGCTCTCGAGCAATTCCGAGCGTTTCCTGAAATCATCGCGAGAGATGGCCGATCTTTTTGCCGACCTGCCGGAAGCGATCGCCAACACAGCCGAGCTTTCGTCGCGGCTTGAATTCACGCTCAAAGATCTTGGTTACGAGTTTCCCCGCTATCCCGTGCCTCCCGGCGAGACCATGACTTCCTTTTTACGCCAGCGAACTTATGAAGGCGCGCGGTGGCGTTACTCAGGACAGAATGGCTCGCCAACTTTCGCCCGCGCCCAGAAACAGATCGAGCATGAGTTGCGGCTGATCGAGAAGCTCAAACTCGAAGGCTATTTCCTGATCGTCTGGGACATCATTCAGTTTTGCAGACGCAACGGCATTCTGGTCCAGGGACGTGGTTCGGCGGCCAACAGCGCGGTTTGCTACAGCCTTGGAATTACCGCGGTCGATCCGGTCGGCATGGAACTTTTGTTTGAGCGCTTCCTATCTGAAGAGCGTGGCGAGTGGCCGGACATCGATCTCGATCTGCCCAGCGGCGATCAGCGCGAGCGGGCAATTCAATACGTTTACGAACGTTACGGGAAACTTGGGGCGGCCATGACCGCGAATGTGATCACCTACCGCGGGCGTTCGGCCGCGCGTGAAGTTGGCAAGGCACTGGGGTTCGATGAAGAAACCCTGGGACGTTTATCCAGTCTGGTGCATACCTGGGAATGGAAAGATCCAAAAGACACCCCCGAACGGCAATTCAAAGATGCGGGACTCGACCTGGGTGATCGTCGCATCAAGAAGTTCTTTCAACTTTACCGCGCCGTGCAGGATTTGCCGCGTCATCTGGGGCAGCATTCGGGGGGCATGGTGATTTGTCAGGGCCAACTAAATTCCGTGGTTCCGCTGGAACCCGCGGCGATGCCCGGACGTGTGGTGGTGCAATGGGATAAAGAGGATTGTGCTGATCTCGGCATTATCAAAGTCGATCTGCTGGGCCTGGGGATGATGGCGGTCCTGGAAGATTCAATTCAAATAATTCGCGAGGACTATGGCGAGGAAGTTGACTTGGCTCATCTGCCGGCTGATGACCCCACAGTTTATAAAGCGCTGCAACACGCCGACACGATCGGGATGTTTCAGATCGAAAGCCGCGCGCAGATGTCTTGTCTGCCACGACTCCGGCCTTACAAGTTTTACGACATCGTCGTCCAGGTGGCCATCATTCGACCCGGACCGATTGTCGGGAACATGGTAAATCCTTACCTGAGTCGACGGCTGGGTCGCGCCCCAATTGAATATGCACATCCTTTACTGGAACCAGTTCTGAAGCGCACGTTGGGCGTCCCATTGTTTCAGGAGCAACTGCTCAAAATGGCGATGATCTGCGCCGGGTTCAGCGGTGGTGAAGCCGAAGAGTTGCGGCGGGCGATGGGATTCAAGAGATCGGAAGCACGCATGCGCGATATAGAAGTGAAACTGCGGCGCGGAATGACCGCGCAGCGGATTACCGGTAAGACGCAGGATGAAATAGTACAGTCCATAGCTTCGTTTGCTCTCTACGGTTTTCCGGAATCGCACGCGGCCAGCTTTGCCTTGATTGCTTATGCCAGTGCTTATCTCAAGTGTCACTACCTGGCGGCGTTTACCGCAGCCACGCTCAATAATCAACCAATGGGTTTTTATCAGCCGTTCACAATTATTAAGGACGCGCAGCGGCACGGATTGAAAGTGAAGCCTGTGGATGTGACGAGATCAAATTGGGATTGCACGATTGAGGAAGATGTAGCGCAAGTTGACAACTTGCGCCACCAACTCCGTCTCGGCCTTCGATGCGTTAAAGGTCTGCGCGAAATATCCGGCCGCGCTATTGAGCGCGAGCGAACTCAGCGTCCGTTTACCAGTCTCGATGATTTGCATCAACGCGTGCCGGAGTTGAGAAAAGATGAGTTGCGAAAATTAGCCGCGGTGGGAGCATTGAATTTCATCGGAATCGATAGGCCCGAAGGGTCGATAGGTAATAGCCCCACCCGTCAGGGCGGGGATCATCGACACGTAAGGAATTATGAGGCGCGAAGCGCCGACACTGCTTACCTTTCAAACGAGTGCCGCACCTTTGGCGCTCAGGAAGAATCATTATCAGGCGAGGAACCATGCCCTGACGGGCGGGGCTATTACCTTTCGCCTCTTCGAGGCTCTGTTCATCGCCGCGATGCTTTGTGGCAGGTCGAGCGGGTGGCGCATGATCCGGGCCCACTCTATGAAAGACTTGAAGAAGACAGTAGCTCGCCGCTTACGCCGATGACGCTCAATGAACGTTTGAACGCAGATTTGCGGGGCACGGGAATAACCATCGGCCGTCATCCAATGGCCCATCAACGCGCCCGGCTCGACACCATGAACGTGGTTCGCGCTAACGATTTAAAGAATATGCGCAATGGTCAGTGGGTGCGCGTGGCGGGTTGGGTGATCGTGCGCCAGCGTCCGGGAACCGCGAAGGGGTTTGTGTTTCTCAGCCTGGAAGATGAAACGGGAATTGCCAACGTAATTGTCACGCCGCAGCTGTTCGAAAAGAACCGGCTCGCCTTAGTCGATTATCCGTTCTTATTAATCGAGGGAGCATTGCAGCATCAGGACAATGTAATCTCAGTAAAGGCAAGGACTGTCGAGCCTCTGCAGATGGAAATCCAGGGCCCTGGCTCACATGATTTTCATTAACCAGTGTCAGAAGCCCGACCGTAAGGGAGGGAATGCTTTGCATCAAGGACCTCTGCCTCACGGTCGGGCTTCTGACCACTCCGGCCAAAAAAAGGCGGGCCGTAGCCCGCCTCTAATCTTAGACATAAACGCACAAACAAACTATGGTCGCTTGCGACGCGCTGGAGTCGTCCTCTCAGGCACGACGTTCTCTGTGTTCTTCAGGTTTGCGAGGATGTCCTTGGCATCGTTCTTGAACTTATGCGTATCCGGGGCCTTGTCGACGAAGTGCTGAAAGTAATTAGCGGCTTGCTGATATTTGGCCTTGTCGCCGGTGCTGTACAACGCCAGTCCGGCGCCCAAATTTGCGTCCGGGTCATCAGGGCTTGTGGCTAGAATCTTCTGATACTCAGCGAACGCCTTATCACCCGCGCCTGCGTCAAGCAGCATCTGGGCCAGATCTAACTGCGCCTTTGATTTCTTCACCGGGTCCGGTTCAACTGCCAGGTAATCCTCAAAGGCCGCTATGCCGCCGTCTATTTTGGTGGGGTCGCCTTTGGTTACATACAGACGATAAGCTTCCGCCCTGACATTCACCGCCGCGTATTTATTGGACTCGTGAGCTTTCTGTGCGTTCGGATCAGCTGCTACCGTCTCTTTCTTAATAAGCTCATAGGCCTTATCGGAACTCTCGGCGGCATTCTTGAAATCTGCCTTGGCAGCTTCAATTCCGGCGGCCCTCGCAGCGTCGTCCTTGGACTGAATTGCAGCGTTGTATTTTGCTACTCCGAGGGCTTTCAAGGCCGCCGCCTTGTTGGTCAACAAAGCAGCTTGCTCCGGATCGGCAGCGAGGCCAATATCATACTGCTTCACTGCTTCCTCATAATTCTTTGCGGTTAGTGCTTCGTTGCCCGCCTTGAAAGTCTCGGCCACGATCTTATTCGAGTTGTCAGCCTTCTTGTTGCTAGCTTCGATCTCCTCGCGCTTGGCCTTATCGGCCGCGCTTTCTACGGCACGGGCACCGCCGCCGGAAGCAGGCGCTGCGGTCCCTGCTTTATTGATATCGTCCAGTGTCAATCTCCCACCATTGCCGGGGCTAAGAACGATCTCGTAATCAACATCCTGGCCGACTCTCACGCCTGTTTGGAAACCCGGCGCCGCATTGGGCATGCTGGCAGCAATAACATATCTGCCCACAAAAGGGAGTCCGGCGAAAACGAATTCGCCCTTCTTGTCCGTCTTGGTGTGGAAAACACCGCTGATGTCAGTGCGGTAGACATCGATAACTGCGTCAGCCGGCTTTACGGTCGTGCCGTCGGCTTGTTTTAAGACTACATGACCGCGAAGCGGAGCAACTTGCGCTGCCGCTGCTGCAGCGCTAAGGAACAGGACCACTGTGGCTGTGATCGATGTGAAAAAATAAGAGCGACGCATTTGATAATCCTCCAAACAATCTATGGCTTGCTGGTCGGGCCGCCCGTTAAGATGCCCCGTTTTGCCAACAAGTTGTAGTCGTTAACCCGCCTTAAGTTAATCAGGGCGAGCATAACTGTCAAGCATAAGCAATTGGATCTGTAACTCCCGCCTGGTGGAACGCGCGCAGGCGGAGCGCGCATGAGTCGCATTGCCCGCAGGCCAGATCCTCCGCCCCGTAGCACGACCAGGTGAGTTCCAAAGGTGCGTCCAATTCCAGACCGCGCCGCACGATGTCCGCCTTGCTCATTTTTATCACTGGAGTGACGATCTCGATCCTCGTATCCGGCTTCGTGCCGGCATCAATTGCGCCCTGGAATGCATAGTAAAACTCCGGCCGGCAATCGGGGTAACCGGAAGAGTCTTCGGCGACCGCGCCAATATAGATTCGCCGGGCGCGGATCGTTTCAGCCCAACTCGTGGCGATCGCTAACATATGCGCATTGCGAAACGGAACATAGCTGGTCGGAATCTCAGGCGAGGTCAAGTCCGCGCTTGAAACAGGAATACCTTCATCGGTCAACGAGGATCCGCCGATCGCTTTTAATGATTCGATCGAAACAGCCAGCCGTTTCTTTATCTTGAAACTATCAGCGAGGTCTACAAAAGCGCGGCGCTCGCGCGCTTCAGTTCGCTGTCCGTACGAGACATGCAGAAAGGCGACTTCGGTATTCTCTTCGCGGGCTATAGCGGCCGTAACACAGGAATCCATCCCCCCAGAGACCAGGCAAACGGCTAACGTTGACGGATGAAGGACCAATGATGGTTCGGCCGCGGCTTCCGGCTCGTCAATTACTTCGTTACTTCCTCCCATTAGTCTTCCCCGGTATTTTTTCAGAAATCGACTTTTAAATCGTCGTTCTCGTTTTAGAGTCGGGCTACCGCCCGACTCAGCGGGCGGTAGCCCGCTGCTAAACTACTTCTTAGGGAACGCCGCAAGTTAACAACTTGCGCTACCTGACTTGCGCTATACGCCATGCACGTCAGGACCCCAGATGTACTTGTGCAGTTGCAACTGCATCCGCGCATTGAGGCCGCTTTCAACGATCCAGTTTGCCAACTCCTGCAAATCGATCTGCTCCCAGGCTGGCGAAATCAGGATCGAGCCGGCGAGCTTTTCAAGATCATATTCCGCCACGACTTTGCGGGCAAAGTCCCAATCGGCGCGATCAGCCACGACAAACTTCACCTCGTCCCGATCCGGCCGCAGTCGCTTCAAATTCGGCCAGTGGTTTCGTTCGGCCTCGCCTGACGCCGGGCATTTCACATCGAGGATGACCCTGGCCCGCTGATCCAAATCTTCGGTCGAAACAAAACCACCCGTCTCAATCAATACTTCATAACCGTCGTCACATAAACGTCTGATGAGATCGAAGGCCTCGCGCTGGGCCAGAGGTTCGCCACCGGTGACCTCGACCAGGCGACAGCCAAATTGGCGCACCTGCTTTATCACATCATCGATCGAGACGTGTTCGCCGCCGGTGAAAGTGTACTCGCTGTCGCACCAGGTGCAGCGCATGGGACACCCGGTTAACCGAACAAAGGTGCACGGGCGGCCGGCTTGAGTGGACTCTCCCTGAATCGAACGAAAGATTTCGGTGACGCGAAGCACGATCGGATTTTAAGTTTTAGACTTGCGATTGTCGATTCAGCGCCCACAAAGCCGCCAATTTTCTCAACCGGGTTCTCGCAAAGTCAAACCATTCGGGGCCAGCAACGGCAACCAACGGCCCTTCCTTTCATCAAACTCACTTGGAACGAAGTTATCGAAGGACCGCCGAGGGATCGTGATAGCATAGCGCCGGACGACCTGGAAAACTGTTTGAGCAAAGATCTACCGCAAATCGACGGATTGATTCTGGCTGGAGCCCAGCGCCTCCTGGCGCGCTCAGCAAATATGCGTGGTCTTGATGCAGCGGTGTTGGCGCCGCGTCTGCGCGCATCGGTCGAGAAATATATCCTGAAGGATGACCCCGAGCCTGATGCCGCCAGAATCGACAAATTCACGGATGGCTTGCATGCTGACGATCTGTGTCTGGTAATCGCTTGCGAGCGAGGCGATCAGCGCGCCTGGAGCGATCTCTTCGAAGGGTACGGAGCGACCGTCAGGTCCGCGGCCCGATCAGCCAGTTCCAATGAAGCCATGGCGGATGATGTGGCTCAATCGATCTGGGCGGACCTGCATGGTTTGAAGGTGCGTGAAGATGGCCAGCCCGCCGGCAAGCTGGCTTACTATTCCGGCGCCGGCTCGTTGGGCGGCTGGCTGCGAGCGGTGGTAGGACAGTTGGCGATAGATCAGCATCGCCGGCAGTCACGCCTGGTGCAGACTGAAGAGGACACCGACCTCGAGCGTCTGGCGCACGATGCGAGTAGAGAATCTGACGGCTCGGGTCCTTTTACTTCGGCGCTGGCCCGCGAGATGGCTTCGGCCGATGTGGAAAAAGCTTTGGGGCGTTCGCTGGCTGAGCTGGGCGATGAGGATCGACTATTAATGAAGCTTTATTATTTCGATGGCTTGCGCTTGCGCGAAGCGGGAGCTGTTTTAGGAGTCCACGAGGCGACCGCTAGTCGTCGCCTGACGCGGATTCATAGCCAGGTGCGAGAGCGGGTCGAAGCAATCCTGATGAAAGAGCACGGCTGGACTGAAGCCGAGGCGACCCGATCGCTGGCCGAAGTGGCCGCGCACTTACAGACCGAAGTAGAACCAATGTTGGCGGGTAAGAGCGGCCAGACTTTGCAGGGCTCTCCGGCCGCCGGTGGTTAATGAGGTATCGATTCATTCGCGATGTTTCGCAAGTAATTTCGGATGGCGACGTTCATCTAACAGGGAAATAGGCGCACGCGACCAAGCATTACCAGGCACATGACATCCAACGACCCACAAATAGATGTTCTTCTCCGCCGTTACGCGGGACAGTCACACAGCCAAACGGCTGCTGAACATCTGGACGCAGACGAACTTAATGCGTTCGCCGAGGGTTCGCTACCCGCGGCGGCGCGAGCGCGTTATGTGTCGCATCTGATTGATTGTGATAACTGTCGTCAGATAGTTTCTCAACTGGCTATCAGCAGCGGTGCGTTAATCAAGAACGAAGCTGAAGCGACGGGCGGCATTCAGCGCTACTCGTGGTGGAAAAGACTTTTCTCGCCACTGACATTGCGCTACGCAGCGTTTGCGATGGTTCTGATAGCCGCAGCCGGCGTGATATTCCTCGTCACACGACGCCCGCGCGACTCCAATCTTGTGGCCCAAAGCGGCGAAAGAGAACGCGTGCCGGAGACCGCGGTGAAACCACAAGGCGCCGCGCCGCAAACCAACACTGGTGCACAGTCGCGCGGAAATGAGAACAATCAGCCTTTCAAAGCTTCCCCGTCACAGACATCTCCAAGTTCCGATGAGATCGCGAAGGCAGGTCAATTAAAGGCCGGAGCCAATCCTGCTTCGCCCCCGAAGTCTCTGAAAGAGGGCGAAGCTCCTTTGATTGCGTCAGCAAAAAAGGCCGAGCCCATGGTGAGCCAACCAGTTCCGTCCTACGCGCCACCGCCTCCGCTTGAAGGCCAACGGGCGGAAACAACGTCGCGTGAACAATCGGGCACGGGAAGCCTGGCTTCGGCCTCCGGGCCTCGCAAGTCTGCATCGCCCACTGATGATTTTAAGATGATGGACCGAGCGCGAGTTGCAACTGAGACCGACAAGGACAATCGCGCCGGAAGTGACTCCTCACGGGCGGTGAATCAACCGGCGAGAAAGAGAGCCAGCGATGAAAAGGCCAAAGGTCCGCGCAGAGATGTGGAGAACAACGTAGTGAATCGCAACTCGAGCGATGTTCAGAGCGGGGCGGCTAATACTCAGGGCGCCGTAACTCTCAACCGCGCAGCTACAGCAAGGGAAGAAAAGCCGCCTGAGACTCGATCCGCCGGGGGACGCAAATTTCGCAGGCAGGGCAATGCCTGGGTCGATGCCAGGTTCAAGTCGTCAATGTCCATGAAGAGTATTGCGCGCGGATCAAGCGAATTTGCCTCGCTCGACTCTGGACTGCGATCGATCGCTCAGCAACTTGGCGGCGAAGTCATAGTAGTGTGGAAGGGCAAGGCCTATCTGATTCGGTAATGTATCAGAAGGCCGACCGTCAGGGAGGGCTTGCCACCTGGCAAGCCGGTTGGGCTTCTGACAAATCCCGTGAACCTCAACACCCAACCTGCCGTATGGATCACTGAATCGCCGAGTTTTCGCTGAAGTCCTTGTTTACTATTCACGCTTTACGATTTACCATTCGCTCACTATGTACTGTCCATCCTGCGGCACTGAATACACGATCGAGCTGAAGTACTGCAATCGTTGCGGAGCGAACCTGGACACAGGGCTTTCAACCCAGGCTCAAATTGTTCCCGTCAGCTTAACCAAGCCGACGCTTGTTCTGGGCGCAGTCATAACCTTTCTGACCCTCGGAGGTTTTGGAATGCTGATGTCAGCCGCGATAGAGCTTGCACGAAATGCCCGGCTGGATCCCGATTCAATCACCGCCATCATTATCGTGGGCATGCTGACAATTCTAACTACGGATATTTTTCTGGTTCGCCTGCTGTCCAGGATAATTAACGCATCGCTTTCCTCAGGCTCTTTCACCCAACCGCGCCAATCGAAACAGATCGCTACTCCCTCGGTAGTTCAACTTCCTCAACCTCCTACAGCTCGTTTGCGGGGAGTGCCCAGCGTGACTGAAGGCACGACGCGCTTTTTCGAGCCGGCCCAAACTCAGTCAGAAATCCGCGACCGAACCACCGCCGAAAAATTGGAGAGATAGACAGCATGAGATGCAGCTTCCGAACTAATTATCCAGCCGGCCTCTTTTTATGGTCGTTTCGTGTGATTTCGTGAATCGGCTCTTCGTTTCTCGGCAAGAAAAATTACAAAATTGCGCGAACGCGAATAGGGTTTCAATTCCTGAATCCGGTGGCTAACGCTCGCAGTTCCGTATCTGATACAGTCTCGTTCCGCTCTGACAATCAGTTGAGAACGAGGTGCCGACCCATGCCATCGACCTGGAAGAAAGGGATGTTTCGTCCGCTCTCCCTCTGCTTGATGTGGCTGTCTTTCTTTTCAGGCATCATTCCAATTTCGTCGGCCCGCCAGGAAACTAATAAGCCGCGTCCGACAAAATCGACGCCAGCCAGTCAGGGCAAGCAGGCGCGAACGCGGAAGCCAAGCGGCAGGAACGCCGCGGTGGCGCGCAACGGGCAAATTGCAAAGATCGTCATGGAGATCGATCCGCGCAACATCGAAAACACCATTAGGAAACTGGTAAGTTTCGGTACCCGCAATACTCTGTCTGAGCAGAACAATCCGAATCGGGGCATCGGCGCCGCTCGCGATTGGCTCTATGGCGAATTTATGAAAGCCGCGCAGAGTTCAGGCGGGAGAATGACAGTTGAGAAGCAAACGTTTGAGCAACCCAAAACCGCACGCGTCCCTCAGCCGACCATGCTCACTAACATTGTAGCGACGCTGAAAGGGACTCAGCCTGAGTCTTCCAACCGCGTCTATGTCGTCAGCGGTCACTATGATTCGATGTGCACCAGTCCCACCGATGCCAAGTGCGACGCGCCGGGAGCAAACGATGACGCCTCGGGCACGGCGGCGGTCCTGGAAATGGCGCGGGTGATGGCGAAGTACAGCTTTGATGCCACGATCATCTTCATGACTGTTCCGGGCGAAGAGCAGGGACTGCTGGGTGCGACGCACTTCGCCGAGGAAGCGAAGAAGAGCAACATGGACATCGAGGCGATGTTCACCAACGACATCATCGGCAGTTCATTGGGCGGCAACGGCGTGCGCGATCCACACACCGTGCGGGTGTTTTCCGAAGGCGTGCCGTCGAACGAAACCACACAGGAGGCGACTACCCGCCGCAGCGTGGGCGGCGAGAATGATTCCGCTTCACGTCAGCTGGCTCGCTTTATCAAAGAAACCAGCGAGCATTACGTGCCCTCTATGAAAGTCTGGATGATCTATCGCCGGGATCGCTACAGCCGAGGCGGCGATCATCAGCCGTTTCTCGAACGCGGTTATGCGGCGGTGCGCTTCACTGAACCGAACGAGAACTATCATCATCAACATCAAAACGTGCGCATCGAAAACGGCATTCAGTACGGCGACCTGCCGCAGTTCGATGACTTCAACTACATCGCGAACGTCGCCCGAGTGAATGCCGCTGCGTTGGCCGCCCTGGCTTCGGCGCCCGCGTGGCCAAAGAACGTGGTCCTCCCCACGGCTTTATCCGACGATACTGAAATCAGGTGGGACGCCAACAAAGAACCCGACCTCGCCGGCTATGAAATTGTCTGGCGAGATACGACGGAAGCGGTCTGGACACACTCGCGCGCGGTGGGCAACGTCAACACTTATACGATGAAGGGAATGTCGAAAGACAACTACTTTTTCGGCGTGCGCGCGATTGATAAGGAAGGGAATCGAAGCCCGGCGAGTTATCCCCGGCCGCTGGCACGGACTCGGCCGGGAGCTACTCCTGCAGCAACGCCAGCGCCGGAATGAAGTCGTGGGTTTATAGAGACGAAGAGTCCCGTAGGGACGAAATATTTATAGATGTGGCGATCTTTTGAACTCTCAGCCCATTTAAGGTGACAGAACATTTCGCTCCTAAAGGAGCTTTGAGGTTTAATTCTGTCGGGAGTTCTATAAATATTTGGCCGCTACGCGGCTGTCAACGAGACCTTATTTCTCAGCGGCTCTGAGCTCACGAAGTGATTTCGCGAATTCCGACTCACAGCGGATGAAATCGAAATTAACTCTTAAGGAAAATGCTTGTAGATATCTTTCCGATTAAGGAGACGGACGAGAACAACAGTGTCGCTTTCCAAAGCGAGGCCAATGCGGTAATCGCCGATCTTCAGTCGGAAATAATTCTTCGCACCTTTCAGTTTCTTGAGGTTCGGCAAGGCATTTAGGGAATCGGCTCGCTCGACAGCTTCAATACTCTCTTTGACTCGCCGTAACAGGTTCTTGTCTCGAACGCCCTTCAAGTCTCACGCGAAGGTTTCTCTGAACGCTGTTTTCACTGGGGGCTTTCCAGAATCGTGAATACTTCCTGGCGCGATACAGCGTCGGTACTAACGCCTTCGTCGATCGCCCGCGCCAGAGCGACATCCTCCATCGCTTCTTCGATAATTTCCTTAACGAACTCGCGGCGCTCTTCAAGCAATTCAGCGATAGCGGATTTAAGCAAATCTTTCAATTTCACTTCGTCTATTGATGTCGACATGAGTATCTCCTGGATGGCTAAAGTAGCATTGCTGATTCTGAAAGGGAAGAAAAGGACGGGTCCCGATGCAGTTTAGTCAGCCAACCCCCCTACACAAGCGTCTAAATGAACGGCCCTCAAGGGTTCGTTGAAGGTTTCGGTTGGCAGCTATACAATCGCGAGACAGGTTGGAATTAAGATTATGAGAAACAAAAGACACTCGATCCAGCGCCTTTCAATCATGCGCCGCGCGGGCGCGATTCTGTGTCTGGCAGCTCTACTAGCCAGCACGTTCGCGGCCGGTATTAGTGGCCAAAGCGTGAAAATGGCGACCCGCAAGTCGGCGGCGAAGTTGAGCGAAGACCAGCGCATCCTTCATGTGCTGAACCGTCTCGGGTTTGGGGCGCGGCCGGGTGATGTCGAACGGGTGAAGGCGACGGGCATCGATAACTACATCGCGCAACAGCTCTCTCCGGAAAAGATCGATGATTCAGCGTCCGAGGCCAAGCTTCAGAACCTCGAGACGCTGCGGATGAGTACTGCCGAGCTCTACGAGAAGTACCCACAACCGGGCCAACTGCTGCGACAGCTTCAACAGCGCGGGGCTCTGCCGGCTGACCTGGCTCAGGCGCGGGACAATCGTGTGAAGGGCGGCGCTAACGCCGCGCCGGCTACGAACACACAGAAGAAGGGTGATGCTACGTCGACTCAGTCGACCAGTGAAATGCAAGGCCCTGAGATGGCCAAGACCAATGATGTGGCCAAGACGAACACGCAGGCTAACAATGATGCGAACCCGATGAACAATCCTGAGTATCGCAAAGCAATGATGGCGTACTTCAAAGAGAATAACCTGCGACCCGCGCAATTTCTGACGGGAGAGCTGCAGATGTCGCGCATCCTGCGGGCCGTCTACAGCGAGCGTCAATTGCAGGAGGTAATGGTTGATTTCTGGACTAACCACTTCAACGTCTTCGCGGCCAAAGGCGCCGATCGTTGGTTGCTGACCTCTTATGATCGCGACACGATTCGGCCACACACGCTGGGAAAATTTTACGATCTGTTATTGGCTGATGCGCAAAGTCCGGCCATGCTTTTCTATCTCGACAACTTTCAGAGCGTGAGCCCGAACGCGCAGTTTCCGCAACAGCGGCCTGGAGCCGCGCGTGGCCCACTCGCGGCGTTGATGACTAACAACCCGCAGCAACAGCGACCTCAACAGCAGCGACCGCGGGGCATCAATGAAAATTACGCGCGCGAGTTGATGGAGCTGCATACGCTTGGCGTCGATGGCGGATACACGCAAAAGGACGTGCAGGAAGTAGCGCGTTGCTTCACTGGCTGGACCATCTTTCAACCGCGCGGCGGTGGCGCGGCTGTAGCCGCCTTGATGGGACGAGACGCGCGGGACAACGCCGGTAAGTTCATTTTCCGACCTGCCGTGCACGACAACGGCGAAAAGATTGTGCTCGGCCACAAGATTCCGGCCGGCGGTGGAATCAAAGATGGCCTGATGGTCTTGGATATCGTGGCGCATCATCCTGCCACTGCTAAGTTCATTGCGACCAAACTTGTGCGACGTTTTGTCTCGGACGATCCGCCGCCGGCTTTAGTCGATCGCGTGGCGCAGACTTTCCTGAAGACTGACGGCGACATCCGCGAAGTTCTGAAAGCGATCTTCCTTTCACCAGAGTTCAACTCAGCGGAAGCTTACCGGGCAAAAGTGAAGCGGCCGTTTGAACTGGCCGTCAGCGCAGTGCGCACCCTGGGCGCGGACACCAACGGCGGTCCGCAATTCCATCAATGGATTGCACGCATGGGCCAGCCGCTCTATGGCTTTCAGACACCGAACGGTTATTCGGACGTGGCTGAGAACTGGGTGAACACCGGCGCTCTGCTTGAGCGGATGAACTTTGGTCTCGCGCTGGTCAGTAACCGGATTCCGGGGACGCGAGTGGATCTGTCCCGCTTCGTCAGCGACATGAATAAAGGCGCGGCGGTCGACAAGGCAAGACTGCTGGATCGATTTGTGACCCTGATTGTTGGCGGCGAGATTTCACCGAAGACACGCGAGACGCTTCTGAAGCAACTAAGCGATCGGGTAACTTTGCCGGTGACCCCGCAGCAGCAGGTGGCGGCAACCAGCGCGCCTGCGAATCCGTTTGAAACGGCATTTCAGAGAGGTAATTTGGGAGGCGGAGTTGGCGGACCGCAGCAACAGCAACTTGCGAGAGTTGATCCGGCCACGATCGACAATCCGTTGGCTAGGATCGCCGGGTTGATTCTGGGATCGCCGGAATTTCAAAGGCAGTGATAAGGACGAGTTTGATACTCAGGATCTAAGATCCAGTTATGCCCTTACTGGAGGAGACATGTCGCACAACACTGACACATCGTTTGCCATGAGTAATTTCTCAAGCGAGTTAACCGTTTCTGCTCTCAATCCAAATATCAAGAGCGTTTGGGAAATTAATAGCGAAGTCGAGTCCCGTTTGGCTGGACTTTGCGAATATCACAAACACAAAAAGAACATTGAAGCTGAACCAAATTCCGGATTAAGTGGTTATCACAATGACCTAACGGACGAGGGATCACTTGATCTTCGATCCGCCACTACGAGCCTTGACCGGCTGCGATGTCTTCAAAATGTCCTGAAATATGTAGCCCACGGTCGACCGCAAGATCGTCGCGCGCTTGAGTGTATTGACGGCATCGGTTTTGATGGTCGGCAAATAGTTATTACGGACGCCTTTGTCCAAGAGTCGCTTCAGCATAAAGAAACCTATCTTGATGCGGTGAAACGGGGATAACCTTGGGGTGCCTTGGTACAGAACCGGGAGCGGTAGCGACCGGGTCAAACACTCAACATGTGCAATGAATTGCAATTGAAAACGAGGGATGGTTTGGGAGATTCTAATGCGACACATTACTCGACCTACGAAGTTGGATGGCTGGATCCCGTCGCTACCGCTCCGGGTTCTGTACCAGTGTCTATTCACAATGGCGCAACCAACAAGTTGGGCACCCACCGCGACGGTTGGATGTAAGCACTGGCCCGACTAAGTCTGAGGTTATTAGTTTTTCAAAGGACTACGCGTATGAACAGAAGATATTTCATCAAGGGTGGCGGCATCGCGCTCGCTTCATTTGGCCTAATGACTTCAACGCCGACTTTTCTCCGCCGCTCCCTGGCCGAAACAATCGATAAAGTCACCGGCGGTCGCCGCAAGACCCTCATCGCGATCTTTCAGCGCGGCGCGGTTGATGGGCTGAATGTGGTGGTGCCTTATGGCGAGCACAGCTACTACGATCTGCGGCCAAACATCGCGATTCCGAAACCCGATGGCGGGGTTGAGTCGGCGATCAACCTTGATGGCTACTTTGGTCTGCATCCTTCGCTGCAGTCATTCAAACCTCTCTGGGATTCGAAGCGCCTGGCAATCGTGCATGCGTCGGGCTCGCCCGACAGCACGCGCTCGCACTTTGACGCACAGGATTATATGGAGTCGGCGACTCCCGGGGTGAAGTCGACTCAGGATGGCTGGCTCAATCGGTACCTCCAATCAAAGGCAGATCCGCAGAAGTCTCTCTTCCGCGCCGTCTCAATGACCCAGAACATGCCGCGCGCGATGCAGGGCAAAGCGCCGACGCTGGCGATCTCGAACCTGGCGGACTTCAACATTCGCGCGGGCCAGAGTTCAGCGTCAATGCAGGGCGGCTTTGAAGCGATGTACGATCAGACAGTGAACGACGCTCTGCACGGCACGGGCAAAGAAACTTTCGAAGCGGTCAACTATCTGAAACAGGTCAACCCTTCGCAGTACAAAGCCGAGAATGGCGCGAACTATCCGCGCACGCCTTTCGGTAACGCGCTCTTACAGATTGCGCAGTTGATCAAGGCCGGCGTGGGTCTGGAAGTCGCGTTTACCGACATCGGTGGTTGGGACACACACGTCAACGAAGGCAACCAACAAGGACAGCTCAGTAACCTGCTAAGACAATTCAGCTCGGCGATCGCGGCTCTCTATACCGATCTCGGTCAACGGATGGACGATGTGGTCGTGTTGACGATGTCTGAGTTCGGCCGCACCGCAAAAGAGAACGGCAACCGCGGCACGGATCACGGACATGCGAATGCGATGTTCGTGGTTGGCAACAGCGTGCGCGGTGGAAAAGTCTACGGCGACTGGCCCGGCTTAAAGAGTGATCAGTTATACGAAGGCCGCGACCTCGCGCTGACCACAGACTTCCGCGACGTGTTTGGCGAGCTTGCCACGAAGCACCTCGGCACTACGAACCTGAATACAGTTTTCCCGGGCTATTCCGGAACGTCTGCAAAGTTCCGCGGCGTGCTTGGGTGATGGAACCGCGGATGAACACCGATAGACGCTGATAAGAAGAACAAAGACAAACGATATATGGGCGCAGGCGAACACGTTGTCGTAGGCCTGCGCTCTTACTTGTTATTAACGATTCGTATCCGTCGTCAGTATCAAGCGTTTGATGTCGACTCGCGGCCTTCCGAAGTTGATCAAGAGGCAAAGTGGCAGACCTTTCGCTTTCAAATAGTTCAGGCATTGCGCCGAGTGGATTTCATCAAGGAGCTTGACCGCCTTAATCTTAACGAGCACTGAGTCTTCGACGATCACATCCGCAAGGTATGTGCCTACTACCACTTCGTCATAGAGCACCTTCATTAGTTGCTGTTGAGCAATGTGAAGACCGGCCCTACGAAGCACAATAACCAGGGCATTCTCGTAGACCTTCTCAAGAAAACCACAGCCAAGCCGGTTGCCCACCGTAAATGCGCAACCGATTATTTGCTCAGTCACCCGGTCAATCTCTGATTTGTGTTCATCTGTGTGCATCTGTGGTTTCTCCTAGATCAGGGGTTGAGCCAGCAGATTATGAACAAGTGGCGCTCTAGAACAAGCGAATTCTTTTTGCAAGCTTGATGAGCTGGCGCGGGTCCGGGGTTTAGTTTATGCTGCGGATTCGAAGCAATTACAATTACCAGAAATTCTATTTTGAGGCTCGATATATGATTGCATTTACTCAGTGGATCAAGGGTGCTCGACTTTTACTTTCTGCGTCAGTTTTTTTCCTCATAGGTGCGGATACCCGCCCGCAGTTGTCTCGTCCGCCGCAGGCGCCACCATTGCA
>Ga0209131_1000547_pt1 | contig 26856 bp, 26 predicted proteins | sample GraSoi_2013_40cm_FD_185826 | JGI IMG/M metagenome (GOLD analysis project Ga0209131, IMG submission 185826) | Grasslands soil microbial communities from the Angelo Coastal Reserve, California, USA - Sample 9_17_2013_40cm (SPAdes) (version 2) | ecosystem: Environmental > Terrestrial > Soil >... | reverse complement strand
GCTCGCCGGCGACCCTTCTTTGCGCCTCGTCGAGCACCGCTTCGGTGCCGGCGACGTCGCGCAGCACATATCCGTCGACAAACTCCATCAGGTAGAACGGGCGGTCGTTCACCGCCTCGTCCGCGCAGAAGGCCAGCGCCGGTGCTACCGGCACGTCCGTGTCACGCAGGGCCGAAATCACCCGGTACTCACGCGCCATGTCGTGCGCCGTGGACAGGACATGGCTGACCGGCGGCCGCCGCAAGACAATCTTCCGGCCGTCCGCGCTGGTCACCGCGTAGGTCAGGTTCGACCTGCCGCCTGAGATCAGCTCGAAGCTGAGCGGCGCTGCGAGGCCATCGACGTGGCCAAGAAGCCAGTCGGTGACCTCGGAAATCTTGATGCCTTGCACCACTGCGGCTAGCTCCTTCCGGCCAGGCGGCCCTGCAGCCGCCGCATGCCGCCCAGCCACCGGTCACGGTCTTCGGCCCGGCGGCGTTCGTAGGTGGCGACCTCCGGATGCGGCAGGATCAGGAAACGCTCGTCGGCCACGGCGGCCAGGACGCTCGCCGCGACCTGGTCGGGCGTCAGGACGCCGTCCACCGACGCCTGCCGTGAGACGCTCCCGTTGCCCGCCGCGGCAGGGATCGCCCCCGTGTCGGCCGGCGCGGGGACGAGTCCCGCCACCTCCCGCAGGCTCGTCGCTCCGAGATTGGTCGTGACCGCCTGCGGGCACAGGCACGAGACGCCGATCCCGCGGTCCCCGTAGGAGATGGACAGCCACTCGGCGAGCGCCACCGCCGCGTGCTTGCTCACCGCGTAGGGCGCCGAGCCCAGCTGGGTCAGCAGGCCTGCGGCGGACGCCGTAATGACGAAGTAGCCTTCGCCCCTGGCCAGCATGCCGGGCAGCACGGCACGAGCCACGTAAATGTGACTGTGCACGTTGATGGCCCAGATCCTGGACCACGCGTCGTCCGGTACCTCGATGCCGCCAGCCACGATGATGCCGGCGTTCGAGCAGACCAGGTCGATCCGCCCGAATGCTTGCTCTGCCTGGGCGACCAGCGCCTGGACGTCGGGTTCGCTCGCGACATCGGCGGTCACCGCCAGGGCATCCTGGCCGCGGCCGGTTATCTCGGCAGCCACCTGTGCGGCGCCATGCGCATCAATATCGGAGACGACGACGGCGGCGGCTCCGTGCTCGGCGAAGGCGAGGCAGAGGGAACGGCCTATTCCGCTGGCGCCGCCCGTGACGACCGCTACCCGGTCCTTGATCTCCATGCTCAGCGCACGCCCGGACGGCCGCGTGCTGCGTCGGCCCACGCGGCGAGGTCAGGGTCTGCCGCTATCAGATCGGCGTACTTCTTCCTGGCCTCTTCTCGCTTAGCCGGGATGTACTCGGTGGGCCACAGGCCCGGATGGGGCTGGTAGCTCTTGAGCACGTTACGGGCGACAGTCACCTTGTGGACCTCGTCCACGCCGTCGGCGATGGCCATCGTCGGCGCGGCCGCCCACATGGCCTGCAGGGGAGTCAGGTCGGTCGTGCCGAGCGAGCCGAGGATGTGCAGCGCACGGTAGCTCACGTCTCGCAGCACCTTGGCGCAGGTGTACTTGCACGCGGCGATCTGGGTGCGCGCCTGCTTGGTGCTCGAGTTGTCGATCGTCCACGCGGTCCACAGCACCAGCAGCCGGAGCATGTTGATCTCGGCATAGGAGTCGGCGATCGCTTCCTGCACCATCTGGTGCTCGGCGATGACCTTGCCATGCGACTCCCGGCTCAGCACCCGCTCGCACATGATGTCGAAGGCTAGCTTGACCTGGGCCACCGTGCGCATCGCGTGATGGATGCGACCTCCGCCCAGTCGGCGCTGCGCCAGCACCTTGGCCCCGTCCTCGGGTCCCAGCAAGTGGTCGAGCGGGACGCGGACCTCGTTATAGCGAATATGATTGTGCAGCGCGGGATACTCGGCTATCTCGACGCCCGGTGATTCGCGCGGGACGACGAACATACCATTCGTGCACATCAGGAAGATGATATCTGCGCGTGCTCCAGCGCTGGTGAACCATTTCTCGCCACTGATCACCCACTCGTCGCCGTCCCGGGTTGCGTGGGTCTTGAAAAGGCTCGGGTCTGATCCGCCCTGCGGCTCGGTCATCGAATAGGCGGAGAAGATCTCCTGATTCATCAGCGGGTAGAGCCAGCGCCTTTTCTGCTCGTCGGTGCCGTAGGCGGCGAGCATTTCCATATTGCCGGTGTCGGGCGCCGCGGTTCCGAAGACCACGGGCGCCGACCGGTAGCGGCCGAGGATCTCGTTCAGCAGGGCCAGCTTGAGCTGGCCGAAGCCGGGACCTCCGAGCTCGTGGTCCAGGAACAGCGCCCAGAGACCTCGGTCCTTGACCTGCTGCTTGAGCGGGTCAGCCAGGGCCCGCGCCTTCGGGGCGCGTGAGTAGGCGGCGCCGGGAAAGACCAGGTCAAGCGGTTCGACCTCGGTCCGGCAAAACTCCTCGACCCAGTCGAGCTGTCGCTGGAACTCCGGTTCAGTCGAGAACTCCCATGCCACAAGGTCCTCCCTGGAGGAATCAGGCCGCCAGCAGCCGGGCACGGCAGGAAGGCGTTCTGGCCTGTTTACTAGAACGCGATTCTAAAAGCTGGCTTTGGCGGCGGACAAGGTGCGGGCGGGCGCCTTGTGCCGGCCAGAGGGTGCGAGCAGGCCTTGTGCCGGCCAGAGGGTGCGGGCAGGCGCCTTGTGCCGGCCGGAGGGTGCTAGCCGGCCTTCTTCCGAGTGGCCGGAACCGGGCCGACGGTCCCTGCGGTCCCGCCCTCGCTAGCGTCACCGACCTGGCCGGACCCGGCGTCCATCCCGACGGCGGCATGCAGCCACTGGCCGATCCGCCTGATGAGCTGTGGCCCGGTGCCGCGCTCAGCGTGCCCGAACCCTGGAACGATCCACAGCTCCTTCGGCTCGTTGGCCGCCGCGTAGATCCGCTCCGCGTGGTCGACGGGAAAGAACTGGTCTTTGTCGCCATGCACGATCAGCAGCGGGATGGGAGCGATCAGGGCCGCTGCGTCGTCGGGCGGAAGCGGTACCGGATCCCACTTGCCCTTGCTGATCCTGGTCTTCATGATCGCCCTGGTAAATACGCGCCCGACCCGGTGCTCGATGGCCAGGTGCACGAGCCGCATCGGCCGCGTGCCGCGGAAGTACCAGCGTCCAGGGCCGCTGACCGACACGACAGCATCGACGTGCCCGATCAGGCCGGCCTGGCGGAGGACGGCCGACGCGCCCATGGAGAACCCGATCGTGGCGACATGGCGGTAACCCAGCTCCCTGGCGTAGCCGACAGCCACATCGACGTCTTTGATCTCTTTGTCCCCCATTGTCGACACGCCCCCGGACCTGCCATGACCGCGGAAGTCGAAGGTCACCACGCCGCCGAACTCGTTCAACCTCGTCGCAACCTTCCAGACCACAGGACGCTGCCAGCTCTGCGTGAAGCCGTGGGCCAGCACGATGCAGATGTCCTTGTCTCCGGGCAAGTGGGCGGCGTCGATCGGCACGCCGTCATCGGTGACGATGGTCCGGGCATACGGAACAGGCTTGGTCATAGGTACATTCTGCGTGAACGCCTACGGTGGTCTGTCGCCGCCGAGGCCCTGGGAAAGGATGCCGCCAGTGCCCACGACCGTACGGCAGGTCTGCCAGCAGGCCCGCGCAGCCGCCGCTGTGACGCGCGAGCTTCATGCAACCGCCAAGGACGCGGTCCTCGTCCGGCTCGCCCACGCGATCGACGAGGCGCGGGACAAGCTCAAGTCCGCCAACGCAGTCGATGTCGCGGCCGCCCGCGTGGCGGGAGTCTCGGCCACGCTGGTGGACAGGCTGACCCTGACCGATTCCCGCCTGACGGCGATGGTGAACGCCGTACGTGCCGTCGTGGCGCTGCCCGATCCTGTCGGGCAGCTGATCAGGGGCACCGTCCGGCCGAACGGGCTGCTCATCGAACAGGTCAGGGAGCCCCTCGGCGTTGTCGCCGTGGTCTACGAGGCCAGGCCGAATGTGACCGTCGACGTGGCCGCGCTCTGCCTCAAATCAGGTAACGCCGCCGTGCTGCGCGGGTCATCGGTCGCCGCGCACACCAACGGCGCGATCGCTGACCTGATCGCCGATGTGCTGCGCGGCCAGGACGAGGTTCCCGCGCACGCGGTGCAGCTGATCAGGGACAATTCCCGCGACGCGGTCATCGAACTGCTGACCGCCGATGAGTACGTGGACTTGCTGGTCCCGCGCGGCGGGCAGAGCCTGCTGCAGACGGTCCGCGAGCACGCCACCGTGCCAGTCGTCATTGACGGCGACGGGAACTGCCATGTCTACGTGGACGCGTCAGCCGCTCCTGCCATGGCCACGAACATCATCGTGAACGCTAAGACGTCGCGGCCGAGCGTGTGCAATGCCGCCGAAACGCTGCTCGTGCACGAGGAGATCGCGCCGTCCTGGCTGCCCGACGCGCTCAGCGAACTGCACAAGCTGGGGGTTGTCGTGCGCGGCGATGACCAGGTCAGGGCCATCTGGCCGGACGCCGAGCCCGCGCAGGACGCCGACTGGGGCACCGAGTACCTCGACCTGATTCTCGCGGTGCGGGTCGTGCCCGGCCTCGATGCGGCGCTGGCGCACATTGCCCGGTGGGGAACAAGGAACTCGGAGGCGATCGTGGCCCAGGACATCGCGGTCGCCCGCAGGTTCGCCAGGGCGGTCGACTCAGGCAGCGTGTTCGTGAACTGCTCGACCAGGTTCTCCGACGGCGGCGAGTTCGGCTACGGGCTCGAGATCGGGGTGTCAACGCAGAAGCTGCACGCCCGCGGTCCGATGGGCCTCGAAGCGCTGACCTGCGTCAAGAACGTCACCTGGGGAACCGGCCAAACCCGCACCTGACCCCCCCCCCCCCCCCCCCCCCCCCCACCCCACCCCCCCGCCGGGTGGATCATCTTGGCATTGGATCCGTTGCAGCAACTTGGCGCCCGATTTGTGAACTTTGTGGCCGCGAAGCGGATCCAAAGTCGCGGTGGCTGCCTACGGGGAGGGGCGCGGTGGCTGCCCGGCTAGGCGCCGCGGAACACGACGAGCGAGTCGCGGTGGATGGCGTGCATGTCGCGCACCGCGCGGCGGGCCGGCGATTCCTGGCTCACCTTTCCGGCCAGGAACGACCCGTCCGCCAGGATGGCCGAGCAGGGACGCGGCTGAGCCTGCAGTAGCGCGTCGGTCAGGACCCGCACCCGCTCCGCGGTCGCGGCGCTGAGCTCGGCGTGGGCCTGGCGTGCTGCCTGCGAGCCGCGCCGGGTCAGGTCGCCAACGTCGGCAAACTGCTCACGGTCGAGGAGGCTGGCCTGGCGGCCTGGCGAGCCGTCCGCATCTGAGCCGCGGAGAGCGGGAGCGTGCCGCAGCCGGAACAGGATCGACAGCACGTCTGCGACTTCGTCGGTCGTCAGCGCCCTCAGCAGCCGGAGCACGGCGGACGACATCGAGACCGAGCCACGGCCGATCAGGCGCTCCGGATGCCGGACGTCGACGAGTTCGACCACCGAGCCGGCCTCGAATTCGCCATCCACCCGTTTCATGCCCGACAGGAACAGCGTGCTCCCCGCCCGCAGGCTGCGCTCAGCCTCGCGGTTGATGCCGATCGTTCCCATCGGGTAGGCGATACCGCCGACCCAGCGCTCGCCTGGCGTGAGCCGCGGGGCAGCCGCCCGGACAACCGTTCCCATCCTGGCCCGCGGGCTCAGGCTCCTGGCCACCACGTCGGCGTCGCGAGCCGACCCGATGATGCATTCGACGCCGCAATAGGCGGCCCTGGCCGCTGCGTTGAGCTTGGCCCGCATGCCGCCCCGGCCCTCCCCCGCGGCCGTGATCCGCAGGGCTCTGGCCTCCTCCGGGGTCAGCTTGGAGATCCTGTGCTGCATCTGGTCGTCGCCGTAGACCGCGCGGATATTGGTCAGGAAGGTCAGCCGCGAAGCCTCGGCAGCCACGGCCACCGCGACGGCGATCTGGTCGTTGTCGAGCTCGGCCTTCGGGTCGGTCGTGTCATTTCCGTTGACGACGGGAAGCAGGCCCTGCTGGAGCGCGGATGACAGCACGCTGCCGACGTCGCGCATGGCCTCGGCGGAATCCAGATCGCTCCTGGACAGCAGGATCTGGCAGACCTCCATGCCGACGGCGGCGGCTAGCTGGCGGTACAGCGCGAGCAGGGCCGGCTGGCCGACCGAGGCGGCCAGCGCGACGCCGAGTGGGCCGGCGAGCTCAGCGGTGCTGTAACGGTCAAGCATCGTCTCCAGCTCGCGCAGCCCGGAGGGCTGGGACACGGTCACTCTGACGGCGTCGACCAGCCGTTGCAGCTCTGGTCCTGTCCGCGCCGTCGGGCCCTCGAACGCGAGGAGCCGCCGGCCAAGCCTGGCCGCGCCCGAGGTCACGAGGATCACCTGATGGCGATCGCGCTGGGCAGCTGCGATCTGGGTCACCAGGTCGGCGATCACGTCAAGCGCAAGCCCGTCTCCGCTCGCGATCGAGCTCGAGCCGAGCTTGAGTACCAGCCGGGTCATGCAGCCTCGCCGGGTCAAGAACGGGTGTCACGCCAACGGTACGCGGCGATCACCTCGCCAAGCGCCTCCATGCTGGGCTGATGCGTCGTCACGCTGTCGAAGCCATACATCTCGCGGCGGCGTGCGAGCTCACTGGCGGCCGCCGCGGCGTCGGCGGCATAGAGCACGAAAGGGCTGGCCAGAATCTCGTCGGCGGTCAGCCACGCGACGGCGGCCGCCATCTCGGCGGCGGACTTGACCGGGCTCTGGCCGATGACCACCTGCTGGAGGAGAACGTCGGAGCGGTAGGCACGGCCGCCTGCCAGTTGGCGGACCTCGGCGACCCGGTCGGCGGTCTCGGCCGCTGAGACGAGCGTGAATGTGCCGGGAGGCTGGCCGCGGACCTGGCGCAGCCCAGCGAAGCCGACCACGTCAGCATGCCTGGCGGCGACCGCCAGACCGGCACCCGACATGGCTGCGACCATCAGCGGCACTGGGTGCTGGACTGGAGCGGGCTCGTGATGCGGATCCGCTAGCCGACGGCGGACGTCCGTCGCCGTGGCTTCAAGCAACTCGATCCGATGCTGTAGCGGCAGCCACGGCAGGCCAGCGTCGTCGTGCTCGCTCTTCATGTGCCCGGCGCCCAGCCCGAGCTCAGCCCGGCCGCCTGACAGCAGGTCGAGCGTCGCCACCTCCCTGGCCAGCAACGCCGGGTTCCAGAACCCCGCGTTCAGCACGTACGTGCGCAGCCGCAGCGTGCGGCTGATCGCTGCCGCAGCCGCCAGAGTCGTGAACGGGCCGGTCGCTCCCAAGTGATCTGGGGCGGCGAACACGTCGAATCCGAGCTCTTCGGCCCGCCTGACTAGCTGCTCGAACTCAACGGCAGACGCCGCGGCACGAAAGTTGACGCCGAACTGGATTTCGGTCATGGAACCTATGCTGGTATGGCCAGGCCGGTGTCACCATCTCGTCCGCTGGCAGCGCAACGATCTGCCGGGATCTCCCGATCCGGCCGACCGTCGCGCGGGCCTCCGCCTCGCCGGCGGGACTCCCGGTGCCGAGAAGCAGGCGGCAGACGCGGCAACAGTGAAAAGCTGCGCCGCGGCCCGCGGGCACCCCGCCGGCCGCTGGCCGAGGCGGTCAGCAGCACCGTCTAGCCGAGGATCCGGCAGAGATTCGGAGAAAGCGATGAACAGGGCCCCTGAGCCAGGCAACGCAAGCGAGCGGGGTCTCCTGCTTGGCTGGCTGGCTTTTCACCGCGATGCGCTGGCGGCCAAATGCGAAGGGCTGACCGACGAGCAACTTGTCATGGCGTCAGCGCCGCCATCGGATCTGTCGCTGCTTGGCCTGGTGAGGCACATGACCGAGATGGAGCACGCGTACCTCGTGCGGGCCCTGGCCGGAGGCGAGTTCAGCTGGGTCTACTGCTCCGGCGAAGCTCCCGATGCCGACATCTGCGATCTGACGCCGGACATGGTCGCGGCGTCGATGGCCCGCTGGCATGACGAGCGAAGGCGGGCTGACCAGCTACTTTCCGCAACAGGACCGCTCGGGGCAACCGCCGCGGGTAACCGGTTCTCGGTCCGCTGGAACCTGGTCAAGGTGATCGGTGAGTACGCCAGGCACACCGGTCATGCCGACCTGATCAGGGAGCGCATCGACGGTGCCACAGGTAAGTGAGGCATCCCGCGGACCTCGCTCCAGATCCATGAGACAGAAAACCTTTGACAACATCAAGCAATTGGAAATATGGTTGAGCCACTCAACCGTTGACACAGACAAGGTTGACAAGGGCCAGGTGCCGTGACCTCGCACCGAGGGCCGATGCAGGAGGCGACAGTGAGCTGGTGTCCGGGCGGCGACAAGCTCGGTCAGGAGATCTTCGATGCCATGACCGAGTTCATCGCCCATCTGATCCAGCGCGGCGAGCAACTCTCGCAGCGCTACGGCGTTCCCGTCTCTTGCATGAAAGCCCTCCGCCGGCTCGATACCCCGGTGGCTATGAAGGATCTCGGCCAGCGGCTGCATTGCGACCCCTCCTTCGTCACCATGATCGCCGACGCGCTCGAACAGCGCGGCCTGGCCAAGCGCGAGCCCAATCCGTCCGACCGGCGGATCAAGAATCTCGCGCTTACCGACCGCGGTGTTGAGATCAAGGCGGCCATGGAGCGGGAGGTGCTCGGCCAGATGCCGTGGACGCACGCACTGGACCGGAGCGAACGCGAGCAGTTTCTCGAGCTCGTCCGCAAGATGTGCAAGACCATGGCGGCCACGCCTGAAGGGCAGGCCGTCAGCAAGCCGGAGATGGAGGTGAGCGGCAGCACGGGCGCTACCTCGCCGGTCGCCCATTAACCTGACCCATTCAGGCTGACCTGCGCAACCTGGTATGGCCTTCGGACCCAGAACAGCGGGCCGGCCAATACCTGAACAGCGAGAGATTTCCATCCGCCACTAGCACTCCGGCGGCCTGCGCAGGTCGTTGCTGACTATTCCCCTTATCCCATAGCGCCGTGAACCCAGCGAGGGCCGCGGCGGTGGGTCCGTACGCCCGAAATAGGTTAGGAGGCCGCTGTGTCTTCGACGCAACCGGCTACCAGCCGGGCAATCAATCCCGGCGCGCACGCCGCCGACGGCAATCGCCGCCTCGGCCTCGCTCTCTTCGTCATCGCTACCGCCCAGCTGATGGTCGTGCTCGACTCGGCCATCGTCAACGTCGCGCTGCCGCACATTCAGCGGGCACTCGGCTTCAGCGGAAGCGGCCTGGAATGGGTCGTGACCGCCTACGCCGTTACCTTCGGCGGACTCCTGCTCCTCGGCGGCCGATCGGGCGACCTGCTCGGCCGGAGGAAGATCTTCATCGCCGGTCTGCTGCTGTTCTCTCTGGCATCGCTGTTCGGCGGCTTCGCCACGTCAGAGGCCTGGCTGCTGGTGGCCAGAGCTGCCCAGGGAGTTGGCGGAGCGATGATCGCCCCCACCGCTCTCGCGCTGATCACCACCACGTTCCCGGAGGGTGCGCCGCGGAACCGGGCCATGGGCGTCTACGCCGCCATGAGCGGCGGCGGCGCCGCTGTCGGCCTGATCGCGGGCGGCCTGCTTACCACCTATCTCTCCTGGCGCTGGGTGATGTTCGTCAACGTGCCGATCGGCATCGTCACCGCCATCCTCGCCGGATACGTGCTCTCCGAGTCCACGCGCAGGCGCGGCAGGTTCGACCTGCCGGGAGCGATCACGAGCACGGCTGGAGTCGCGCTCCTCGTCTACGGCCTCTCGAACGCCAGCACTGACCAGGCCGGCGTCTCGCACTGGACCGACGCCAAGGTCATTGTCTCGCTTGCCGCCGCAGTGGTGCTGCTGGTGACCTTCGCCCTCATCGAGTCGCGCAGCCGGCATGCGCTGATGCCGCTGCGCATCCTCGAGAACCGCAGCCGCACTGGCGCCTACGTGGTGATGCTGTGCCTGGCAACCGCCATGTTCGGGATCTTCTTCTTCCTCACGATCTTCGTGCAGGAGGTGCTCGGGTACAGCGCGCTGAGGTCCGGCGTGGCGTTCCTCCCGTTCGCCGGCACGGTCGTGCTGATGTCGGGAGTCGTGTCCCAGCTAATCAGCCGCGTCGGGGCGCGGCCGTTTATGGTGGCCGGCGCGTCAATCACCGCGGTAGGCATGTACTGGTTCTCGCATCTGACCGTGCACAGCCAGTACGTCAGCGGCCTGCTCGGCCCGATGCTCGTCACCTCGGTGGGACTCGGCATGCTGTTCGTCCCGCTGTCGCTCGTCGCACTCAACAAGGTCCGCGGCGAGGATTCCGGGGTGGCGTCAAGCCTGCTCAACACCGGCCAGCAGGTCGGCGGGGCGATCGGGCTTGCCGCCCTCGGCACGGTCACCTGGACCGTCGTATCGAACAGCATCAAGCACCAGGTCGCCCAGGCCGCGGCGGCCGGAGGCCGGGCCGGCCTGCATCTGCCGGCCGGTAAGGCCGGAGGGACGGTGCCCGCGCCGATCCTGCATCAGGCGCTGGCCGTAGGTATCTCCCGCGGCTTCCTGGTCGCGGCCGGGATCGCCGTGCTCGCCCTGATCGTGGTGCTCGTGACGATCCGGCTACGACGTGAGGACCTCGCGGGCGCTTCGGCCATGCCAGCGGTCGCCGATATCGACGAGGTACGCGATCTCGAAAGTTCCCTGGCCTAACAAAGCGGCCGTGGCCCCGGCGCGCAGTGTCTGCACTGCGCGCCGGGGCATTCGCCGTCCACGCATACCAAAACGGCCGTGCGCGGCCGTCCACTGGTCGTCGCAGCACCCCCGCAACGGCCCTCCGCGGCAATTCGCTTACGGTGGTTGAGATGCGCGGCGTGCCATGGTGGGGCGTAGTTTCGTCGGCGGCGACTCCGGTCTTGCTGATCGGCGGCTGGACAGTCGCCGCTGGACTGCAGCCGCAGCCATTCGATTCGATCAGGCAGAGCGTTAGCACGCTGGCTGGAGCCGGCGCGGCCGACCGGTGGGTCATGACCGGCGCTTTCGTCGTTGTCGCAGGCTGCTACGTCATCACTGCTGTCGCGCTGCGCCCCGCAGCGCTGTCAGGGCGGCTTGTCCTGATCGCTGCCGGACTGGCGGGAGTGCTTGTCGCGGCGAGCCCGGAGGCTGCGCCAGGCAGCTTCTCGCTGGCGCACGCGTTCTGGTCGGCGCTAGGTTTCGTATTCCTTTCCGCGTGGCCGCTGGCCTCCCGCCAGCAGGGCCCGACAGTCCCGTGGGGACTGCGGCCGCCCGCAGCGGTCAGCGCCAGCGCGATGATCACCATTCTGCTCGCCTGGTTCCTGGCCGAACTGATCACCCACGGCGGCCAGATTGGCTTGGCCGAACGCGTATTGGGCAGCGCTCAGGCACTGTGGCCACTGCTAGTCGTCCTGTCCTGTCGGCGCTCCCGCTCCGGGCACCCGGTATGGCAGGTCTGGCCGCGAGGCAGCGCTCCGAGCTAGCGGCATCCCCGCGGTCACTCATCGACAGCTAAGTGTTTGACATCGAATCATTCGATGCCTAAGCTCCTGTCATGGAGGTTGGCATGCAGGATCTTCCGATGCAAGGCAGGGTGGCCCTCGTCGCTGGTGCTAGCAAAGGCATCGGCGCCGCAGCGGCTGAGGCGTTCGCTTCGGCGGGGGCCGCTGTCGTGCTCGCGGCCCGCGACATCGCGGCGCTAAGGTCCGTCGTGCAGCGGATCGAATCGGCTGGCGGTGACGCTATCGCGGTCGGCTGCGACGTCTCGGACGCTGATTCGGTACGGAACCTCATCGACCAGGCGACCGCGCGTTACGGCCGGCTCGACGCGGCGTTCAACAACGCCACGGACGGCCCGCTGCCCGCACCGCTGGCCGAGATCGACGTCGCCGAGTTCGACCGTGGCATCGCCACCAATATTCGCGGCACGTTCCTCGGCATGAAGTTCCAGATCCCGGCCATGCTGGCCACTGGCGGCGGGGCGATCGTGAACATGGCGTCCGTCGCCGGGATCAATGCCACCGCGAATCTCGCGGCGTACGTGGCCGGCAAGGCCGGGATCATCGGACTGACCAAGGTCGCGGCCTTGGACTACGCCGATCAGGGCATCCGGGTCAATGTCGTAGCGCCGGGCCCGATCCTCACCCACCACCTCCAAGTCGCGGGCCCGCAGGCCCAGCGGCTGGCCGGCCTGTCCACGCCAATGCGCAGGACGGGTAAAGCCTCCGAGGTCGCGCAGACCGTGCTCTGGCTCTGCTCGCCCGCTTCCTCGTTTATCACGGGAGCAGTGATCCCGATCGACGGCGGGCAGTCCGCTGGCAACAAGCCGCCTCAGATGTACCGGCAGGGTCAGCCGATGGCTCAGCCGGGCGACACCCAGACGCAAGGGAGGCAGAGGTGATGACGAACCACGGCACGGCCGAGATCCTGGCGCTTGGCAGGCGCTGGGCAGAGGCCGAGCAGCGCGCGGACACGGTCGTTCTCGCAGAGCTGGCAGTCGACGAATTCCGGCTGGTAGGACCGTTCGGCTTCATCCTCGACAAAACCCAGTGGCTGGAGCGCTACCAAACCGGCGCGCTGGACACCAAATCGCTGTCCTGGGACGAGGTCGAGGTCCGCGACTTCGGCGATACGGCCATCGCTATCGGCAGGCACACCCAGCAGGCCACCTTCGGCGGCCGGTCCGCGGACGGTCAGTTCCGAATCACGCATGTATTCGTGCGCGCCGCAGACTCGGGCTGGAGAATCGCGAACATACAGCTCAGCCAGGTGGCCGGACCACCTAGCTGAATCTCAGGCGCTGATCCGCTCGATCACCGAGCTCAGGTTCCGCCACGACGCGTCGTCCTCGGCGGTGCCCTGGTGGGGCCGGATGAACCGGCTCACGTCGACCGCAGTATCGGCGAGGTCCCACCTAACCCGGAATAGCTCGAGCAAATGCGGCAACGGCCGCACGCCGGTCGCTGCCGCATACGCCTGGAGCACGGACCCGTCTCCTGGGTCCAGGCTCCACAGGTCGCGTTCGGGCGGCGCGAAGAGCGCCGTATCCCAGTCGATCAGCCGCCAGCCGTCAGGAGTCAGCATCGTGTTGCCCGGATGCGGCTCGCCGTGCGTCAGTACCATCCGCGACGGGCGCCTGCGGGCCTGGCCACAAAGCTCGTCGTAGCGCGCGAGCAGGGACTCGATGGCCTGCTTGTTCCCGACGACAAGCTGCGCCAGCGGCCTGGTGAACGGCCCGCGCTCGGAGACCTCGCCGTGCGCGGCGGGATCTAGCAACATCTCGAGTTCGTCGCGGTGCGGGATGGAGTAATCGTCCGTCATGGCGCGCACCCTGGCCGCGTCCGGAGCAGTGTGGACGGCGATGACCATCTCCAGCAGCGCCTGCCGGTGCGCTGGCGAGGAGAATTCGCCCCAGTGGTAGGTCAAGCCGTCCACGAACGGATAGAGCGCGACTCCGAACTCGTCCCCCGCTCGCACCAGGACCTGCCCGCCGTCCGCGGGCACTGGCGCAATCACGAACGGGCAGCCTTGGTTCCGCAGGTCGATGGCCGCTGTCAGGGCACGTCGCAGCCGCTCGAACGCGATGTCCAGCGACTCGCCGAGACACATGCTTTTCTTGTAGAGCTCATCGGCCGTCACGAACCAGCGCGCACCCGCGCTATCCGCGACCTCCCAGTGATGGCTGCCGAATCCGACCGGCAGGTACGCAACAGACGCCGCGCTCAGCCGCCAGTACGAGGCCAGCGCTGAGACCAGCGATGCCTCGCTGAGGCCATCCGGCGGGGTGAGCATCCGACCACCGTAACGACGACCGCTGGCCGCGCAAACCGATTAACGCGGCGCGGCGCTGGGTCGGCCAGCGCCTGGACGGATCCAGCCAGGTGGCCTCATGAACCACTGGGCATTACGTTAAGCAAATATGACCTGGTCGGCCTATTGGGCATTCCTTCTCTTCGCGGTCGGGCTTGTTCTGATTCCCGGCCCCGACTTCGCCGTGGTCACCAGGAACACGCTGGCCGGAGGGCGCCGCAGGGGTCGCTTCACGGCGGTCGGTGTCTGCACGTCGAACGCCGTGCAGGGGGCGGTCGCGGTCAGCGGGCTCAGCGCCATCATCCTGCGCGCACAGCCGGTCTTCGAGGCGATCAAGTGGGCCGGAGTGTGCTACCTGGCCATGCTCGGGATCCGGGCGCTCGTGTCCGCGGTGCGCGGCAGATACGAATGGCCAGGCGGCGATGGCGGGACCCAGCCGGCCGGGGCCGCGTTCGGCGGGTGGCGGCAAGGATTCCTGTCGAATATCACCAATCCCAAGGTCCTGGTCTTCTATCTCGCCGTGCTGCCCCAGTTCCTGCAGCCAGGCGCCGGTATTGGATGGCTGCTCGCCTTCGCCTGGAGTCATGCCGTGATCGGGCTGATCTACCTGCTGGCGCTTAGCTCCGGGCTGGCCAAGGCACGCGCCGTGCTGACCAGTCGCCGCGTGCGCCGCACGATGGACGGCACGACGGGCGCGCTGCTGCTCGGCTTCAGCGCCCGGCTGGCGGCCGAGCACGGCTGACCGCGGATCCGGACACGATCGAGATCAGTTTGCGCGCTCATGTAAGGATGCTAGACGCGAGCGCAGGGAGGCCAGATGCTAGGGACCAGCGACGTGATCGCTTTCGCCGCGGCGACGGACCTCGACCGGGCCAGGGCCTTCTATGCCGGTACGCTCGGCCTGCGGCTGGTCGATCAGAACGAGTATGCCTGCGTGTTCGACGCGCACTCGACGATGTTGCGGGTCACTACCGTGACCGAGGTCGCCCGCCCCGGATATACGGTCCTTGGCTGGCGAGTCGGCGACATCGGCGAGGTCTGCGCGGGCCTGCGGGGCAGGGGCGTCGCGTTCAACAGGTACGAGGGAATGGAACAGGACGACAATGGCGTGTGGACCACTCCCGGAGGTGACCGGATCGCCTGGTTTACCGATCCTGATGGCAACACGCTGTCGCTCACTCAGTTCGCCTGATCGCCCTTCCGAAGACCACGTCAGTGCGCAACGTCGAGATGCTGCGTGAGCTTAGCTTGGTGAGCACGTCCTCGCGCAGCACGTCCTGCTGGTCCTGGTCCAGAGCGTCGACCGTGGCCCGGTACCCGGACCCGAGCACCACGTCCCAGAACCTGGCTGGGCTGGTGAGATCCTGCCGGGCGGGAACCGCCTCCACTTCCGCGTCCGGTACTCCGGCCCGAGCGTAGAGGGCCGCCAGGGCTTCCGGGGTGGTGATCTCGTCCCACGGATTGAATGACTTGTACAGCGAAGGCGCTAGCCCACGCACCGACTCCCAGAAAATCGCGTTGGCAGGCTCGAAGAGACCAGGCCCCCAGGTCGTTATGGCCAGAACGCCGCCGGGCCGAACAAGACGCCACATCGCCGCGAAGCCAGCCATATCCGGCGCAAAGAACACGCCGAAGACGCACACGACAGCGTCGAAGCTGGCCGCAGGCAGCCCGGTGCTGATGGCGTTGCCGCGGCGGAACTCGATGTTCGGCAGGCGCTCGGCCGCGGCCTTCGCGCTGGCCTGTTCAAGCAGAGGCTCGGCGAGGTCGATCCCGAGTACGTGGCCGCCGGGCCCGACCGCGCGGGCGGCGGGTATCGCCGAGGCCCCCGCGCCGCAGCACAGGTCGAGCACGCTTTGCCCGGGCTGCAGGGGAAGCCGCGAGACGGTCCCAGCGCCGAACCTGTTCCAGAAACTGAGCGATCCGAGAGCGTAGTGGTCGGCCGCCGCACTGTAGGTCCGGGCTGCGCGCAGCGCGTGCTCCGGCAGCCCGTGCTCCAGCAGCTCGTCTGATGCCATCGACGATCCCATCCGGCGAACCTCGCAGCTTCGCCTGGCTGGTCGCCAGCATAGGCTCCAATGGATCGGACCGATGCAGGCGTCAGCAGCCGCCGGTGTGGAAAGAGCCTCGGCCTCACGCTCGACGAGATCGTCGCAGCGCTGCACGAGCGCGATGAAGCGCATGCCTCCTGCGCGACGCAGCGGTGGCGGCTTGAGGCGGCGCTGGACACACATCTGCGCGCCCGCCAGACGGCTTGTGGGAACGTGGAGCCCATGCCCCTCTTCGTTCTTGTTCACAGCCCGTCGGTGGGCCCGTCCACGTGGCAGGCCGTGGCGGATCGGCTGCGCGACGCGGGCCACGAGGCGGTAGTGCCTTCGCTGCTGTTGGTAGGTCAGGGCGGCCCGCCCTACTGGCCCAGGGTGGCCGCCTCGGTCCGGGCAGGGCTGAGCGGAACGGATGCTTCCCAGCCGGTCGTGCTAGCCGTTCACAGCAATGCGGGCCTGTTCCTGCCGGTGATCGCGAGCGAGCTTGGCCGGGCGGTCGCCTGCTCGATCTTCGCTGACGCATCAGTCCCCCCGCCAGGCGGCTCGACGCCGGTGGCCGAAGACGACTTTCTCCCGTTCCTGCGGGGTCTGGCCGATGACAGCGGCCGACTGCCGCAGTGGACAAGCTGGTGGGACGAAGAAGACGTGGCTCCGATGCTGCCAGATCCGCGCGTGCGCCAGGTCGTTGTCGAAGAGCAGCCCAGACTGCCATTGGACTACTACCTGGAGGATGTTCCTGTTCCCGCGGGCTGGGATCAGCATCGGTGCGGCTACCTGCTTTTCAGCCAGGGGTATGAGGCCCAGGCAGCCGAGGCCCGAAGACGCGGCTGGCCGGTTCGGATCGTGCCTGGCGAGCATTTGCATCAGGTGGTCGATCCGGCCGGGGTAACAAGCGCACTCCTCGAATTGGCGGGAGTCATGGCCTGAGACCAACGACTCTCGCGGCCCGCCCATTCAGGTCTTGGCATCCGACCAGAGCTGGATCAGCTGGGCGGGGCTGATGTTGCCTCCGCTGCAGACGATCGCCACAGTCCGCCCGGCAAAGCGTTCATGGTCGGCAAGCACCGCGGCCAGCGCAGCCGCTCCGGACGGCTCGACGAGGTTTCGTGTCTTCTCGATCATCGTCTGGGTCGCGGCTCGCAGGGCATCGTCGGAAACGAGAACGAAGTCGTCGAGCAGCCGCCACAAGATTCGCTGCGGCAGGTCGAACGCTGTCCTCGTGGCCAGCCCTTCCGCGAACGTGCTCGTGACGTCGGTAACGAGCGCCCGCCCTTTCCATGAGCGGTAAGCCGCCGGCGCGGCTTCGGATTGTACCCCGATGACCTCGATCGACGGGCGGACCGCCTTGGCGACGGTGCACGCGCCCGCCGCGCCGCTGCCGCCGCCCACCGGGACGACGATCACCTCGATGTCTGGCTGGGTCTCCAGCATCTCCAGCGTGTAAGTTCCCACCCCCGCGATAAGCATGGGCTCGTTGCCGGAGTGGACGTACCGGTAGCCGTGCTCGGCTGACTGCTTCTCGCAGTACTCGCGGGCGTCGTCGAAGTCCTGGCCGTGGAAGACGATCTCGGCGCCGAGCGCGCGCATCGACTCAACCTTGACCGGGTTGGCTTGCTCGGGCACGCACACGATGGCGTGGACGCCGAACAGGTTCGCCGCGTAGGCGACCGACTGGCCGTGGTTCCCCGTAGACGCGGTGATCACGCCGCGTTGCCGCTCGTCCGCGCTCAGCTGGCTGAGCAGGTTCACGCCGCCGCGGACCTTGAACGCTCCAACCGGCTGATGGTTCTCGTGCTTGACCCAGAGCCGCGTTCCGGCCAGCGCATCCAGCGCTGGATAACGGTAGAGCGGGGTCGGGCGGAGGTATGGCGCGATGCGCCGGCGGGCGGCGAGCACGTCGCCAAGGTCAGGCGGGGCCAGTCCGGTCATGGCCTGTTTCTACCATGCGCCCGCGATTTGGCCGGGGCCGGGAATCGGCCCGCGATTTGCCCGGGGCCGGGAATCGGCCCGCGATAACCCCCCGGTCGGGAATTGGTTCGTTTGGTCGTGCCCAGGGCGGGCAGCAGCGTTAGGCAACTCACCCGCCTGAGGGCAACGGGATCGATATGCAGCTGAGGACAACGGCACGCCGCAGGTCAGGGCAGTTCGCGTCACCGTGGGGGCGGTCGGATGACCCCTGGACGGCCGCGCTTTGGCTGCTTGCTGGCGCCATTTCGATCTGGGCCGTGATGTCCTTGATCGGGCTCTTGCTGACCCACATCGTCGATCACGGGTCGGCTCACGCGGCCGACCTCGGCGCCAACCAGTGGTTCGCCCAGCACCGCACCAGCTTCTGGAACGACACGACAGCGTTCGGCACCGGATTGGCCGAGACCGTCACCGTCGTTGCTGTCACCGCCGTCGTGGCAGTGATCTTGCGCTGGCGCACCAAACGCTGGTTTGAAGCCACCATCCTGATCACCGCCGTGGTCGGAGAGTTGGTGATCTTCCTGTCCGTGACTGCTGTCGTCCCGCAGCGCAGGCCGCCAGTACCCAAGCTTGATCCGGCGCCGACTACCTCGAGCTATCCGTCAGGTCATACCGGAGCGGCTCTCTGCCTCTACGGCTGCATCGCGATTCTGGTGCTTTGGCTGTACGCCGGACGGCCGGGCGTGAAGATCGTCACCGCTGTGCTCGGCTGCCTCCCCGTCCTCGTCGGCATATCGCGGATCTATCGCGGCATGCACTATCCCAGCGACGTGCTCGCCGGGCTGCTACTCGGAGGCCTATGGCTATCGTTCGTGGTGAGCACATTCCTTCCGCAACGCCCGTGGGGGCGCCGTGCTGTCGGGCAGGCGGCCGGACCGGCAGCGAGACGCCAGCTCAGACGCTGAATACCCGATCGGGCCGGTGCAAGGATTCCGGACGGGGAGCAGCGCGCGACATGATCGTCTCCAGCTACATCTCGGACAAGGCAGTCAAAGGAGAAGCCAGCCAGATCCAGGGCCGCGGACTTTTTGCCATTGCGCCTATCCCGACAGGCGAGATCGTGGCGATCAAGGGCGGGCACATCGTCGATACCGCCACGTTGCACTCTCTGCCGGAGCGGCGGCTCGCAGTCCTGCCGGCACCTGATCACCGGCCGAGACTGGCAGCGCGCTGATCTCCAGCGCCAGTACGGAAGCTACTTCTCCACCTACCTGCTCGGCCGCACAGGCGCCGCCAGCCGAGCGACGGCCGCGCCCCCCGGGCGGCCGCGCATGAGGGTCATGGTGTTCCTGCACGGCGCGTCGATCATGGATCCGTTCGGCATGGTCGTCGAGGAGGTCCAGGCGCAAGGGGCCGGGCAAACCGCGTCCTGCAGGCGCACGGCTCCGTCGGTATCGGCGCCGCAGGCGCAGCACCCAGTCGCTTTCCGGCTCGACCCCACAGCCGCCGTCTCTTCCCAGAGTCGGCAGCACCGGCTTGCTATATGACGACTATCGGTATATAGCAGCGGTATGAGTAGGCAGGCGATTCAAGAACCGACGTTCCTGATCATGACCGCACTGGCCGCGGCGCTCAGCACGGCTACGGGATCATGACCGACGTAGCCCGGATCTCCGACGGACGCGTCAAGCTGCGGGCTGGCACGCTGTACGCCGCACTCGACCGGTTGCGCGGCGACGGCCTGGTCGAGATCGACCGGGAGGAAATCGTCCAGGGCAGGCTCCGCCGCTACTACCAGCTCACCCACTCGGGCGCTCAGGTCCTGGCCGATGAGGCCGACCGGATGCGGGCCAACGCTCGCGTCGCCTTGAGGCGCCTCAAGAGCCTCGGCACCGGTCTGGCTCGCGGTGCGGCTTGAGCGGGTCCGACGGGCTCGAGTCCTCCCCGTGCAGCCGCCGCCAGCCCTTGGCCCGCCCTGATTGAACAGCTATGGCCCATTGACCGTCTTCTTTGAACGTCGATGGGCCATAGCTGTTGGCCTACCGGAGGTGTCGTATGAGTGAGATGCGAGTGCTGGAAGCTCGTTACCGTCGCCTGCTTGCCTGGTACCCCGCAGCGCACCGTGCCAGTTACGCCGATGAGATGATCGGGGTCCTGCTCGCTGGGGCTTCTTCTGGCCAGCGCCGCCCGGGCGTCGGCGACACCCTTGACCTGATCAGCAGCGCTTTGCGGGTTCGCATCCGCGCCGCGCTTACCGGGGGCTCCGACCCGGGCTGGCTGGACGAGCTCGCCGTCGCCAGCCTGCTGGCGGCGCCGCTGATGATCGTGCTGCTGCTGGGCCAAACCTTTGGCTGGATGGCTTCCCTGCTGTGGCACTCGGCGCCGCAGACCGGGGGCCTGCCCGCCTCGCTCTGGCCGCTCGCCGTTCTCCTGCTGCCGCTAGCCCTCGGCTTGCTCGGCCTGCGGCGGACGGCAGCCGTTACCGCGGTCTTGCTCATGACCTGGGTCCTTGTCCAGGCCGCGCTCGGTCAACAGCTGCAGGAACCGCGGCTGGCGGCGTACCTGGTCCTGTTCGGAGTCCAGGTGCTGGCGCTGGCCGCGTCGCCGGGACCCAGGCGCGGGCTTCAGTTCCTGTCGGCCAAAGCCGTCGTGATGAGCGTTCCATCGCTCGCCGCCGCGGCATACGCGGGCGGGATCGTGCCGACGCACTACCCGGTGCCTCTCGTGGTCGCGGAAATCGGGATCGGCCTGGTCGCCGTGGCCGGGCTGGCCGCGCTGGCTACGCGGCGAGGGCGGCGCGTACTCGTGCTGCTTGCCGCGATCCCTGGCTCGGCGTTCGTGGTCTCCTTGATGACCTTCGCCAACGTCAACTTCTACTCGATGAGTTTCGCCGCGTCGCAGCTCGCGCTGTACCTGCCGCCGGCCATCCTGGCCGGCCTGACCATCCTGGCGATCCGCCGCCCAGGCGGTGACCGGGCCAGCGAGGCGGGCCGCGACCAGAGCTAGGCCGGGTCCTCCTCAAGCGACTGCTGGATCTTGTTCAGGCCGGCCAGCCAGCGGTCAGGCTCGGCAGCGCGGCCCGCGTACATGCGGGCGACGTCGGGATGCGGCAGGATCAGGAACCGGCCGTCCGCGATTCCGGCCATGACCGCGTCGGCCACGTCGTCCGGCATGATCGCGTCGGCGCCGAGGAGCTTCTCCATCTGCGGGTCGGTGCCATCGAACATCCCGGTCCGCACTCCCATCGGGCAGATCGCCTGCACGGTCAGGCCCCGGTGCCGGTGTGTTAGCGAGAGCCATTCGGCGAACGCGAGGGCTCCGTGCTTCGTCACCGAGTACGGCGCGGACCCGGGGGTCGCCAGCAAGCCGGCCGCGGACACAGTGCAGATCAGGTGCCCGCTGCCCCGTTCGAGCCATGCGGGCAGCAGTAGCCGAGCGGCGCGGACGTGGGCCATCACGTTCACGTTCCAGGAGTCGGACCAGTCCGCCTCGCTAGCCTCGGGGCCGCCGCGCCGCGCGATCCCGGCATTGGCGCAGTACAGGTCAATCTCGCCAAGCTCGGCCCGCGCCGACTCGATCAGAGCCGTGACGCCATCCTCCGAGGCCGCGTCCGCCGGCACCGCGATCGCCCTGCCGACGCCGGCCTGGCCGCATGACTCGGCCACGGCGGTAACCGACGCGGCGTTCAGGTCGTTCAGCACGACCCTGGCGCCCTCGGCCACGAACCGCCGCGCCAGCGCGGCGCCGATGCCGCTGCCGGCGCCGGTCACCACCACTCCCGCTCCGGCGACCGACTTCATCACTGACCTCCCGAGTGCCCGCTCGCCTGGCGGGGAGCAATGCCGCGCCCGACCTGGGATGCCCCGACCTGTGATGCACTGTACAGATCGCCTGTTTCGAGGTCGACCTTCCCTGCCGGGCCGGACTACGGCAGGCTTGGTTACCGGCCCAGATTGCTGTCCATGCCACGGGAGGTTAGCTATGCCGGTCCTTGACGCGCTCGTCGCTGCGCTGCGCCTGAGCACCATCGACGTGATCGACCTCACCGCTCCGCTTAGCCCGGAGACGCCCCTGATCAGGCTGCCCGAGCCGTTCGGCAACACGATCGGGTTTTCCTTGCAGGAGATCAGCCGGTACGACGACCGGGGCCCAGCCTGGTACTGGAACAACATCTCCACGGGCGAGCACACCGGCACGCATTTCGACGCTCCCGTCCACTGGGTGACCGGGCGCGACGGTCTCGATGTAGCACAGGTTCCGGCCAGTCACCTGATCGCTCCGGCCGTGGTGCTCGACTTCAGCGCTGAAGCCGCAGCCGATCCTGACTTCCTGCTGGAGGTCGATCACATCAAAAAGTGGGAGGGCGAGCACGGATCGCTTCCCGAGGGCGGCTGGCTGCTGTACCGGACCGGCTGGGACGCTCGGTCGGGTACCCAGGAGGAGTTCCTGAACGCCAACGAGACCGGACCGCACACGCCAGGCGTGTCGGTCGATTGCGCGCGCTGGCTGGGCGGGCACGCACCGATCCTGGGCTTCGGGGTGGAAACAGTCGGGACCGATGCCGGGGCCGCGCACTCATTCGACCCGCCGTTCCCCTGTCATGCCTCGCTGCTCGGCGCCGGGAAGTACGGGCTGACTCAGCTGCAGAATTTGGCGATGCTGCCGACCACCGGCGCGGTCGTGATCGCTGGCCCGCTCCCGATTGTCGGCGGCTCTGGCAGCCCCTGCCGCGCGCTCGCCCTGGTCGAGCACGCCTGATGCTCGTCAGCGACGCGGTCGCGGCCGTCCTTGCCGACTTCGGGGCCGACACCGTCTTCGGGGTGGTCGGCAGCGGCAACTTTCATGTGACCAACGCGCTGATCGCCCGCGGTGCCCGGTTCGTGGCGGCACGACACGAGTGCGGCGCGGCCAGCATGGCCGATGGCTGGGCGAGGATCTCGGGTCGGCCAGGCATCGTGTCCGTGCACCAGGGTCCCGGTCTCACCAACGCGATGACCGGCATCACCGAGGCGGCCAAGAGCCGGACACCGCTGCTGGTACTCGCGGCCGACGTGGCAGCGAGCGCGGTGCGGTCCAATTTCAGGGTCGATGTGGCGGGGCTGGCCAGCGCGGTCGGTGCCGTGCCAGCTCGGCTGCACTCGGCAGAGTTCGCCGTCGACGACACGGTGCGGGCATACCGGACCGCGGTGGAGGACCGCAGGACCGTCATCCTGGCCCTGCCGCTCGACGTTCAGGCCGCCGAATGTGCCGCGCCGCCGGTCGAGCTGCTGGACGCCGCGAAAGCCGCGGCTAGCACGAGCGCGACCGCCGCAACCTGGTCGGCGTTGACTGGATCCGCCAGGGACCAGGCACGCGGGCCAGGCGAACGGGCGCGGCTGCTGCGAGAGTCGGCGGGCCCTGAAGCACCGATCCGCCTAGCAGAGGCGATCCGCAGAGCCGAGCGGCCTGTGTTCATCGCCGGCCGCGGCGCGCGGAACGCCGGCGCCCGGGCCGACCTGGAGCGGCTCGCTGACTCCTGCGGGGCGCTGCTCGCGACCTCGGCAGCGGCGAAAGGCCTGTTCCGCGGTAGCCCGTGGAATCTGGACATCAGCGGCGGATTCGCCTCTCCGCTGGCCGCCGAACTGATCCGGGGTGCCGATCTGCTGGTGGGCTGGGGCTGCGCGCTGAACATGTGGACGATGCGGCACGGCGCCCTCGTCGGCCCCGACACAGTCGTGGCGCAGGTGGACATCGAGCCTGGCGCGCTCGGCGGCCACAGGCCGATCCGTCTCGGCGTGATCGGGGATGTCGCCGACGTCGCCCGCGCGGTCAGCGCCGCCTGGGGGGAGGCGGCGGTACCCGGCTATCGAACCGATGAGCTCAGCAAGCGGATCGGCGATCACATCCGCTGGCGCGACGTCCCCTACGAGGACGAGAGCGACGGGCGCCAAATCGACCCGCGCACGCTCACGATCGCGCTCGACGACATCCTGCCGGCCGAGCGCATCGTGGCCGTGGACTCGGGCAACTTCATGGGCTACCCGAGCATGTACCTGTCGGTCCCCGACGCCGACGGCTTCTGTTTCACCCAGGCTTACCAATCGATTGGGCTGGGCCTCGCCTCGGCGATCGGCTCGGCCATCGCGCGACCCGACCGGCTCGTCGTCGCGGCGCTCGGCGACGGCGGAGTGCTGATGGGGATCAGCGAGCTGGAAACCGCCGTCCGCCTTGGCCTGCCCATGGTCATCGTGGTCTACGACGACGCGGCCTACGGCGCCGAAGTGCACCACTTCGCCCCGGACGGCCACCCGCTTGACACGGTCAGGTTCCCGCCCGTGAACATCGCGAAGATCGCCAGGGGATTCGGCTGCGCGGCCGCGAAGGTGCGGCAGGTGTCCGACCTGTCGATTGTCAGAGAGTGGCTGGACGGGCCGAGGGAGAGCCCGCTGCTGATCGACGCCAAGATCACGTCCGAGCGCGGCTCATGGTGGCTCGAAGAGGCGTTCCGCGGCCACTAGTGCCCACCAAAGGCCCACCAAATGCCCACTCGCCCATGATCACGGACACTTCTCTACCGGCCACGCCGAAAACTGTCCGTGATCACCGAAATCAGCCAGCGGGTGCGGGCGGCAGGTCGACGAGACCGGCCAGGGATGCGCGGTGGCGGTCAGCCGTGCCCAGCGCGATCGACGAGCTCTTCGCGCGCTTCAGGTACAGGTGCGCGGGGTGTTCCCAGGTGAAACCGATCCCGCCGTGCAGCTGGACCATCTCCTGGCCGGCCAGCACGGCCGTGTCCGAGCAAACCGCTTTGGCCAGCGCGACCGCCACCGGCGTGTCCTTGTCCTTCTCGGCCAGGCATGCGGCCGCGTATCTGGAGGCTGCCCGCGCCTGTGTCACGGCCACCCACCAGTCGGCCATCCGGTGCTTGATGGCCTGGAAGGATCCGATCGGCCTGGCGAACTGGTACCGCTGCTTGGCGTAGGCCAGCGTGATCTCCAGCGCGCGGTCGGCCAGGCCGACCTGCTCCGCCGCCAGCATCGCCGCGCCGGCCTGTAGAGCGGCGGCCACCGCCCGGTCGGCCTGTGGGCCAGCCGCGATCCGCCTGCACGCTACGTTCTCCAGCCGCAGGTCACACAGCTGCCTAGTCATGTCGAGCGAGACCACCGGCGTCCTGGCCAGGCCGGCGTCGTCGGCCCGCACCGCAAAGAGCCCGGGCGGGACCCCGTCGCCAGGCACGATCAGCAGGTCCGCTGGCAGAGCGTCAGCCACGCCAGACACCGAGCCGGACAGCCGATAGATCCCATCGGCGTCGCCCTCGACTGACGGCCCAACCCGCACCGTCGGCTTGACCCTGTCCCCTGGCACAGAAGCGAACGGAAGGGCAAGCGCGGCGCTGACAGTTCCCGCAGCCAAGTCGGTCAGCAGCTCCCCCACATGCTCGGCGCCGACCTCACCGTCGCTCTGAACCGAGAGCAGCGCCACAGTGGCGAGTACCGCGCTGCCCAGGAACGGAACTGGCGCGACCGACCGGCCGACTTCCTCCGAGACGACCGCCGCCTCGCGGAACGACGCCCCCGCACCGCCGAGCGACTCAGGGATCAGCAGGCCAGCGCAGCCCACCTCGGCCGCCAGCGTCCGCCATAGTGCGGTGTCGTAGGTGGCAGCCGTCTCGGTCCGCGCCAGCACCGCGTTGAAATCGGCCCGGTCCTCGAGCACCGACCTGACCGCCGACCGCAGCTCGGTCTCCTGCTCGCTGTAGGTCATGTCGGGCAGGCGCGCACCTTCGCCTTCATCGGCTGCCCTGGCTGGCTCGACCACGGCTGCTGCTTGCTGGCTCACCTGGGCAGGTCCTTCCATGGCTTGTCCTTATCCAGCCGGATCTCCCGCGGCAGCCCGAGCACCCGCTCGGCGACGATGTTGCGCAGGATCTCCGAGGTCCCGCCCTCGATCGAGTTGCCCTTCGAGCGCAGGAAGCGGTAACCGGCGTCGCGGCCGTAGAAGTCGGCGCCCTCCGGCCGCCCCATCGTCCAGTCGCCGTACAGCAGCCCGCCGGCGCCGAGCAGCTCCACCTCGAACCCGGCGATCTCCTGGTTGAGCTTCGCGGCCACCAGCTTGGCTCCTGACCCCTCAGGGCCAGGCTGGCCCGCCGCGAGCAGCTGTCGCAGCCGCTCTCCCGCCAGCCTGGCTACCTCCGCGGCCGCCCACAGCCGAAGCAGCTGGTCATGCAGCCCCGGCGTCCGCAGTTCCGGATGCTCACGCCAGGTCCTCGCGGAAAAGCCGATCATGCCGCCCTCGCGCGGGAGGACAAAGGCGCCCAGCGCGACCCGTTCATTCATCAGCGTCGCGGTCGAGACGGCCCAGCCCTGGCCCACGTCGCCGATCCGGTCGGCATCCGGGATCACCACGTCGGTCAGGAACACCTCGTTGAACTCGGCCTCCCCGGTCGCCTGCCGTAGCGGCCTGACCTCGACGCCCGGCGCCTTCATGTCCACGCTGAAGTAGGTCAGGCCCTTGTGCTTGGGCTGGTCGGGGTCGGTCCTGGTGACCAGCAGTGCCCGGGCGGCGATGTGAGCCGAGGACGTCCATACTTTCTGGCCGTTGACGATCCACCGGTCACCGTCACGGACCGCCCGCGTCGCCAGATTCGCCAGGTCCGAGCCGGCGCCTGGCTCGCTGAACAGCTGGCACCAGATCTCCTCGCCCGTCCACAGCGGCCGCAGCCAGCGCTTCTTCTGCTCGTCGGAGCCATAGGCCAAGATCGTCGGGGCGGCCATGCCCAGGCCGATGCCGTTGCGTTCCGGCCGGTTGGTCGGCGCGCCAGCCGCCGCGAACTCCGCGTCGACCACCTTCTGCAGCGTCCGCGGCAGCGCCTGCCCGCCGAGTCCGGCCGGGTAATGCACCCAGGCCAGGCCGGCGTCGAACCTGGCGCGAAGGAAGTCCATCCGCTCCGTCGTAACCGGGTCGTGCGCGGCAAGGAAGGAGCGGGCCTGTGCGCGCAACTCGTCCGCCGTCACCTCGGCTCCGGCCCGGCCGTTCCCGCTCGCCGCGCCGTCGAGCCCGGTGTCGCCGCGTGCAGCGCCC
>Ga0209131_1000546_pt1 | contig 26862 bp, 31 predicted proteins | sample GraSoi_2013_40cm_FD_185826 | JGI IMG/M metagenome (GOLD analysis project Ga0209131, IMG submission 185826) | Grasslands soil microbial communities from the Angelo Coastal Reserve, California, USA - Sample 9_17_2013_40cm (SPAdes) (version 2) | ecosystem: Environmental > Terrestrial > Soil >... | reverse complement strand
GTCGAGCTAAGACCTGACCTAGTTGTCATGGATTTGGCCATGCCGCTTATGAATGGGCTTGAAGCGTCAACGGTAATCAAGAACGCACTGCCCGGAGTTCCCATAGTTTTGCTTACGCTGTACGCCGAGCAAATCTACGGTCTAAAGTCCGCCACGTTTGGAGTTACTGCTGTGCTGTCCAAGTTCGACGGCCTCGTTCCGCTGCTTCGCTGTCTCCAATCGCTGCTCGGTTCGACTTCCTGAAATCTGAGATTTGCCTTCCGCCCGAAGATCCCTAGAGCGAAAAATCAGATGCTCTGCTCCGTTTGATTCTCCGGAGGAAAGAACTGGTGCTTATTACGGAGTGCGTCTATCGCATTCGGTAGCATCTCTACAATCGTTTCTTTCAATATGAAGCCGTCTCCCACCAGACGCGCCTCTTCCAATATCTCGTTTGTACTGTAGATCGAAAAAAAGAGGATGGGAATGTCGGGCTGGTGCTGCTTGATTTTCCTAGCAGCATCAAAGCCAGAGAGGACAGGCAAACGGATATCAAGGAGAACTAAATCGGGCTTCCATTCAAGTGCTTTCTCAACCGCTTCCTTTCCGTCTGTCGCCTCCGCGCACTCTACGTCAGCGCGAGATTGAAGAATTCTGGTAACACTGCTCCTTATAACGTCGTGATCGTCCACAATCAAAATTCGCATAGTCCCCTAGGACGCCGCTCCCCGACGTACCGATACATTATTAATGGGTTTCGAGAGCGAACAAAAATATAGGGCACTGGCGGCTATTGCGGAGAGCCGGGGATATCGCTTTACAGAGTTTTCCCTACTAGGACTCCGGTATTCACCTAATTGTCGAGCAAATCCACAAGTGGATATTAAGAGACGCCCGCTGAGTTCAGCCGTCCCCGGCTACCTCTGGCGAACAAGGAGAAAGCTCATGCAAAGTCGCCTAGTAGCTGTGCCCCTCGGATTGCTTCTACTGGTGGTGGTAGGGTTTGTTACGCCAGCCGCCGCAGACCAAATTGTCATCGGTAACGCTCAACCTTGCGGGGAAGCAGTCACTTGCGCGTCCGGCAATACGGCGTTTGATCTGACCAGCGTTTTGAGCGGGAGTACCCCTCTCTCGCTTGGTGGCACGCCCTTCGATTCGGGAATCGTCGGCCTGCCTAATCCTATTGACCTAACATTCTCTTGGAGCGGTGGGACCGGGCTGGCAGCAGGCGCGAGTTTCACTTTGCAGTACCAATTGCCCGAAGTCGGAAACTCCTTCACGGTAACGCCTGTGCCTGAACCCGCTTCGCTAGCACTACTGGGTTCGGGGATGCTTGTTTTGGTGGGCTTGTGCCGCCGCCGCCGAAGGACCGTGTAGCCCACAAAGCCGCGCTCCACTCGGGTCCCACACCCTCACCTATAGGTTGCGTTTGCAATCCGCACAATCCACCACCGCCCGGAGGCCCCGTAGCGCCCGGCCCAGTGGGACAGTTGTTTGTCTTTTTCATTTTGTACCTTGTTCTATTAGGGCTGGTGCTGTTGATGTTGCCAAGAAGGTGAATAATTAACTTGATTCACATCGCATTCCATGTGCGCGGTGAGAGGATTAAAGTAGAAAGTAATGGGAGGTCCCGTTGAACAAAATCGTGGTTCCCGCCGTGGCGTATCTGTTGTGCGCATCAAGTCTACGTACACAGGAACACGCGCCCACAATGGATGTGTGCCGTGCTGATCGAGCCGCGTGGTATCAGCTTCCCTCAACGTGCTCCCCAACAACGGAGTTGTTGATTCGGAAACCGCGACCCTTGAGTGGCGCAGATGAAATGCCGATGGCGTCAAAGATTCCAACCACCGCATCAGCACCCGGTAGCTTCTTAGTTTTCTCAGCGTTCGCAATAATGTCACTAAGCTGAGAACGTGCAGCGTCCAGTTGATTCAAATCTTTGCTGTAATCCTTGGTGTAGGTATCAACACGCTTCAGATATTCCTTGCGGTCCATACCCGGAGCACCGACCGGATTACCAAACACATCGATGCGCCCGTTACCGTTAGGGCATGATTTTTTACTCGAATATGAAAGTTCCCGTGGGATGACTACCGCACGGGTGATGAGAGGGAGGCTCGATGAGGCTCCCAGTATTTTGGGATCGGCTGGTTTAGCTCGGATTTGAGAACTTTGACCCCGTTCCAATCGTCGCTGGAGAATTTGGTGTGTCGCTTGGGTTGTTCACAACCGAAGCGGTCTGGCCGTTCGGGACATGCACATGCAGTCCAGTGCTGTTGCCCGATGAATTCGGGGTTAGGTCTACTTGGTTTGCCATTATGAATTCCTAAATGCTGGGGATGCGTTGCGAGTCCGGCCAAAAACTGGGCGGGCAAATCAAAAATACGTTGGACACGACCCGGTTGCGCACCTACGAAATCTTTATAAAGCCCTCAGGACTTCTTTCGGGGCCGTTCGCTATTGTTCCGGACGTTGGCATTTGCACCCGTGGCTCTCATCGCTTTAGCTGCGATTTGCTTCTTCGCATCACTATTCTTCCTCTATGTCCTGCTGCAATGGATGCGAGACACAAAACGCACGGCTAATGCTCTGAAGAAGGTGGTGTCAAAACGTGTTGTTGTGCTCCCAGCACGGAGAACTGGAGCACAAAGGAGGCAAAAGTGAACGCTGTGGCTGAACTTGAGGTCGCCGTCAAAATAGTGCAACTACCGGGTGATATCCATCCAACAAGGTCGATGTCACGGTACACGATAAATTCTGAGCGAGTGTTGTTAGGACCACCAGCCGGAAAGACAGGAGCAGGATACCGTTGGACAGTTCGTGAAGGTTGGGTCGTTCGTGAAGATGGCAAACAGATTGCCGTCTTCAGCACCATACGAGAGGCGATAGCTTTCCGCGATAGACGCTCCGGTGACGAAGACGACGCCCCGTGTGCGCTACTGTTCCGCATTTTCAAATTGCAAAGGGATGGAGACCTCCATTTTGTCGAGGCCGTGCAAACCTTCGACGGTGCAAAAGGACGTGTAAGAGAACTCGGTTCAGTATGGCCGGGAGAGTACGTCATTGACAATGAAGAAACGACGGAGCGAGTATTCATCAGCACACGAAATGGGAGGAAGAACTAGCGAGAGCATCCTGCGGCTCTAATTATCCCGGTTTTCTTATCGCCCCTCGGTCCTTATTGCATCTTTCTTTTACAAGGCTCCGCCCGGAACTGATGGCGTGGTTCCGGGGCCGTGCGTTCGTGGGCTTTGGTTCCGTTGTTTCGTATAGCAATCAAGTTGCGAAATTATCTGTAACGCTAAAAACAAATGGTACCCTGACCGCAATCCATGTTGGCCCTGTCGAGGTTTTTCTACGCTGTTGCTGGATGCTGCGCCCTATATGTGTCACTCGCGCCATTTTTCAGTTCATGGCACGGCTCCCCCTCGCTCTTCACCCTTGCCTATTGGATCTGCGCAGTCCTTCTACTCATCGCCGCAACTCTAAGGCCGAGCAAAAACAGCGTCACCTTTGCCTTCATTGGCAGCGCCTACCGGTGGAAGCGTCCAATGGCCTTGAGATAGCCAGTGAGTGCGTCACTGCGTCCCGCGTTCAGCGCAGCGACGAGCTGTTCGGTCGCCCTGTCTGTGATTTCCTTGATCTGTTCTGATTTCATTTTCCGTTCTCCTATGCGGGGATTTGGTTCCCTCACTTGAGGCAGGGGAACCAAAAGACCGCGTTCGCAGGAGAACGGAAGAAGTGTGATCAGATGGCCGGAGCGGACGGCAACGGGCGTGACACGAGTCCGCGAGTGGCGCGACGGTGTGCCAGCGGAGGCGGAATCACAGGGGAGAACGGCTTTGACGAAGAAGCGGGCGGAGCAGGCGCAGGGTTTCGCCACGCAGGGCATTGAGGATCGCTGCGAATCGACCGGACAAAGCGCGAGGGTGTGTCAGATTCAAGGAGATCGAAACGCGTACCAGGATAAGGGCGGAGACAGCCGGGGCACGCTGATCGGTAGAGCCGCTAAGTTACGTATATACAGGCAGATACATGGTTCAAACTGTAGTCTCTATCCTTATATAGATATGGGGTGGACATATAGATATGGGGTGGACTGAGGTTGCGTTGAGGCGCTGCCTTAATGCATACTTCCCTAAGAAAGTTGGGGTATTGTGCATGGCCAGACCCTACAAAGAGGCCGCAAGACGGCTCTACGAAACAGCCCAGACGCAGCAAGGATTCTTCACGACCAAGCAAGCCATTCGCGCAGGGCTTGCCGAGAAGACCCATGCTTACCACGTCAAGGCAGAAAACTGGGTCAGGGTCCATCGCGGGATTTACCGGCTTGCCGATTTCCCGCCTGCCGAGCGCCCCGATCTGATGCTCTGGTATCTGTGGTCTCAGAATCGCAAGGAAATTCCGGAAGGAACCTACAGCCACGAAACCGCACTGAGTCTTCACGAACTCTCGGACATCATGCCTTCGAAACTGCACATGACGGTACCGAAGCACTTCCGACGGAATAGTCATATCCCGGAGATTCTCGTGCTGCACCGCGCGAATCTCAACGAGGGCGATGTGCAGGACGCGCACGGGATGAAAGTGACTCGTCCGCTGCGGACGATTCTGGATCTGCTGGAAACCGGCCGCGTGGACAAAAATCAAATCGGGCAAGCCATCGATGAGGCGCTGCGGCGGGGGCTCATCAGCAAGAAACAGATCGATTCTCTACCGCACAATGAGCTGCAAGATTCGTTTCGAGAGCTCGCGGGACATCGCCTGTGACGGACGAAGTGCGGGAATACAAAACGGCGGGAGCATTCCGCGCGGCCTTGGAGGCCAGGCTCCAGTCACGCGCGCACGACGAGGGAACGGACCTGCAGCGCTTGCGCCGGCAGGTCGCCTTTGACCGTCTACTGGCGAGGTTGTTTCCAAAGCGAAGCGGTGCGAAGTACCCGTGGATCCTCAAGGGCGGATATGCGATGGAACTGCGGATTCGCACGGCACGGACGACGAAGGACATCGATTTGACGCTGCACGACGGAAGGCGGCTGGCGAAAGATCCTGGCGAGCGGTGGAATCAAATGCGGGCGATGCTCCAAGAATCTGCATCGGTCGAGTTCAAGGACTATTTTGAATTTCTGATAGGGCAGGCAAGCGAAAATCTCGATGGAGCGCCGGAGGGCGGCAGCCGTTATCCGGTGGAAGCGCTGATGGACGGAAGAGAATTCGCGCGCTTTCATGTGGATGTCGGGGTCGGCGATGAAGTGCTGGAGCCTGTGGACGTGGTCGAGGGACGCGATTGGCTGGGATTTGGGGGCATCGCGCCGCCCTCCGTCCCGGTGATCTCCCGTGAACAGCAGTTCGCGGAGAAACTGCACGCGTATTCCTTGCCGCGCGGGGAATGGGTGAATACAAGAACGAAAGACCTGATCGACATGCCGCTCTTAATTGCGCAGGGAAAGCTGGACAACCGCAGGATGGCGTCGGCGGTCGCGGCAACGTTCAAGAGAAGGGCGACGCACGGTGTTCCTCGGAGGCTCGAGCCGCCGCCAGCGGAATGGAAGCCGACCTTTGAGGCGTTAGCCGGGGAATGTGGTCTCAAGACGAGTCTGTCGGAAGGCTTTGCGACGGTGCAAGGGTTCGTCGCCGGGATTAGCGAACGATAATGTTCGAAAACGGCGCGGCGCGAATCCAAAGGCAACGGGAATGAGACTGAATCGGGGCGATCGGATTGCAGGAGTCGACGGCTTGCGACTCCGCAGGCATTTTCAGCGGTTCGGAAGCGAACAGGTGACGTCCGCGACGGTCGCCGAGGAATTTTCCGTAACGAAACAGCAGGCGGAAAAGATCCTTGCCGAGTTGCTCAAGCTCGAAATGATCAGCCGGTGCGAATTTCAGTGCGACAAGAAAATGGTTTCCTACCAAACGACCATCAAGGGAAATGCACTGGGAATGGCAAAGGCCGGCAAGCCGGTAACGCGTGCTTCCGCCGACGAGGTTCTCCGCGAGTTTCTGGACCGGGTAAGGGCCGTGAACGGCCGGCAAGAACTGGCATATAGCGTGGAATCAGCGGTTGTGTTTGGCAGCTATCTGTCCGACGCGAAGCGACTGAACGATTTGGACATCGCGGTGGAGGTCAAACAAAAGCGGCCGGACGACGCAACCTACGAGATCCTTCGTAAAGCAAGCCTGGAGCGCGCGTATGCGAGCGGGCGGCGCTTCCGGAACCTCGTAGAAGAGGTGGGCTGGCCGCAACTGGAAGTGCTCTACATTTTGAAAAACAGGTCGCGGACGATCAGCCTTTGCCAGTGGGAGTCGCTGTTCCAGATGGAAGGTTTGCGCTACTGCGTGGTGTTTGGCGACAAGAAACGAATCGCCGGTTTACTCAAGAGCGGACATTGCGTGGAATTGACATAGAAAGATTGAACGAATCCTTCTGTGTTCCGTCGCGAAGTTGTGCGAGTTGTGTGTGGCGACCCTTGGTTGGAGTCCTTTCGTATAGGTGAGAAGAAGGGAGTCACGCAGGAGAAATTCGCTCCTGGCGATGATATGGGACCTATATATTTTTCGCCATTCATAGCACCGGCGCTTGAAGAAATAGCCAAAGCGCATCCTGAAGTCATTGAGGATCTGGGATGGCGAGCAAAATCAGGCTGTCATTGTGAAGAACTGAACCAGCTCCAGGATCGATGAAAGCAAGAGTACGACTGCTGAGCCTTCGTGAATTGGCGGTCATGTATAGAAGAAAGTGTGCTTCCGATCGATCGCGTCCACAGCTTTCAACAGCATGGTCCGTCTTCACGCGCACTGACGGGTATCGGTATTTTCTTATTCTTCGGAGCCGTCATGGCCTCTCTTGCGGGAATAACCTTGCTTTCGCGGGGCACAGTGCTTGAATGGATGTGGACGCTCAATCCCGCCGCCCACAAACAGCTCGTGCCATTTGGGCCAGCGGCGGGCATTCTCTTTCTATTGCGCGGCGCGGCTCTGGCGGTTGCCGGTGCAGGTTGGTTCAAACGCCGCCTCTGGGGATGGAGGCTGGCGGTAGCCATCATCGCCACACAGGTCTTGGGAGACTTGGTGAATGCCCTCAGGGGCGAGGTCGTGAAAGGCGCTATAGGCTTCACAATTGCTGGCGCACTGCTCTTCTATGTTCTGCGTTCCGAGGTCAGAGCTACTTTTGCAAGTGGCGATGTGACGAGCGTTCGTTGAGGGATTCGAGAGCGTGGAACGATTCCGAGATGACGCTTAGTTCCACTGTGAAATTCCGAAATAGGCACCTCGATACACGCAACCCAACCCACAAGAGCGTACGTCTTGATGTGACTTCCGGGTGCTTTGGCAGTCCCCGCGCGAGAGACCGGAATGAATCCGCCTGTCGCAGGATGTCACAGGGTTTGCTCCGGGTTACAATCGCCACACGATGGCCGACAAAGAAACCCTCTCGGGCGCTGAGCGCGGACGCCTCAAAGTTTTTCTTGGGTACGCATCGGGAGTGGGCAAATCCTTCCGGATGTTCGACGAGGGACGGCGGCGCAGGCAGCGCGGGCAGGACGTGGTCGTCGGGGCTCTGCAGCCCAAAGTTCCCGCCGAGCTCCAGCCGCTTCTGAGTGCTCTGGAGGTTATTCCTACACTGAACATCAAGGGCGTCCCCGTCATCGATGTCGATGCGATGCTGCGGCGGCGGCCGCAGATCTGCCTGATCGTAGGCAAGGCACGACGCCGCCCGACAGACCATCGGACGGAGATAGAGTGTGACCGCAAATTAGGCCGCGACCCGCATCTGGTAGACACGCGGGTCGGTCAAGAGGTCTTTGTAGAGTCAGAGTGCTACGAGCTAATCAAGGAAGAACCCCCGTCAGGTGGTCCGCGTCTCTGGTTATTGCGTCCGCAAAGTGAACAGAAAGCATGAGCGTGCTTCGACGCCCAACATCTGAAACCACAAACAGCTTGAGTGTTTCTGATCGAGTCCGCTCCATCTCTGGGGATCTTCTCTGGCGGTGGCCGTCGGGTTCTCGGGACACTCGGGTTCGAGAGCGAGTCTCAGCTGGTTAGTTAGGCGCTGTGTGCCTCGGGCACCTAGTCTCACAGCCGACCCTAGGCCCTCTCGGATAACCCGAAAAAGCTATAGGCCACGAGTCTCAAATAGAACTATGGTCGCCAAATTTGACCACCGTTCTGCTTTGTTGGTTTCGGAACTGACAGGCTTCGTCGCCAAGAAGCGATGAAAACCGCTGGTAGAGAAAACCCAATCCACGGGGTCAGAGTGCCCCGCAACCGAGCACATGGCGCGGTAGGTCAGAACAGATCTCGCTCGATCAAGTGGGCTGCGAAGCAAGAAAAATTCCAGCCGGAGGAGATGTGTTTCTTCTTGACTTCTCCCTTTATAGAACTATCCGGGAGCGACCAGAAAAGCATCAAACCGTCCGTTGATTCACGCCGAACCGGGTTTGTTAATCTTCACGGCCCTGAGCTAAATTTCCTGCCGTAAGGCGGCTAGCACGGCCAAGCATGCGCCAATCACGATAGCGACCGACCGTACCGGCGAACAGAGGAAGTATCATAATTTCTGCACGTCTGCGTGCACGGGTTCCGAACACGGCCCTGGAATTGGCGCTAGCGCTAGGAGGAGGCTTAATGTTTTTAATTGAAACCCGGCGCGACTGTTCCGCGTGGCAACCCGATGGAGTCAAATAGCTGCCGTGAACTTGATTGGCTCATACAACTACGCGCTCGTGGCGCTTTCGGTCTCGATCGCCATGTTTGCGTCGTACGCTGCTCTGGATCTCGCAGGTCGCGTAACGGCCGCGGGCGGTTGGACTCGCGCGGTTTGGCTGCTAGGCGGGGCAAGTGCGATGGGGACTGGCATTTGGTCCATGCACTACATTGGGATGCTGGCGTTCATCCTACCGATTCCGGTGGCCTACCATTGGCCGACCGTTCTGCTGTCACTGTTTGCGGCTATTGTCGCGTCGGTCATCGCGCTGTACGTGGTGAGCCGGCAGAGAATGCGTGCGTCTCGAGCGGCCGCGGGAAGCGTCCTGATGGGTGCGGGTATTGCGAGTATGCATTACATCGGCATGGCCGCCATGCGTTTACCTGCCGTATGCCGGTTTAATTTTTTTCTCGTCGTTCTGTCCGTCGTGTTCGCGATTCTGATTTCTCTCACCGCATTATGGATTAGCTTTCACTTCCGAGATGAGAAACCGGGGATTGGCCGGGGAAAATTAGCCGGAGCCGTCGTGATGGGTGCTGCAATCCCCGTCATGCATTACACCGGCATGGCGGCCGCCAGTTTCACGGCCTCCAGCATACCCGCGGACCTGCATAACGCCGTTAGCATCTCCGCACTCGGCACCGCCGGAATTGCCGTCGTCACCTTTATCGTCCTCGGGCTGGCTCTGCTGACGTCCTGGATGGATAGGCGATTCGCGCTCCAGGCTTTGGAACTACAGGAAGAGAAGCTGCAGCGAAGCGAAGCGTACTTGGCGGAAGCGCAGAGGCTCACGCATACCGGAAGTTGGGCCTGGCGGATAGCGGGAAGAGTCGCGTTGCATCTCTCCGAGGAATGGTATCGGATTTATGGCTTCGATCCAGAAAAGGGCCCGCCGGTGTTTGAAGAATGGCTGCAGCGCATTCATCCGGAGGATCGAGCCAAGTTTCTAGGGGTATTCAATCGCGCGATAGCTGAAAAGTCGGAATACGAAGTGGAATTCCGAATCCTCCTTCCGGACGGAACGGTCAAATATATCTACACCGTCGGCCGTCCTGTTTTGAACGCACCCGGGGATTTGATAGAGCTCGTGGGCAGCGCAACGGACATCACCGAGCGCAGGCAGGCGGAAGAGGGCCTGCGTCAGGCGCAGGCAGATCTCGCACACGTCAGCCGGGTGACCATGATGGGCGAGCTGACTGCTTCCTTGGCGCACGAAGTGAAGCAACCTATCGCGGCTGCAATCATAAACGCCAGGACCTGCCTGCGCTTGCTCGCCGCCGGCACCCCAAAGGTCGAAGAGGCGCGCGAAGCAGCCTCGAGAATAATCACGGACGTAACCCGTGCAGCGGATATCATCAGCCACACCCGCCTGCTCTTCCAGAAGGGTACTCCGCAACGGGAGCTCGTAGATGTAAACGAGATCATTCGAGAGATGATCGTTCTCCTGCGCAGCGCGGCAATGCCCTATTCGATCTCGTTCCGAACCGAGCTGGCGGAAGACCTTCCCCAGGTCATGGGAGATCCTGTGCAATTGCAGCAGGTGCTGATGAACCTCATGATCAACGGCATCGACGCGATGAAGAACATGGACGGCACGCGCGAGCTTGCCATCAAGTCGCAGCGAGCGGGAAACGAGGAAGTTGTGGTGTCCGTCACGGATAACGGCGTGGGGCTGCCGCCACAGCAGGCGGACCAGATCTTCAATGCCTTCTTTACCACCAAGCCCCTTGGGACCGGCATGGGACTTCGCATCAGCCGCTCCATCATCGAATCGCATGGTGGCCGCTTGTGGGCTAGCGACAACTCCCCGCGCGGCGCAAGCTTTTGTTTCACCCTACCCACCAAATCCGAGACAAAGGAATGACACACTAAGGCTAATTGAGTCTATCGCCGCGTCGCGCGCGTCCCCTGGGTAGCCGCACAGTGGCAACCTCATGAATGCTCGGGGGGTGTTCCTTTATCGCGCCGATTTTGTAACCGTCCCGTGATCGAAGGTGCCCGTGAGGCGGCGACCACGCAAAAGGTTCGCTAATCATGCTTTGAGGTGAATTAATCCCGAGTCACGGGCAACCCTTCCATAATCCGGTAAGGGGAGGTGAATGTAATTCATGTCAGGTCACGTTGGTGAGCAAGCCCACGAATGGTGAATGAATTTCACGGCGCGCGGTTATGTGAAGTCCGCGGCATCAGAGGAGGCTGATGGAAACTTTCGACAGACTCCATGCGAGCCAGAGCTTAGGCCGAGGGGACGATTTTGAGACAGATTGTGAGCTTGAATTGGACTGTGTAAGTGTTGTGGTTTATTTCAGATAAAGCATGATATGCTTGTATTCGCACGGCACCATATGCTTGTAATGACACAGCATAATATGCTTGTGTTTACACGACAGAATAAGCTTGTAATGACCCGGAAGATAGCGAGAGTTTATGGCGACCCCAAACGAAAAACTGGCTGAATCCCTCGATGTGCTGAGAGCACTTCAGGCGGATGGCAGACGTGTGTTCCGCTCCGATGAATTGAGCCGCGTTCACCGCGAACGTCTCGTGGAGAACGGTTTTCTGCAGGAGGTCATAAAAGGCTGGTTGATCTCCGCCAGCCCCGGCGCGCGCGCGGGCGACAGCACACCCTGGTACGCGTCGTTCTGGGAATTCTGCGCGCGCTACTGCGACGACCGTTTCGGAGGAGAGTGGCACCTTTCCGCGGAGCAGTCGCTTTGGCTGCATGGAGAGAAAACGGTCATCCCGGAGCAAGTGGTGGTGAACAGCCCGAAGGGCACGAACCACACAATCAACCTTTTGTTCGGCACGTCCCTCTACGACCTGAAAGTACCCGAAATGCCGGCGGCGGCAAATCTCGTGATGTGGGACGGCTTGCGTCTTTTCTCGCCGGCGGCATCGCTGGTGGGCGTGGCGGAGACTTTCTTCGCGCGCAATCCAGTCGAAGCGCAGGTCGTGCTGGCGAGTCTCGCCGACGAATCGGACCTGCTGCGGCTCCTGCTCGACGGCGGCAACTCGACAAAGGCGGGTTATCTCGCCGGAGCGTTCCGGCGCATCGGGCGCGCGGACCTGGCGGACGAGATCGTCCGTGCAATGAAGCGCGCCGGATACGACGTGCGTGAAAGCGATCTGTTCGAAGCCGGTCAGACGTTTGGCAGGCCGCGGCCCAAGGCCGCGCCGATCGTGGGCCGCCTTGAGATGATGTGGCAAGCAACGCGCGACACAATCATCAAGAATTTCCCGAAAGCGCCAGGAGTACCGAAAGACAGCGGCGCCTATCTGCGGAATGTCGATGAAATCTACCAGAGCGACGCCTACCACTCGCTATCGATCGAAGGCTACTCGGTCACGCCGGATCTGATCGAAAAGGTCCGGCAAGGCGGGTGGAACCCGGATCGGAATGAAAGGGACCGCAAGGACCGCGACACGCTGGCGGCGCGCGGCTACTGGCAGGCGTTCCAGGTCGTGAAAGAATCGGTGGGCAAGGTTCTCGCCGGTGAAAATCCCGGCGCGCTCGGGCGCGCGGCGCACAAGGATTGGTACGGTGAATTGTTCCAGCCCTTCGTGACGGCGGGCCTGCTTCGTCCGGGCGATCTGGCCGGATACCGGAACAATGCCGTTTACCTGAGAACGTCGCGCTATGCGCCGCCGCGGTGGGAGGCGGTGCGCGACGCCATGCCGGCGTTCTTCGATCTCCTGGAAAAAGAAAGCGAGCCGTCGGTTCGCGCCGTGCTCGGGCACTGGCTCTTCGGCTACATCCATCCATATCCGGACGGAAACGGCCGTATGGCGCGTTTCCTGATGAACGTGATGCTCGCGTCGGGCGGCTATCCGTGGACGGTCATCCGCGTGAGGGACCGCAACGCCTACCTTGCCGCGCTCGACCGCGCGAGCATCGACATGGACATCAAGCCGTTCACGACGCTCATAGCTCAGCGCGTGCGCTGGGCTCTGGAGAAACACGACCTGAAATTTCCCGACCGGGCAGAGAAATGGGATTTTGACCGCGAGGTTGTCGTTTTCTTCGGCCAGGATGGAGACAGCCGCGTGCGGTGCGCCATCAACAGAGAAGCGCTAGACGACGATTTCCGGGGAGACAACCGCGATAAGGTCGAACTGTTCCGGGAAAACCGCGGGGCCATTGAGCAGCGCGCACGGCAGAAGCACGCCGCCGGCGACACGGAGACGGACGGGTCCATCCTTATTCACTCGGGTGAGCTGGCAAAACCGCGGGCAGCAAGGAAGTAGGCGATTGACTGGTTCTGCGCAGTCGGCAGTTCCTGTTAAGGAAGGAGGGCAGATGCCGGACTACCAGCGGGGTGACTACGTGAAAGTGGAATTCAAAGATGATCACACGGGCGATAGCGAATGGATGTGGGTCCGGGTTGACCATGCGGATGATACACAGGACATTGGTTTCGGCCGGCTGGATAACGAACCGGCTGTTATCAAGGGCCTTCGTCTCGGGATGGATCTGGCGGTGAGCTACGAAAAAATCCGTGAACATAGAAAGCCGGCAGGTTTCGATCAGGGATAAGGTGGAGCGGCCCGTTGGCTGCCTTGGGTGGACCGATTCGAACGGTTACGGGTAAGATGACTACATCAATGGCTATTGCCGTCTTGGTTTTATTGGCGCTGCTTCGCGCACCGCAGCAAGAAATCCGCCGTCACGTTTTCAATTATTTCGTACATGAGCCGCCTTCACTCACGCAAGATGAACTTATTATTAATTCGTATCTGTCGTTTCACAGGTGAGCGACAATAGCCGTTCCAATGGACTACGCTTGAACCTGTGGACGAAAAGCGCCGTGGGTTAAGGTTTCCATTCAGCGCTGCCGCCGAGGTCGCTCTTAGAGAGTTCTCCCAGTGCAGGTGTCGCGGCACGCGTCGCAGAGATCAGTCAGCACGGGTGCTATGTGGATATTTCCGCGCCTTTTGGCGCACAGACGCCAGTCTTGCTTAAGATTTTCAACTCCGGGGAGTATTTCGAGGCCAAGGCAACAGTGATCTATGTCAAACCGGCCTTAGGTATGGATCTGGAGTTTCGCGAAGTAAAGCCTCATTTTCGAGACATTTTACAGAAGTGGGTTGTTGCTACGATGCATAACCAGAAGAAAACCTGAGGAGTGCCCTAGGATTATCTGGCGGAAGACGTAATGCCTGCGTTAATCGAGAAACTGTCCGAAACAAAAACAGAACATGCGACAGAGCGATGAATCGCATCCCCGTCCGTTATTGCGGCATTTACTGGATGCGTGGTTTTCTCCCAAACGCTTTGAAAGCGAGGCACTCTACAAACGGTTGGGAGTATTGTTCATCAAGCGATACGTTCCGACTGGCGGCGATTCTTCCATACACCGTTACAGCATTCGCATCGCCCACATTCGCGGCAATCTCGAATCGTTGACTCATTTTGAGCGCTACACGCGCAGGCTCGAAGCAATTCACGAGATAGCATTTCTGGGCTTCTTGGCATTTTCCCTGAGGCGAGCAATCCTTCACCGGACAACGCTACTGGACCTTGGGTTCGCCGTAGTAGTTTACGTGGTGCTGATCCTCTCACCCGCTATGCTGCAGCGGTATAACCGCTTACGGGTGTGCCCGGTCATCAGACGGATGAGGGCACAGCAGACGCGCCATGCGTCTTAAAATCGCTCAAGGCGGGGAAGGGTGGTCGTGCCTGGAGCGGGGGCGCAGAATCGTTTGAAGCTACGGGCGATAGCCTTAGAGGAGCATGGCGTTCAAACTAAAAGACCGTGTGAGGAGAATCGGCCAGCACGAAGTCTGTGCTGTCGAAGACATCCGTGAGCCCGATGAACATATTCTTCGCCTGAATCCTGCTACTGGATACAACTTGGCAGCGATTTGGATACCCGGGTGTGGGCTAAGGAAAGTGAACTTGAGGTGGCGGAATAAAGGATGGGTGGGTGAAGTGGAACCTCACCCAACAATCTACTAAGTTCGGACCTATCAGGGCCTGGCAGAGTAACCCTTCGGTCTGAAGCTGGCCAGAGCTTCAGTCTCATCCTCAAAGGTCGGGATAATTTCTGGCATGTGGATCACCTGCAGCACAGCCCTCACCCGACCACACGGACAGAGCAATTTCAAGCTACCGCCTTGACGCCGGAGGGAAACATACGTCCCGACAATAACGCTGACGCCCGAACTATCCAACTGTGTCACGTCTGCCAGGTTCAGCAACAGGTTCCGCACGCCGTTGGCGACCAGGTTTTCTAGTTGACCACTCAGCAAGTCGCTGTCAACGCCGATTGTCACTCTTCCCTGAAGGTCCAGGATAGTAACGTCGTCGGATTCTCGGATTGAGATTTGAAGGCCCACAATGGCCCCTTCTAGCGGTTCATCCTCAGCGGCAGGGACCTCAGTTACACGTCGTCCCTTCGGGCACGACCCAACGAATGATATATCCCCGCATGAGCGCCAAAGAAATGACACGCCTTGAGAAAAACGTGTCAGCATAGTGCGATGAAACACCCGAAACAAAGCAAACGCGCTCCGCCGACCCATCCTGCGTCTGCATTGGCAGTACCTTCGTATCATCGCATTCTGGTTAAGCATGGCCTGATTGAAAAGACACTGTCTATCCCCGATGCGTATGAAGTGTTTTTGAAAGTGGGCGCTGACCCAGAAGTGCAGAAACTCCGTCGCAAGGTAGAACACGGCAGCAAAATCAAGCACGTCCCCGCTTTGTATCTGGCCACCGCGATGGCGCTACAAGGCATGACCAAGCAGGAGCTTGACGCTCTGAAAGTGCGGATTGCCGAGAAGCGGGTACCCGTTTGATGTGTTGATTCTTTCTCTTGCAAACTCAGGCAGCGGACAAGACTGTGGATTTTCACGAGTGCGACGAATTGAGCAGCTTTTTGGAGAAATTCAATCAATTACTTGGGCTGCGTCTGCAATCTCTTCCGCCAATTGGCCACAGGTAATTAGCGTCATTGGCCCATACAAGCTTCTGAGGAAACTTGGCGAGGGTGGGATGGGTGAGGTCTTGGCGGATCAGACTGCCCCGGTAGGGAGGCGCGTGGCCCTGAAACTGATTCGGCGGGGCGTGTATGACCAGTCCGTTCTGTACCGGTTTCAATCGGAACAGCAGTCGCTCGCGATAATGGAACATCCGGCGATCGCCAAAGTATTTGATGCCGGGACAACTTCAGAGGGTCAGCCGTACTTCGCGATGGAGTATGTCGAAGGTTCCCCGATCACAATCTACTGTGACCAGAAGCGACTCAGCGTCCAGGAACGTTTGGAGCTTTTCGTCCGTGTGTGCGAGGGTGTGCAGCATGCACACCAGAAAGCTATCCTTCATCGCGATTTGAAGCCGGCCAATATCCTGGTCGTTGAGCAGGACGGAAAGCCGATGCCACGAATCATCGACTTTGGCCTGGCGAAAGCGACAGCGCCCGCCACCGAACTGGGGGAGTTCTTTACTCAGGCGGGAGGGTTCCTGGGCACGCCGGGCTACATGAGCCCCGAACAAACGGATCCGGGGATTTTGGACGTGGATACGCGGACCGATGTTTATTCTCTTGGTATAGTCCTGTACGAGTTACTTACGGGAGTCCTGCCATCCAGCGTTTCCTGGAAGAAACTCCGCCTGGATGAAGTGCTTCGAAAGCTACGCGACGAAGATCCGCCACGCCCCAGCACAAAGGTGACTGCAGATCGCGAGACGGCTGCTGCAAGGGCGCTCGCGCGTAGGACCGTACCCACTCAACTGGCTGGTCTGCTCCGCGGGGATCTCGACTGGATCACTCTAAGAGCTGTCGAGAAGGAGCGAGAACGCAGGTATGCAACGCCATCCGAACTTGCGGCGGATATTACGCGCTATCTCCAGAGCAGGCCCGTTGCAGCCCGGCCGGCGAGCGTAGCGTACCGCGTCCGCAAATTCGTGCGCCGCCATCGCACCGTGGTCGCACTTGCCACTCTCGTAGGTGCGGCCTCCGTCACAGGCATTATCGGAACGCTGTTGCGGGCACGGACTGCACGCGTGCAGCACGACTTCGCGTTTCGACAACTATCGCGCGCAGAAGCGATCAACGATCTCAATTCCTTCTTGCTTTCTGATGCCGCACCGTCCGGCCGACCATTCACGGTCAATGACCTACTCGAACGCGCGGAACACGTGGTGGAACATCAACGCGGGAATAGCGTTACCCGTGTGGAACTTCTGATGTCGATAGGGCGTCAGTACACGGTTCAGGACGAATATGCAAAAGCCCGCCGATTGCTCGAGGAAGCTCACACTCTCTCACGTTCCCTTGCGGAAGGCTCGACTCGCGCGAGGGAATCGTGCGCTTTGGCGCAAACATTATCGCGAGGCGATGATCTTCCGCGTGGCGAGGCACTGTATTCCGGGCCAGAAAAATCCCCTTATGGGAAGTTGGGCGCGATGATTTCGTTGTGATAGAAATGAGAGGTTGGGCTCAGCTTTTAAGCGAGAATGCTGGCGCTCTCACCCACACTGGTCAAAAATGCGATCCCGTTTTTAAACGACTTACGAGAAAACTGGACTAGAAGCGGCAACGAAGCGCGTTCAATGAATTCAACTGCTTCAACCAAATAGAAGAATTTCTCCCACCAAACAGACACACCAGAGACACCGAAGCGCCTCGCTTGGCTTCGATTCTAATCGCAGCCGTTACCTGCCGGATCTAAGCGCTGACCTGAGGTGCGTGCCTTGGTAGCGATTTGTGTACAACTTGTGTACAAAATAGCGGGTTTGAAGGGCCTGAAAATGGACCTAAGCAACGCAGAATCAACAACAGACTCTTGAGCTACAGGCCCCAAGTCACGCGCGAACGGCTTAGAACTATCTGATTCTAAGGTGTTTTAGCGTGCTTGGCAACCGTACAGAAATCCACTTTGTGTACAAGACAGCAATTCCGTTGAACTTCCGTAGCTTGATGGCAACTCCACAGCCCTGGGGAGTAGCCGTACTCCAGGACGGAATAGCTAAGCTGGAAGCAATGTTCTAGGCCATTTCAAATTCTACAAAAACAATCAGAGATGAAGTCTCATCGTTAGGGAATTTGAGCTCCAACCGGCGGTCATCTCTGCCGCCTCCTGAGCCAATAACTCAAAAAAAAGTCTCGACCTGCTTCCTCATCGGCTCCTAGAGCAGGCACCATATATTGAAGCACCTAGACAAATGATGTATTTGACTCGCCCAAGGCGGAGTCATCACTATCACCGCATGACCTCGAACGGCCCAATAATCTTACTGTCAGAACTGCGGCAAGACTTCTGTCTACAGAGCCTTCGACTTACGGTATCGAACAGATTGAAGATAATGATAATGCAGCAAGTTCGTTCCGTCAGGTGCCCGGCTCCGTTTGATTATCCGAGGGAAAGAATGGCTGCCTATGAAGGACAGCGATTATAGCGCTCGGCAGCATCTCCACAATTTTTTCTTTCAATATGAAGCCGTCTCCCACCAACCTCGCCTCTTCTAATATTTCTTCAGTGTCGTGGATCGAAAAAAATAGGATGGGAATGTCGGGCTGGTGCTGCCTGATTATCCTTGCGGCATCAAAGCCAGTGAGTATGGGCAAACGAATGTCGAGAAGAACTAAATCGGGCTTCCATTCCAGTGCTTTCTCCACCGCGCTTCTTTTCCGTCTGTCGCCTCCGCGCACTCGACGTCAGCGCGAGATTGAAGAACTCTGATAACACTGCTCCTTATGACGTCGTGATCGTCCACAATCAAAATTCACATAGTCCCCTAAGACGCCGATGCCCAATGTACTGGAACATTAGTAATGGGTGTCGAGACAGAAGAAAAATATAGGCGTGGCTAGTGGCAACAATCGAAAGAGCCGCGTAGACAGCATTCAGACATTAGCCGAGCCGGTTGCCGACCAGATATTCAAGCTTGTTGAATTCTGTATTCATCCTATGTGCAAAAGCTCGGATTTGGCTGATGGACTTCTCAATTTGCCGCACTTGGTTGCCGGCTGCATCCTGCATTAAATGATTGGGTTCTCTTGCATGTACTCCAAAGCAACGGACATGATCACCATTTCACCTTCGCCGTTCGTCGACTCCGATCTTCGACGTATTCCAGCAGAACGGCGCAGCGAAAAGACCCGAGTGTGGCAATGAGCAAATTTCACTGGTTATTGGAACGCAATTCCATGCTTAACCGATAGAAGGCACCTTCCATCGCAAACCGTTGTGCAATATTTGCTCGCTTGTAGTATTCCGATTGCGTCGCATAGTGCTCGAAAACTGACTCAATCTTGAACCGCATTTCGAGAAGTCCATGCAGTCTGTCTGGAATTCCTGCCAAGGGTAATAGCTGCTAGTTCTTTGGCGCAGTTCGCTTCTGGTTTCTTGTTATATTCTCGGCGAAAGATAGGAACAACTGTCTGTCGGCCTCACTCATCGCGGCTAGAAATCGGGAGAGCCTGTTCAGAAAGCGAGCATCTACCAACATTGACGGCGACACGTCTCCGAGACATTCCCGCTCTGGGTGCCTCCCGCACGATCTGCCACTTCTCTTCCGGGGATCGATCTACTCGTGGTTTCCTGCCCATGTTGCCTCCTGTTTTGGAGGCCCTGATTCTACCTAGATGAGGTGTCCAGTTTTAGCGGGGGAGCACTACATAGTGTTACTACCATCTTTGAGCTAAAGTTTAGATAGAAATTATCTGTCCTTGACAATCGTCTCGCTGCGTTCTATATAGCCACCACGTTTTGAGTGTTGCCCAAGCGTCACAAAATCTCGTGGTGGGAGAGTCGTCCTATGCTACGCCTTCCTCGCTGTAAGTGCGCAATCGTGTGTTTTTCTCATTGTTTGCTGGCTGTGATACTCGTGGCTTCGCTGGCGCTTGCCCTCTCGCCGCTTACGTATTCACAGGAAACAACGGCCGCAGTTCAGGGGTATGTAAAGGACTCGACTGGGGCGGTCATCGCGGGTGCCGCAGTGGAGATTGCTGGCCCCGCGCTGGGATCCAAGAAAACGGAAACCGACTCGACCGGCTTCTACCGTTTCAGCAGCCTCCCGCCCGGCGTCTACACGCTAACCGTCAACGCGAAGGGCTTTCGTGCGGTGAAACGCCAGGATGTTTCGCTCGACGTGGGACGCCTGCCGAACATTGATTTCCCGTTGGAGATCGGCTCCGCGAGCGAAACGATCGAAGTTCGCGGCGAGTCGCCTACCGTGGACGTGACACAGAGCAAGGTGGCAGTCACGGTAACGCGAGAGGATCTGTCGAGCATCCCGATAGGACGCTCGTTTCAATCCGTGATACCGTTTGCTCCCGGCGCCCGGCAAGAGCCTTTACAGAGCGCCAGGGGCAATCGCACCAATGGCTTCCAGATCGATGGCGCCAGCGACGGCGAAAACGCTTACTTGATTGACGGCATCAATACCACCAACCTCAACGTCGGCGGCGTGGGCAAGAACTTCCAACCGGACTTCATCCAGGATGTACAGATCAAGTCGAGCAGCTTTGAAGCGGAATACGGCGGCGCCATCGGCGGCGTCGTGAACGCAGTTCCGAAACGCGGCACGCAAGACTATCACGGCGAACTCAAGGTGTACTATCAGACCTCGGCGTTGGACGCGAATGATCCCTGCGCCAGCGGCTTTACTAACGCTGTTGACGACGCTTTGCACAGGACTTGCGGTCTGCGCCTCAATCCTGCGCTGGCGAGCCTTAGCACCGGTACACGCCTCGACGGTACGCCAGAGTACTACATACCTAAGAAGGACGACCGCAAGATTATCGAGCCGGGATACGAGATCGGCGGGCCTATATTCAAGGACCGGCTGTGGTTTTACAGCAGTTACATTCCCGCGATCGACACCACAAACCGCAGAACCACGTTTACAAAAGCCAACCCTGGTCCTCGAAGGCTTTCGAATACCTTCCTCCAGCATAATGCGTACAACCGGCTTGACTTTCGCGCGACCAATGCGCTGCGCTTATTCGCCGACTGGAACTACGCGTATTCACGGACCCAGGGCCAGCTCGGTTTGTCGGACAGCGCCTACGGTCAGGTAAATACCGGCTCAACGACCGATCCGGGCACCTTCCGCTCAGACAACGGCACAGTGAACCCGCTCGCCCTGTACACCTTCGGTGGCGACTGGACTCCCACGTCCAAGGCAGTGGTCAGCGCACGCTATGGCTACTTCTTCAGCAACAACGAAAGCCGCGGCGTTCCCCAAGGCACCCGCTATATCTACGACACGACTGTCAACGCGACCAGCAAGGATCTAACCGGTCAACCGTTCCCAGCATCTGCTTTCAACACCTCTGGTTTCTCCAATATTCCCAATAACTTCGCCACCCAGTTTGACGCCTTCAAGCGCAAGAGCTTCAACGTTGACGCCTCTTACTATGTGGGACATTTCCTGGGCAGTCATACATTTAAGGGCGGCTATTTCTGGTCGACTCAGGGCAACAACGTGCTCATCACCGCGAACACGAACGTTGTCGACCTGCAGTGGGGGCAGCAGTACACCCCGCTGACAAGTACGACTGCCTGCGACTCGATCATTGCGCAGAACCAAGCCCAGTTCGGTACCGGGTTCTGCGGTGGCCGGTACGGCTACTTCTTTGTCGGCAGTAATACAGTGTCAAACACAGGAACAACCACTCAGACTGCCCAAGCCGTGTACATTCAGGACGCTTGGACGGTGGGACGCGGCCTAACCCTCAACCTCGGCGTTCGCTTCGACACAGAGACTCTGCCGCCCTATGATCCCACGCGCTTCCCTTCGGTTGACTTCGGCTGGGGTGACAAAATTGCTCCCCGCATCGGGGCTGCCTACGACCTTCTCCACAATGGTAAGGTCAAGATCTACGCTAGTTATGGCAAGTTCTTCGACATCATGAAGATGAATCTGGCGCGCGGCTCCTTCGGGTCAGACTACTGGCACCAGTGCGTGTATACGCTGGACTTTACCGATTACACCACGATCACGCCTACGCTGGCCACTGGAGCAGGCTGTCCGGCATCCGGTCCGGCCCCAGGAGTGAACGTAGGCCGCTTCATTGAAAACGTGGACTTCCGCGCGACCAAGGCAGACCCGCGTGATCCCGCCATCGATCCAAATATGAAGCCCATGTCTCAGCACGAATTCGTGGCCGGCGTGGACTGGGCCATTACTCCGATCTGGAGCTTGGAAACCCGCTACGCCCGTAAGCGCTTGGACAATGCCATTGAGGACATGTCCATCACGGACAACCTCGGTTTCTATATAGGAAACCCAGGCACGGCGTTCGCCGACGTCCTTCATCGTCCGGTTGTCATCCCCGATGCGAACAATAACAACTATCTGCTTACGACCTCGAACGGCGGACCGTTCTGCGCGGAGTGCCCGGGCGTCGTACCGGCCATCCGTCGGTACGATGGCTTGGAGTTCCGACTGACGCACCGCGCAACGGCCAAGTGGTACGGGTCCATTAGCTATACGTATAGCAAGCTTACGGGCAACTACCCGGGCTTGACGAACAGCGACCCCACCGACGGGAGCGGCGGACGCCATAATCCCAACAATACGCGGCTGTTCGACCTGCCCAACATGACGTACCTGCCGAACGGCAAGATAGACGACGGTCCGCTCAGTACGGATCGTCCAAACACCGGCAAGGTGTACGGATTCTACCGTCTGAAGTGGCTCGGGATGGAAACCAACTTTGGCGTGATTCAGTCCGCCTTCCAGGGCACGCCGATTAACACCTGTCTGCCGGTGGTGGGCACCTCGTCCGCTTGCCAATGGGCCGAGGGCCGCGGCAACCTCGTCAACTTCACTCGGACTCCCGGTCTTTACCAGCCTGATCCATCAAAGGCGAACTTCTGCACAGCCTGCGGCGACTTTGTGGTATCTAGCATCACTAACAATTCGCGCACCGATCCATACTTTCAAACCGATCTCGTGGTGACCCACGAGTTCAAGCTGACCGAGAGGTACCGGCTGAAGTTGGGAGCGAACGTGTACAACATCTTCAACCAGCACAGCGCAGTGGCGGTCAACGAAAACGTGAACGGATCCGGCAGCCAACTTGTCAGTCCGACCAGGGCGTCGCGCTTCAGTGGAGACCCGCAAGTGAACTGGGCCCAGATCATGAGTTCTTACAACTACGTGGACGCCGCCAACCACACCGGAGCGTTTGCTTCGCCTGTGGAGACCGGAACACCGATGACCCTTGCCAGCCGCTACGGCTTGCCGACTGTCTTCCAGACGGCGCGTCAGTTGCGGTTGGAGGTTCACTTCACTTTCTAACTGACAGAGTTACTCTCTGTGGGCCGGCCTGAAGGACGGCCCTTTTTTTGTTCTCTAACGCGCATGTTCTATGCGGGTGTGTTACGATCCTCGTAAAGTTCCAGTCCTAAAGTTTTCACACCCATGTGGCGCCCTCTGCAAAGCGTTATTGTTATGCTGGCGGTCGCTGGCGTGTGCGCGGCTCAAGGGCAGCGCATGGAAACTCCGAAACTCGTGCCGCTGCGTTTGATAATCACCGTCGATGGAGACGCGGAGAAAGCCGGATACGTAACGGTGGAGCTAATGGACTCCGTTGGTTCCAGCAGCGCTACCGACCGCAAGCTCACCGACAACGATGGCCGGGTATCATTCCAGGCGCTTGCCGGCCTGCATCGCGTTCGAATTACCGGGCCGGATATCCGGCCGTACGAAGGTGAACTTGAAATCGTGCGCAACGAGGCTTCCCATGTGGAGCGCATTCGCGTTCGCCGCGCGGAGACCGATCGCCGCACGAGCGAAACCTCGCCTCCTGGGCTTGTTCCCGCGCTGCGTCTGCGTGTCCCCGCCCCGGCTCGGAAAGCTTTCGAACAGGCGGGCGAAGCGATGCGTCAACAGCACTGGCAAGAGAGCCGCACGCTGTTCGAAACCGCCATTCGTGAGTATCCGCAGTACGACCTAGCCTACAACGGCCTGGGAATGGTTGAAGTTGAGCTGGATGAGGTGGACGCTGCCCGGAAGTCATTTTCCAAAGCCATCGAACTGAATCCCGCTTTCCCCGCCGCCTACCGGAATCTGGCACGCATTTCCTTTGCTCAGCGCAATTATGAAGAAGCGGACAAGCTTCTCGTCAAGTCCCTGGAAGATGAACCATTGAATGCCTGGGCTCTCAGCTCCGCTGCAAATGCGGAACTCATTCTGCACAAATATAACGACGCCATCGCCCATGCGCGCAAAGCGCATTCCGTTCCACACCAGGGCCTTGCCGGTGTGCACATTGTGACGGCGCTAGCGCTTGAAGCGACCCAGCAGCCGTTCGAAGCGTTGAAGGAATATCAACTCTACCTTGACGAAGAGCCCAACGGCCGCGACGCCGCGCGCGCCAAGGCCGCCGTCGCGCGTCTCCGCACCGGCGCAACTCCACCCAAGTAGCTTCGTTCCTTCTTTATCGCTTTACTCGTTTTTTCTTGCTTCTTTACATTCCCTTTCCCTCTTTGTTACTTCTCTTTTGGCAATCGCTGCTTTCGTATTGTCGAGGGACCTTCGCTTTCGGTACACAACAACCTGTATTCACAAGAAAAATCTCGGACGGTAAGGTATCCGACGGAAGGTTTTGGTGTGTCGCAGGGAGACCGTAAGGAACCGGCTCACCTTTGAAGAAGCCAAAGCACGGCTGGACAGGCAGCGTGCTCTATTTCAGTGGTGGTGTTGGTCCTCCTGATGGTGCGTGTGCCAGGGACCGACGGCGGTTCCGATGATGATGGTGTCTTCGTCCGCGGCCATGGTGTGCTTTACGTTCGCTGGAACGAACAGGAAGCTGCCAACGGGATAAGGCTTCAGGTGCTCAAGGTCGAGCGTTTCGCCGAAGCTGACCTTCAGTATTCCTTGAACGACCGCAACCCTGGCGTCGGTGGCATGTGAGTGGAAGTCATGGAACCCTGTAGGAACGAAAGCCGCGTATGTGAATGCTTCGCCTAGCACGTCGCTCCGCCCTTCGAGCACCGACCACTTCGTCCCATCAGAATCGACTTTTTGCCACACAATTGTTTTCGCGTCCCATGCGCGAGGCGCCTTGGTTGGCTCGGTGACGGGAGCCGCTAGTAAAACCAAATTCATCATCAACGCGATTAGCCAATGCATTGTTTGTCTCCATTCCGGTTTGGACTCGCTTCAACGATGTTGAGCGTCTTGGAACACTTGCAATTTAATGCTCGCTGGAGAATTGTTTCTATCCGGAATTTGACATTAAACTCAGGACAGATGAGGTGCTGCTGAGCGCACAGCGGTGAACGGATCTTGGGAGGCGGGGAGGGGAACGGTGCGCCTAGGCACCGCGGGGGAAATGTAGAGCCGGAGGCGCTACCAGGAGAGCCGCCTAAGATTTGGGGCGCACTGGATAGGCCTCATTAATGAACCGTGCAATGAGCCCGGCGCGTCGCTGCCCCCGGTAGGGACAATGTTTGTTTGCGCTCTGGAAATAAAGGAAACAAACTCGAAGACGAAGATAGACTCTTCGGAGAGAGAAGCAATCTTGGAGAGAAAGCCTAACCAAGAACAAGATTTGTCTGTCGCGCAGGGGTAACAGCCGGTGCGAGCCACGATTGAGACCAGTCGACTCATTCTGCGTCCGTTCGAGTCAGGCGACGTTGGGGAGGCGTTCGCCTGGTTTGGCGACCCGATCGTCATGCGCTTCACCCCTACTGGTCCTGATATTTGCATCGAGCAGACTAAGGCCCGCCTAGCCAAATATGAGGAACACCAAACTGCACATGGGTTCAGCAAGTGGATCATCTTGGATCGTCGCTTGGGCGGTGCGATTGGAGATTCGGGACTACTCAAGCTGCAGCAATACGATTGGATCGACCTCGGCTTCCGTCTCGCACAACCCTATTGGGGTAAGGGACTGGCGACGGAGGCAGCATCTGCTTGGGTTCGCGCAGCGTTCGATGATTTTCACATCGACCGACTGACCGCAATCGTTCATCCTGAAAACCTCGCTTCGATTCGGGTCCTGGAAAAGCTTGGGTTCCTTACCGAGCGGCGGGAAATGATAGTAGGCATGAATTCAATTGTGTTCTCTCTCAGTGCCAAAGCTGGCGAAACGGATTCATGTTTCCGCCGCCACGTGTCACTCGATTGGACCCAGGGGGACTTACACGACGGCCTGCGCTGCTTCCATTCCGGCGCGTTCTTCAAAGCCCACGAACACTGGGAGTCTGTGTGGCTCGCGGCGCGAGAGCCGGAAAGGACGTTTCTGCAAGGGCTGATTCAGATCGCTGCTGCTTTCCATCATTTTCAGCGCGGCAACTGCGCCGGAACCATTTCGTTGCTGCGATCAGCGTTGCGCCGTCTGGACGCCTACCCAGAAGCCTTTGCCGGAGTCGCGGTCGCCCCGCTTCGAGCGACAATCCGCCTGTGGCTCGGCGCCCTCGAAACGCCGTCACGCTCCCCCCTGCTGCCCCTTCCGCAAGTGCAAATCGCCAGCACAGGGTCATTTTCCTCGAACTCCGGATAGTTTACGTACTCTTATGGTTCGTTCGGCGCCCTCGTTTCATTCGGATGTGGAGGCGACTGCTGACGCGACTGCTGACGCTGCTCGATTTTCTGTTGCTGCTGCTCATGTTTTTGCTGCATTTGCTGCGTCTGTTGCTGATGCCGCTGTTCCATCTGCTGTCTTCTCGCGTCATCAGCCCTCTGCTGCGCCACCCGCTGATGTTCCTGGTCTTGTTTTTGTTGCAGCTTCTGCCGCTCCTGTTCTTGCTTCTGGTACATCTTTTCTTGTTCCTTTTGGTATTTCTGGTCGGTTTTTGGATTTCCCGTGTTCGGCGGCCTGTCCGGCCGGTTCGCCTTTGGTAAATCGTTCGGATGAACGTAGTTGGGCCGGTTGGCATTGTTCTCCGCACGGTTCGTGTTATTTTCCGACCGGCTGGCGTTTGGTGGCCGGTTTGGATTGTTCGCAGCATGGTTGTTCGCACCACGATTTGGGGGCGAATTGTACCTGCCTCCTTCTTTCGCCGGCACTACAGCGCCGCCACTAAGCGCTCCGGGCCTCTGTGTCGCAGCAATCGGGGGCTTCCCATGATTTTCCGAAGCTCGCAATTCGCGATTCGAACGCGCCGCCTGTACATGCTCCTGTTGCGCACTCACCGCTCCGATGTGCCGTTCCCGCGCCGCGTTTTCTTCTTGTCGCGACGCCCGCGCGCTAATTCCGCCGTTTCCGCCGTTG